>Ga0247841_10000490_pt1 | contig 102163 bp, 97 predicted proteins | sample LaCruzMarch2015__2_FD_192410 | JGI IMG/M metagenome (GOLD analysis project Ga0247841, IMG submission 192410) | Freshwater microbial communities from meromictic Lake La Cruz, Castile-La Mancha, Spain - LaCruzMarch2015_18m | ecosystem: Environmental > Aquatic > Freshwater > Lake | place: Spain...
TGCATATCGGAGCACGAAGCCCCTCAATCCTTAATCTTGTAAGAGAAAGGATATGATATAGTCCACGCCACTAGTAATAGTGAATTAAGTGTAAGCGATTGGTCGTAGGTTCGATCCCTACCCACGGAGCTTAGAAATTATTTAAGTAAAAAACCTCATTTTTGAGGTTTTTTTACTTTTATAATTTATTGCTCCGTGAGCAAGGTATTTGAATACCTTGCGTGGTAGGGAGCGAAGCCCTTCTCCCATATTTACGAGCAATTCCTATTGTGAGTAAATGGGAAAGGGATACTGTCCATGTAATGGAAGATACCCCCTACCCACAGGACTGCGATTTCAACATGTGGAGTACCACAAAAGAAATCGGGAGCCCACGGAGCTTAGAAATTATTTAAGTAAAAAATCCTCATTCTTGAGGTTTTTTTACTATTCAAAATAAAAGGAAAAGAAGATTATCCCTTTATTGGTAATTGCATATAGAAAGTAGAGCCCCTATTCAAACCATCAGATTCGGCCCAGAGTTTTCCGTTGTTGTGCTTCACTATCTTGCGCGCGGTGTATAAACCTAAACCCAAACCACCAGCGTCCACCAGCTGAGCATTTTTAGCCCGGAAAAAATGTCGGAAAAGTTTTTTCTTATCAAAATAACTCATGCCAATACCATTATCCATAATCTTCAAAACTATATATCCATTTTCCACCTTGAAAGAGGCACTGATCTTTCCTCCATTTGGCGTGTATTTGATGGCATTATCCACCAACATATCAACAGCAAATTGAATCTTGGCTTTATCCACCTCGATTTTTGGCAACTCATTATTTGAGTCTACTGAAAACTGAATATTTTTACTTTTAATATTAGCAGTATTTTTATTGAAGGAATCACTAATAATGTCCGAAAAAGAAGCCTCCTCAAAAGCATGGTCCAATTTATTATCAAACCGAGCGAAACCCACCAACAAATCCATAATTTCCATCAAACGATCATTGGCCTTCTGCATTTCCTCGAGCATATCTTTCTTTTCCAACAAAGTAATATCTTTTTGCAGCATAGCAATACTCCAGCGAATACCAGTAAGAGGGGTTTTGATTTTATGTGTCACGATAGTTATAAACTGACTCAATGATTTATTGTTTTCTGTCTCTCGGTAAATAAAAAGAAAAATTATAAAAATAATCAAAATGAAAGAGATGATCATAACACCATAACTACCAAGGTTAGATATAAAAGTATAATCCTTTAGGAAATTAACACCCGCCAAAAAAATCAAGGCCGATAACAAAAAGAAAACAAAGAGGAATGTGCTACTTTTTCTCATAACTCCATTAATTATAATACAGAAAGACTTTTTATGCTATAATACAAATATTAACAACTCACCCACCTTTTTGTGGGTATAACTAAATAAAAATATGGGATTTTTTGATAATATATTTGGAACACCAAAACCACGTGTAACTGACAAAGAATTTAAAAAGGTTCGTGGAGAAATGCTCAACCAAGGTTTCAGTAAAATACAGAGAGATAGAGTAGAAGCTATTTTTAAGCCAGATTTACTTGAGACGCCCACTAAAGCGCACAAAAAAGGATTGGAAGAAGGAGAAATCGACGCTCGAATAAAATGGATGCGCGAAAATAAATCCAAACACAACTTTAGTGATCATAAAATTGATGAGATTGAATCGGACTTAAAAGAAAGACTCTAAAAGTTCAAAACTGAAACTGTGTCTTTGGCCATTTGGCTCATTTCATCTGTTTTCCTAACCAAAACCTTAACCTTTGAGTCTGAAAATCCAATATCAGCATCTATTCCTTCACTCTGATTGTTTATCTCTTTGTTTATATTAATACCAAGAGCGGACAAACCTTGGCAGATTCTTTCACGCATTATAAACGACCGCTCTCCTACTGTGGCCGTAAAAACTAAGGTGTCCAAACCACCCAAGACAGCAAAATATGAGCCGATACATTTCTGAATTTGATAAACATACATATCCAAAGCAAGTTTCGACTGAGCGTCACCTTCTTTTTCTAATTTAATTAAATCTCGAACATCGGAACTCTGACCACTCACACCTAAAAGGCCACATTTTTTATTTAGATATTCTTTTAATTTATTACCTTTAAAAAAACCTAAACTATCAGAAATCAGGGCTACTACACCTGGGTCAATATTTCCACCTCGAGTCGCCATCATTACTCCTTCAAGTGGTGTGTAACCCATGGAGTTTTCGATACTTTCCCCGTTCTTTATGGCGGTAATACTTACCCCACTACCAATATGGCAGATTATTAATTTTTCTGGGACCAGACCTTCCGTCTTGAGTTTGTTAAACACTGATTTTACCGATGTACCATGGTAACCATATCTTTTTAATTGATACTTAAGAACATCATCAAAAGGCAGAGCATAATTGGCGGCTTTGGCTGGTATTGTCTTATGAAAATCACTATCCGACACACCAACAATTGGTATATTTTTAAATACCTTTTTTAAACTTAGAATCAACTCATAAGTAGGCAAGATATGGAGTGGTGCATCATGTATCACTTTTTTGATTTCCCCTTCATAAGTCTCATCAATTATTTTATTCTCCTGAAAATGCTTTCCGGGAGCAACAATTCTAATCCCGATACCCGATATTTCTGATTTATTTGAGATAACACCGACTTTAGTAAAAATATCCAAGGAATAATTCAAAGCGTTTTTATATTCTTTTTCCGTGACCGCCTTCTCTTCTTTTTTACCATCCAAAAACAAAGTGCTAACAAATGTGTCCCCCGTTTCTGATTTTTCCAAATGTATAAAAGCCAGACGTTTTTCGTTTGTATAAATCGCGTACTTCTCTGACGCACTTCCCCTATTTACGATTAAATATTTTTTTTCCATTGCCAATTTAATATTTCTTCTGGATCATCGCCCACCTTCATAATATAATCTTTGTGATCCTTTATCTTATTCTTATAAGCTAAGACTAATTCATTTGCTTTCTCTTGATTAACCACGCCGCTCTTTGCCAACTTCTCTATAGCTTCAATAAACAAGTTATAACGATCAGTCTTGTTTCTAATATGAATATCCAAAGGAGTGGTGGTAGAACCGCTTTCCATATATCCATGAATAGACAATCGATCCAAAGCATTTTGATAAGTAAACAAAGTTTGTTCCAAAGTATCAGGGTAGCCATGGAAATTGAAAATCACCGGCTTGTCCTTGGTAAAATACTTTTCAAAATCAGCTTCACTAATACTTTTATCATGACCAACGGTGTTTGGAGAAAGTTCGAGGACATTTACAAAACGAACTTTTACCTCTGGAGTTTCCTTTTTCAAAAGATCTATCGCCGCCAAAGCCTCTTTTACTAAATACTGTCCGCAGGCAGCAAAAACCACGTCGGGATTTGGTTCTGAGGCAAATTCCCAAACCGAAATACCGTCCTCCACCTCTCTTTGGGCTTCCTTTAGCGACAACCAGATTGGTTCAAGTGTTTTTTCAACAACAATCACATTTATTTCATTCTTGGATTTCAAACATTTGTCCGCAATCAAAACGGCTTCATTGGCGTCAGCGGGAAAATACACGTTTATAAAATCATGAGTCTTTTGTAACATTCCATCCATAAAACTTGGGTTCTGGTGAGAAAAACCATTGTGCTCTTGGCGCCAGCCAGTCGAAGTTAAAATGTAATTAAATGATGGTACATCACCTCGCCACTCCGTCTTTCGAGCAATCTTCAAAAACTTACTGTATTGATCCGCCATACTGGAAACAATCGGAATAAAAGCTTCATACGAAGCAAAGAAAGAAAAACGTCCAGTCAAAGTATAACCCTGGGTCATACCTTGGAGAGATTGTTCGGAAAGCATTTCAATTATTCGTCCGTCACGAGACATATCTTTGTCCCACTCTTCTATTTTACCAACAAAAGCTCTGGTGGTTTGCTTAAACATATCCTGCAAACGGTTTGAATATGTTTCATCTGGAGAAAACAAACGAAAATTTCTTTTTTCTTGATTTAGTTTTACCACTTCAGCTAAATATTCACCAATTTTTTTCATCGCTCCAGTGGGAACAGTTCCCGCTTTTTCGATTCTAGTTTCAAAATTTGCAACATCAGGTAAAATTAAATCTCGGCTGGTATCACCTTTTTTAATTCCAAAAGCGACTGGATTATCACCCATTTTTAAACCATCTTTTGGTACAAGATCCAAGACATCTTTTGTAAAACCAGTCTGAGGGGCAAAGAGTTCCTCAAACTTGTATGAGTGTAACCACTTTTCAACCATTTTTAATTGACTCTTGTCGGTCTTAGTTTCTTTACCAACAACTTGATGAGATAAAGCATTGCCTTCAATCTTGTCGCCATTACCTTCAATTTTTTCTCCTTTCAAAAACTTTGGGCCGGTCCAACCTTTTGGCGTTTTCAAAACAATCATTGGAAATCTGAGATAATCATCGAGTTTTCGATTGGGATTTTCTCTGGCTTCCTTTTGGATTTTTCGAATGGACACATAAGCCTCATCTAAAGCCGCAACCATTTTTTCGTAAACCTTATCACCTTTTCCTTCGACAATTATCGGAGCATAACCATAACCAGTAAATAAGGATTTCAAGTCCTTGTTGCTCATTCGGCCAAAAATAGTCGGTCCAGAAATCTTGTAACCATTCAAATGAAGTATCGGCAAGACAGCACCATTTTTTGCTGGATCAATAAATTTATTTAAGTGCCAAGCAGTAGCCGAAGCCCCAGTTTCATTTTCTCCATCACCCACAAGACAAGACACTATCAAATCTGGGTTATCTAGCACCGCTCCATATGAAGTAGAAAGTGAATAACCAAGCTCTCCGCCCTCAAGAATTACACCTGGAGTCATTGGACTGGAGTGAGATGGAAAACCATATGGCCAGCTAAAATTCTTCGTAATATATGAGATACCGGACTCATTTACCTGAGCTTCTTTATAATATTTACCGAGAGTACCCTCCAAAAAAACGTTTGACTGAATAGCCGGAAAACCATGCCCCGGTCCTAAAACAAACATCATCTTGGCATCAGTTTTTATAATTAGATTATTTAAACAAGCATAAACAAAGTTGATACCAGGGCAAGTACCCCAGTGACCGAGAAGTCGGGATTTTATATCATCGAAAACTAATTTGTTTTTTAATAAAAAATTATCTTGTAAATAAATTTGACCGACTGAAAGATAATTTGTGGCACGCACAAACTTCTTTATTTTTTCTATTTCATTATTCATAACCAGAATTATACCAAGAATATAAGATATAACCAATTAAATATTAATTGACTTGTTGAATAAAGTATGATTATATTTTGAAGGACAAAAATAAAGGAGAGTGTTTGATGAAGAAGATATTATTCGTCGGAAGCAATGACCCAGTCCTAATCGGACTAGTCAGGGAGATAAAAAAACATCACAAGAAATTTATATCGTTGTATGCCACAAATACGAACGATGTGATTCTCGAGTGTATGAAAAACACGGATATCAAAATTGTGGTACTGGTTGGACGTCTGATGGACGTCCCCTACAGTCCACATACTCCGACTACCCTGAATCTGGTGCCGCAAATTCGAGAAGGTCTCGGATTTGGAGTAAAGATAATCGCTGCCTCATCAGACAAAAAATTCAGTGAAAAACTCATGGGGGCTGGCTGTGATGAGGACGTGGGACGGGAAAACCTCCTTGATCGACTACTGGAACTTCTGTAAGTTAATATGAGATAGAGGCCAACCACACCAGTGGTTGGCCTTTTTTCAATTAATTTTTTATGCTACAATCGGAGGATGCTAAAAGAAACAAAACCAGTCATTCAAAAAAATACCCAAAACGTCACCGGTCTTCACCCAGAAATTTTTGGTGATTTTACCAATATTCGTGGAGATGTTTCTAAAATAAAAGGTGATGTCAGCATTCATAAAATAAAAGGTGATGCCTCAAAAATTTCTGGACAGATAGATGGTGTCTCTGGGGATGTTACCAACTGCGAAGGTGATGTGACAGATATTATTGGTGATGTTTCAAACATCCGTGGCTTGATCTCCCCAATTGCTGGCGATATTAGTGGTATTGTAGGCAATGTTTCCAATATTTCTGGTGATGTCACAAAAATTCGTGGTGATGTCAGCAAAATTACCGGCGATGTCTCAAATATCATCGGCAATGTCGATGATTTATCTGGCGACGTTAGTCAACTCAAAGGCAATGTCACCGATCTAACAGGCTATGTCAGCAACATCTCTGGTTTTGTCACAAACATAAAAGGTGACGTCACAAATATTTACGGTGATGTAACTGGTCTGGAAGGCAATGCGACTGGTCTTACTGGTGACGTTCGAGAATTACTAAAGAAAAAATAATCACATAGACTTCCCTTTTAATAAAAAATATGCTTTAATAGAAACTCACTTATGCGCTTCGGCGCTTTTAATTTGTAGCCAAAATGGATCCCGTTAGAGACATCAGTCACAAGCGGGTAAATTATTAAAGTCGAAATATTATTAAATAATAAATAAAACGAGATAAGGAAATAGGCCGAAAGACCGTGACTTGTCTCTAAACGGGATGGAAATAAGAAACATCGCTATAATCGCGCACGTGGACCATGGTAAAACCACCCTAACTGATGCTTTGATGAAACAAGCAGGTGTAGGAGAAGAAGGTGTATCAATGGACTCAAACAAACTCGAGCTCGAGCGTGGTATTACCATATATGCCAAAAATACCTCTATTTACTACAAAGACACTAAGATAAACATCGTAGATACCCCAGGCCATGCCGATTTTGGTTCAGAAGTTGAGCGTGTTCTACGTTCGATCGACACCGTACTTTTGGTTGTCGATGCTCAAGAAGGACCAATGCCCCAGACTAGATTCGTTTTAAAAAAATCACTTGAACTCGGTCTAAAACCAATCGTTGTTATAAATAAAATCGATAAAAGCGCCGCCAAACCAGAATGGGCTCATGAGGCTGTCTTGGAATTGTTTATGGAACTCGGGGCGAACGATGCCCAGCTGGACTTCCCCACTATTTACGCTATTGGCCGAAAAGGTGTAGCAATGAAAAATCCAACCGATGAACAAAGAGACCTGACACCACTTTTGGATTTAATTTTAGAAAAAGTTCCGCCCGCTTCAAAAATTGGAGATGATAAACTTCCACTCACCGCTCAAATCTTTAATCTGGCTTATGATAATTTCATGGGTCGCCTCGCTATCTGCCGTATATATAATGGGACATTAAAGAGTGGCCAAAGAATTTTTTCCAAGACTCACGAAGGCGCTTCCCGACCTTTCAAAATAACCAAGCTATTTACCTTTGAAGGCTTAAAAAGAAAGGAGGTAACTGAAGCAATCGCCGGAGATATCGTTCTTTTTGCCGGCCTTGATGATGCTTATATTGGCGAGACTGTTTGTGAAGATGAAAAACACGAGCCATTACCATCAATCAATATTGACGAGCCCACTATCTCCCTAAATTTTTTAGTGAACGACTCCCCTTTTGCTGGCCGTGAAGGTAAATTTGTTACTGGCCGCCAAATCCGTGAACGATTAGAGAGAGAATTGGAAATCAACGTCGGTCTTAAAATAGAATTCACCGCCGAAACAATGAAAGTCTACGGGCGTGGAGAATTACATATTGCCATCCTAATTGAAAATATGCGCCGCGAAGGTTTTGAATTGCAGGTTTCGCAACCACAAGCAATTGTCAAAGATATCGATGGTGTAAAATCTGAACCATATGAAGAAGTGACTATCGATGTTCCTGAAGAAGCGTCAGGTGTTGTGATTGAAAAACTCGGCAAGCGCCGTGGAATAATGCAGGATATGAAAACAAAAGATGGCCAAGCACGAATGATTTTTGAAGTACCAACTCGCGGTCTCCTAGGTTTCAAAGGGCAGTTTATTGTTGATACTCGTGGTAATGGAATCTTGTGTAGCCGATTTACCGGTTTCAAACCTTATGCTGGAGATATTCAAAAGCAGGAGTTTGGAGCAATGGTTTCTATGGAAAACGGCAAAGCCTCGGCTTTTGCTCTTTGGAATCTACAAGAAAGAGGGGTGATTTATATTACTCCTGGGACAGAAGTTTATGAAGGAATGATTCTTGGAAACGTCACCAAAGGTGAGGATATGGACGTAAACCCAATCAAAGGAAAAAATCTAACCAACGTTCGAAAGACCAGTTCCGATGAAGCAATTTATCTAACCCCAGCGATGCCGATTGATATTGAAAAAGGATTGGAGGTGATGGGAAATGAGGATTACTTAGAAATCACTCCCGAAAATACTCGCTTACGAAAAAAATATTTAACTAAAATAGATAGGTCGCGTGCCGTGAGGTAAAAAGAAAGTTTATGTCCAAAATTTTTTAAACCTGCGGTTTAAAAAATCTTTCGACATGATTTTCTTCGATAAAAGAAAATCAAAAAAAGACCGCCTCAGTGTTTGCACACTGAGGCGATTTTAGCATCATATAGATTTCGTTGAATCTTCGTGAACTACCACTTAATTCACGGAGACTAACGCTATCGACTGAGCCGGTGGTATAGAAGCGTCAAAATTCGGCTTCTGAAGATGCAGGCGACAAAGTCGGCTACAACCACAAACTTCAAAAACTTCCAGAAAAGGGATCAACTCACCTGTCTCACCAGCGACCGCCGATGCTGTACAGGGAATTGACACCGAAGTAGCTGTCCGAGCCAGACCCCGAGCACGAATTGCACTCTGAGCTTGATAAAACAATTCCTTTATCTGTCCAGGAGTTGCCTCCCTTAAAGATACGCTTGTCTCATGTTCGGTCGCGGGCATATACCCGTAATCCATTCCCAGAACCAAAGCCTGTCCAAGTGACATCTCTCGCTGCCAAGGCCGAACGAAACGCACAGCAACCGTTTTGGTTCCCTGTGGGAACTTACGGTTAACCCGCTGAATGATTTTCCCGTCGTGCTTCTCATCTGCCTCGTCGACAAAACTCAAGACCCGCGTCTGAGTATAATCAACATTGGCATAAAAAGGACCAACTGACGAAAAAACCTGTTCGAACGTTTCCCGACCAACTTTCCTACCCTTTAGCATACTCTTTTCTCCTACTGTTTTGTTAATTTTGACTAATGCACACCACCATGATTTGCAAAAATCAAAACACCTGTCCAAAATTAGACTACCACGATAAAGATAAAAGAGCAAGCCTTACGGCTTGCTCTTTTTCTCGAAGATTCAAATCAAAATCTAGTCCTTACTGTCCTTGCGGACATCAGGATTTTTAACCCATGATACCCTTGCAGGCACCAGGACTTTTAGTATCTTGATCCTCCACCTCTATTGTCAAAATTTCTTCTTGGAGGTCTTTCTGAAAGAGGTTTTGCCTCGTTTACAGTAAGCTTTCGTCCTTCCAAGTCAGCTCCGTTCATCTTTTCTATAGCCGCTTCTGCTTCCGCATCATTGACCATATTTACGAATCCGAAACCTCTTGAGCGTCCGGTCATCTTATCTGAAATAACATTTGCTGACTCAACCTCACCTAAGGTTGCAAAAGCCTCTTTTAGAGAAGCATCAGTGGTGTTATATGAAAGATTTCCAACGTATAATTTCTTTGCCATTGTACTTTTTAATTAAATATCGATAGAGCGACCCCCTACACTGGCTAAGAAATTAACTTACTTAAACCCGCGAGAACATCTACGACAAAAATAGCATAGCACAAATAAAGGGACACTACAATGTACTAGAATTTACCAACGAATGTTCTTTTTATACCAAAAGCCAAGCTAGAAACAGCAAACTTCTGACCGAGTTCTTCGGCGAGCTGACGCATATAGACACCAGAAGAACACTTAACTTTGATTTTAACGATTAGATACTTGCCAGCTTTTTTAGCAAGTATTTTTTTCCAGCAAGCTAGGATTTTTGATTGACGGAAACCACCGTTTATCAAAGCGATTCTTTTTTGGATATTATTTAGTAAATTCTGATTACTTATATATTTATTACTCAGATATTTGATGGATTTGATTTCCCCTTCTTTTTCTTGAATCTTAGCTTTGACTAGAGCCGGTGAAGAATACTTAGGATACACTCGAGTTTTAATTCCGACAAAATTCTTCAAACCTTTTTTAATATCCTCCGCCTTAAAACACAAAGGCCTAGCCTTTGTAGGTACAAAGGCTAGGCCTTTGTGTTTTTGAACCAAACCGAGCACATCTCCCGTATCCGTCGCAAAGCCAAACAAAACTTCCACCTCATATTCCTTATCCAAACCTAGATATTTTTCTTTGTTCTTACATTCTTCTCCCACCAACACCAAAAGTACTCCGCTAGCGAGCGGATCCAGTCGGCCAGCGTAGGTCATCTTTTCGTCCCTGTATTTAGGATGACTTTCTTTGAATCGATTGAGGCACTCGAGCGGTGTCTCCCCGACTTTTTTATTCAATTTTAAGACCGCTTGTTTATGACTCATATTTTAGCTACAATACTCTGATATGGAGAAAAAAACAAATAAATTGAGCACCGAAGCCTACAAGGGCGTCCGTGATTTTTACCCGGAAGATATGTTTATTCAAAATCATATTTTTAATACCTTCAAAAAAGTCTGTGAAAGCTATGGCTATAGCCAATACGACGCCTCAGTTCTAGAACCAGCAGATTTATATCGAGCCAAATCAGGCGATGAAATCGTCAACGAACAAACCTATACCTTTATCGACCGTGGCGAGCGTGAAGTAACCCTTCGACCAGAAATGACCCCGACCGTGGCCCGTATGGTATCGGCAAAAAAACAAGAACTCTCTTTCCCCCTCCGCTGGTATTCTATTCCAAATCTTTTCCGTTATGAAAAACCACAAAAAGGCCGCTTGCGAGAACATTGGCAACTAAATGTCGATTTGTTTGGTGTCAAAGACACTATGGCAGAGGTGGAAGTGATTTCACTGGCTTATTCGATTATGAAAGAAATTGGTCTAAAAGATACGGATTTTCAAATCCATTTGAATAGCCGAAAAATCATGAATTACATTTTAAATGATTTGATGTCTTTAGACGAAAGCACCGCCACAAAAATCTGTAAATTAATTGATAAGAAGAACAAACTATCACCTGCTGATTTTGACAAAGGGGTAAAAGAATTACTAACCAATAAAACTGCCGAATTTTTAACGCTTCTAAATTCAAAAAACTTTGAAGAGTTTGTATCTAAATTACCCCAGAGCTTGGAAGTAAGTGACAAAGTAGATGAAATCCGAAACGTCATGGCTCAATTAGAAAAACTTGGTATTACCAATGTTGTTTTTGACCAAACAATCATGCGTGGTTTTGATTATTATACTGGTATCGTCTTTGAGGTATATGACAATAATCCAGAGAATCGCCGGGCGGTCTTTGGCGGTGGGCGTTATGATGATTTACTAGGTATATTTGGTGGAGACAAAATCCCCGCTTTTGGTTTTGGAACTGGCGATGTGATTATTAGAGATATTATGGAAACATATGGAATATTGCCAGAATACAAGCCAAAAACAAATTTGTTTATCTGTACCCTAAACAAAACCTGCCAAGAATATGCCAACGAACTTGCCCAGAAACTCCGAGAGGCTGGGGTAAACGTCGCTATAAACCTAACCGATAAAAAGGTTGGTGATCAAATCAAATCTGCTGATAAACAAAAAATTCCTTACATTATCTGCATTGGAGAAGACGAGATTAAGAATGGTGAATTTAAACTTAAAAACCTAAAGACGGGCGATGAGAAAGTAGTCAAAGAAGACGATTTAGTTAAGAATTTAAAATAATCGTATGAGAAAAATTATCTTTGATTGCGAAACATCAAATATTTTTACTGACGTTGGCAGTTCCAACGCCGCTGACTTAGATTTGTCGGTAGTTTGTATTTATGATAGCGAGACAGACAAATACAGCTCCTATTTTAAAGAAGAACTAAAAGACCTCTGGCCGATTTTCGAAAAAGCTGATTTACTGATTGGCTTCAACTCTGATCACTTTGATATCCCCCTTCTAAACAAATATTACTCTGGTGATCTCACTAAATTTAAAAGTCTAGACTTACTAAAAGAAGTCAAAAATTCTCTCGGGCGACGCATCAAGCTCGATACCTTAGCCGAAGCGACTCTTGGTAAAAATAAAAGTGGTAATGGGTTGGAAGCAGTTACTTGGTGGAAACAAGGAAAGTTTGAGGAAGTAAAAAAATACTGTATTGATGATGTAAAAATTACCAAAGAGATTTATGAATATGCTTTGAAAAATGGCCTCCTCAAATACAAAGACGCCGGTGTCATAAAAGATATTAAAATTGATACTTCCCGCTGGGGCGACAAAGGCGGCTCCGCGATTACCCATACACTCTTTGGATAGAATTAATTGTTAAAATATTTCTTAAGTATTTTACTCTTGAGTTTTAGACTATTTCCATGACTCAACATACCTAGGTATGAGGCCAACATTTCATCTTTTTTGCTTTCTTTTAATCTGACAAACATTCTCCTTTTTGTTGAAGTTCTTAGAACTCGATTATATGGAAAATGTACCCAACCTAAAAAATCTACACCTGCGGCCATAGTTTTTATATAAACCTTATCTGGATGAAGTGATAAAGCTAGTTTTTCTTTAAGAAAATTATCAACCAAAATAAGCAACGACTTTAAATTATCTTTCTGGTCACTCAAAAATACAAAATCATCGGCATAACGGATGTAATATTTTACTTTTAATTTATGTTTTATAAACTGGTCAAATTCATTCATGTAAACATTCACTAAGAGTTGAGAGGTTAGGTTTCCCAAAGGCAGTCCTTTCCCCACTTGAGTACTATTAAAACTTCCCACTACCCTCTCTATCAGCCACAATGTATCATTATCTATAGCGTGCTTTTTTAAAATTGAATACAAGACACTATGATCGATTGATGCAAAAAATTTTCTTATATCACACTTCAAAATCCAACAGGTTCGACTGTGATTTTTAGAAACTTTTCTTGCTAAATCACGAAAACGGTTTACCGCTCGATGCGTTCCTTTCATCTTTCGACAAGAATAGGAATCATAAATAAATCTGGTATCAAAATATGTATAAAGAATTCGATAGATCGCATGATGGAGTAACCTGTCTCTAACTGTCGCTTTATGAATACTTCTCGGTTTAGGATCATTTACGGAAAAAGCCTGATACCCGCCGTGTGTGTAAGTTTTGTTTTTTAGGTCTCGCTCTAATCCATATATATTTTTAGAAAGGTACACCAAAAATTCTCCGACATCTCTTTTGTTTTTTTTGTCTAATGCAAATTCTCTCCAGGCTTCATAGAGATTTCCCAAAGATATGATATCTTTATAACTATGATTCATAACAAAGATAATACTATCATTTACCCCCCCCCCGAGAAGCACCCAGAGTGCTTCTCAAAGAAAAAGAAACATATCGTCTTTGGCTATCCATACATCGAGATTTCCCTAAGGTAGAGAGATTTGGTGTTGGTCAAAAAATTGAACAATCTTTTCTTGATGTTTTGGAATTTACTTTTGCTTCAGTATATTTGGTAGCCGAAAATAAAATTCTGATGTTAAGTAAAACAATCGCCAAATTAGATAATCTAAAATTCTTTATGCAACTTGCCTGGGAAAGCAAGCTTATACCAACTGAAAAATACGTAAAAATATCGGAAAACCTGGAAGAAATCGGTCGAATGCTCGGGGGTTGGAGAAAAGGCCTGCAACAAAAAACTCCCGCTAAATAGCAGGAGAAAATATATTAGTTTCGGAACGACGATCCGATGCTGGTACTCAGCGTTCCAGATGTTGTCGTTCGACAGACGGTTCGCGTTCACCTTGAGCCCGTTCGAGTTCCGGTTCACGTTAGCGACGAAGATTTGTGCTATATACCATCCAGCTCACCACCAGCCAAACCATGACTGGCTGTATTTTATTCGAGACCTAGAAGTCCCAAAATATATAGCACCAACTGTTTTATTTTTTAAAAGATATTTTTCTACACGCTTGTGTAAGGCATACCCGACACAATTCTGATATTAATTACCTTAAAACCATGACAGAAAAGCTATAGCCGTTCCGTAACACATGATTTCAAAACTAGTATAGCAAATTTTTATATAAAAATGACCCTCCGAAATTAATCAGAGGGTCAAAGAATCACAGAGACAAAGGACCAAAGTCCAAAGTTTAAGTGATTAAGTATCACAGTTGCGGAACGACGACCCGACGCTGGCCCCCACCGTACCAGATGCTGCCGCGCGACAGACGGCCCGCGCCCACCTCGAGCCCGCGCGAGTCCCGGCGCACGCGAGCGACGAAGAATTCTCCATTCACTTTGAACAGAAAGAATGTTCCGTATCCGTCAGTGCGAAGCCAGTTCTCGTTATCCTTCACAAAACTGATAATCTGGTCTTGCGATAGACACAGACGATCAAGATTCTCGCCAAAAACACCAAAAATCTGACTAAACGTGCCATTTTTGACGAGCTCATAGACCACGACCGGCATAGCCTTTGTCGGCTGACCTTTGACATCCGTTTTGTAATTTCGGAAATCTGAGTCAATGTAACCAGGGAAAGTATCCCTGGCTTGAGCGATTGTACCCTGACCATCGGTCGGACCGATAGCAATCTCCATTCCGTCAGAGATGAGTTTGAGATAACCGACTACTTGCTCGGCGAGCTCAATCATCTTAGACCTGGCTTCCTCAACCAGATGCGTTACCAGAGCATTACCCTGGGCCAGCACTCGCTGGAGATTTCCGGGATTGACGGCCCCGGTTTTGACGAGTTCATCAATGACCGCTTCCGTTCCCTTCCGCACTCCATCCACTACTACTCGGACAACTGCTTCCTTCTGACCAGATGTAATCGATGTTTTCATCGTTATCATCCTTTCCGTCCGATTTTACGGACTTAGTTGTTTTATTGCTGGACTCTTCGCCACAGCTTTTGAGTGATTTTTTCTAAAACCAACCAAAAGCTGTGGCGAATCTTTATTATTTCGCAACTTATGATTTTTTAAGGTTCTTTTATTCTTTAGCAATTGTACACCCAAATAACCCTTCTGTCAAGCATAAAATAGTTCCTTCCCTAGGACGGACCTAGGGAGAAAATATTACAACCAAATTAGGATAATAATCGCGAGGAGAACACGATAAATACCAAAATAATTTAGGGAGTGATTTTTTAAAAATTTAATAAGGAAATGAATAGCTAGAAAACCAGAAATAAAAGCAAAAATACTAGCGACAAAAAGTGAGTTCTCCAAATTCATCAAGGTTCCACCTTGATAGAGGTCGTAGACCTTTTTTAAACCTGAACCAAAGATAATCGGCAATGATAATAGGAAGGAAAAACGGGTGGCTACTTCCCTAGTAAGTCCGACAAACAAACCACCAGAAATAGTCGAGCCAGAGCGGGACATACCAGGGACCAGAGCTAGACATTGGAACAAGCCAACAAGGAAACCTTTTTTTGCAGAGATTTTATTGGATTTGTTCACTAGCACCCGCTGGTGTGATGAAGCATCAGCAATGACAAGGGATGTTTTCTTAAAATGTTTTTCCGCAAAATAAAACAAGATAGCACCAAGAATTAAAGTGCCCGCTACCACCTGAGTTCCTCTGAATATAGAGTCCATATATTTTTGCAAAAATAAACCGAGGACAATAGCTGGGATAGTGCCGATAATCAATGCCAATAACATATTCTTACTCTCCTCTTCCACTGGCTTTTTCGTTACCCAATCATAAAAAGTAATAATTAACTGCCAAATATCTCTCCAGAAATAAATCAACACCGCCAAGCCTGTTGCTAACTGCAAAATAGCGTCGAAAGAAAGCGAACCTTCAAGTGGTAGCCCCATAAGTTTTCTAGCAATGATAAGGTGACCCGTCGAAGATACTGGAATAAATTCCGTCAAACCCTGGACCAGACCTAAAATGGCTGACTGTATAAAATCCATCCCAGTTTAAAAATTAAAGATACTAATAAATGATAATCTAGCATTATTTATATTCATATTTTTATATATATTTATATGTACGTTGATTTTTAAACGGGACAAGTTTTTTTAGTTAAACCTTTCCTGCTAATAAATCCTCCTCAAACTTGGCCATACCATCCACATCTTTTGAGTATTTCTTTATATCTGGAAAATCCAGATTCATTATTTTTTTATATACAATACCGATTAATTTTTGTAACCTCTCCACTTCTTCAGCGCTGATTCCCTTCTCCAAAGAAATTATCTTGCTATTCTTTGGCTCAATAAAATCCAGGACGCCTTTGTCTACCGTTAGTTTCCCAAAAAAATTTCTCGAGTTTTCTACAAGCAACTTATAATACGCCAACTGTCGCGCATAATTGACGGTCTTTTTTTGTTTATAAGGATCGCTTTCCTCCCAGGATAAAAGCGGCTTGCCAGTCTTATAATCAAGCACCGCACAATGACCCATCCCTAAATCAATGATTCTATCAATCTTTCCCGATAAATGTGCTCCTTCTACAACGACGCCCTGTTCCTTAAAATTAAATTCAACAAAATCCTTTGGACTAAATGAATCTTTTTTCTTCTCATAGTAAACTGCCAAATCAGAACAGCCTTTACCAACATAAAAATCGTAATCGCTAGGGGCTAGGCGTTCTTTTCTAAGAAACATTGTAAACCATTTCAAGAAATCTTCCTTATCCGGTAGGCAATTTTCTTTTTTCAAATATAAGGACAAATTTTCGAGAGTGTGATGCACGGCAGAACCATAGGCTCCAGTGACTGTTTTGGCCTGAGGAAAATGCAATAAGTTTTGTTCTAGAAAATATTGCGGGCCACCCTTTTCAATATCCAGGAAGTTATTGAGGTGCGTAATCGGCATTTGATAATCCTCGAGCAAGGATTTTAATAATTTTTCTTCTGAGCCAATAAATGGCGCTGTGTGGTATGACAGCCAGGAAGCAGTTAGAACTTCATGGGCTTCGGGTGCGGTCTCATTGTCGTAATCTTGTTTACCAAAATAAATTTGGCGTAAACTTTCTTTTTTCATCACTTCTTCTTCACCTTCTTCAGCAATCAAGAATCGTAATTTATCTGAACTCTCCCCACCTTCTTTCTGCAAATAGGAAGTCAGATACAAATATCTTTTTGCTCGAGTCAAAGCCACATAGAAAAGGCGGAGTTGATCATCCTCAGTATCACCAGCTGGTTCAATCGGCAAGTTTGAAGGTAGAACAAGCTTCCTAGGCACTTTTCGGCCAGCCCAAATATCTTCCTGACAAGATAAGACAAAAACTGTTTCAAATTCCAGGCCCTTAGCTTTATGCGAAGTCAGTAGATTCACCGCCCCACCGAGTTTAGCAAAAGGACTTTGGTCATTTAAAGCAATATTGTTTTTCTCATGCAAATCCACAAACTCCACCAAGTCTTTTAGTGATAAAATCTCCCCAACTTTATATTCACGCAAAGCATTTACGAAAACGCGCAAGCTCGACAAGAAAGCCAGATATTCCGCTCGGGCATGGGCAAATTTCTCTTTACTGAAATAATAATCCTTGAATGAACTTTTTAAATCTCCAGACTTAAGAATAATATCTTGCGGATTTCTATCTTCTGCTTCCCCCTCCAAATCTTCAGCGTCATTATTCATCGGTGTATGGGCCCCAATCATTTTATCGAGCACTTGTTCGAGGGGTTCAGACTGTGCACCCGCACCCAAATCAATCAAAAACTTGGCAATCTCTTTTATCTTTTTATTCTTAAAATCAAGCATCACTTCGAGCCAGGTCTTACCATGCTCGCCTCGGCGCGCTTCGAGTGACACCCGCCAAATATCTTCGCGACTAATTTGCCAAAATGGGAAACTTAAAATCTGTGGCAGATATTCATCAGCCTCATCTTTATTTTTATCTGCCAAAGTCGCCACGAACTTGGCCATAATTATGAGCTGGGCTATATGCGGTTCCTTGAAGACATTTTGCTCGCGTTCATAACGAATCGGCACGCCTACAGACTGCAGATACGGCACGAGAGCACCGAGCTGTTTGTGCTTGCGGGCAATCACAGCAATGTACTCTGGCGCCTCGCCAGCATCGATTTTCTTTTTTATCTCCCGAGAAACAAAATGATATTCGTGCGCCACAGTCGGAAATTCCTGATGAACAATATTACCTTTTTTGAGTTTCGGATTTGAAGCCACTAAATTTTTCTCAATCTCCGGCAAAAGTTTTTCCAATCGCTCCTTACCCTTTTTTATGATATGTGAGGCAACATCCAAAATATCCTGCGTCGAACGATAATTATCGGTCATCGTCACAATCTCCACATCCTTAAATAACTTTTTAAAATTCAAAATATTAGAAAGCTCAGCACCCTGGAATTTATATACGGCTTGATCATCATCACCCACGGCCATAATATTTGGTCGGCCTTCATTGACCGGGGCATCGGTAATATAACGGAGTAGGCGCATTTGTGCATCATTGGTATCTTGGAATTCATCCACCAAAACATACTGGTATTGCTCCTGGATTTCATAACGCAAAGCTGGATTATTTTTTAAAGCCGTAATCACGTCTAAAATCATATCGTCAAAGTCATAATAGCCCTTGGAATGCATTATCTCCCTATATTTAGCGTAAATCTGCCACAGGGCGAGCATTTTATCCAGGTTTAGCGAATCCTTTAATAGGCTATTTCCAGCGTCATCCTTACGCAACCATTTAGCTTTCCAAGTGCTAAGAGGGGTCATTTTCCCAGCCTCGATTGCTTCATTCACCGCTCGTTTTAGTGATTCAACAATCACCACTGAAACTGGAGAGAAAAATTCGGAAACAAATTTTTTCTTGTCTTCTTCAGCCATCTTGAAAAGCTTTTCTGCTGCTTCGCCAATCTTTCCTAAGTTTTCCTTATTTAAACGTTCGGACATAGTCGCACTCAAAATCTCATCAATTTTTTCTAAAGATTTTTTATTGTGCTCCAAAATTTTCTCAAACTCCACTGGATCCAAACCAGCCTTTTTCAAAAAACCAATTACCGCGAGAACATCTTTCAAATACACATAACCTTGCTCCGGATGATAAGAATGAAAAGGATGATCGTGTGGAAGCTTTTCAAAAATTTCTTCCATGATTTGCACTTGCGCGAGTTCATCCGCTGGTGAGAAAAAAGCTCCGCCATAAAAATACTGCGGATAGCGTTGGATTATCTCCACGCAAAAATTATGAAAAGTATGTATGGCTACACGATAAGCCTCGGAACCAATGAGCCCAGACAAACGCTTACGCATATTTACAGTTGCCGATTCAGTAAAAGTCAGACATAGGATATTTGAAGCAAGCACTTGCGTCTCTTCCAAAATATGACCAACACGCAAACTAAGTATTTCCGTCTTACCACTTCCCGGTCCTGCCACTACCAAAAGCGGACCATCAATAGTATCCACTGCCTGTTTCTGCTTTTTATTTAACTGCGAATATCGTTCAAAAAAATTCATCCTTATATCTTAACATATAGCTGAATTCTTAATAGCACAAAATATAATCATGATGTATAATATCAACCATGTTTAACCCATTTGCAGAAAGAACTAATGAAAAGATGAAAGAGGTTCTAATGAACCCGAACGCCGAGGCACCAGCGATTCACTATTATATGATTCGTGGTGGAGATCATAAAACCAATGTCACTGTCTGGGAAACTGGCACAGTGGATGGCGAATATATTAAAACTTATGGCCATTATCACGTTGGCAATATTTCTGAAACATATTCAGTGATTCAGGGAGTTGGTATTCTTTTGCTACAAGAAAGAAAGACTGGAGTAGACGGCAAACCTATCGACGACGAAATAGTCACCTTTAAAGCCATAAGAGTAAAAGCTGGTGATACGTATTTTATCAGTCCAGCTATTGGTCATTTGATGGTAAATACGGGGCACACTTGGCTAGTGACCTCTGACGATAGTCCGGTTTATCCTGATGATGTGGATCCGGTGGGACTTCCTGGCCATGCCGATTATGAGGCAGTAAAGAGAATGGGTGGGTTCGCCTATTTTGTAGTGGAGAAAGATGGCTTTCCGACTCTCGTAAGGAATCCAAAATATAAATCGGTACCGGAAGCGAAAATAGAGTAAAAGTTTAAAAGCCCCGCAATTTCCGAATTGCGGGGCTTTTTGATTTTAGTCAAAAATTTTTAAACCTACGGTTTAAAAATCTTTCGACATGATTCTCCTTAGTGAAGGAGAATCATAGTTTTACTTCCACTTCATGCACCTGGTTATCATCAATCAAATTTATAGTTAGACCAGAAAGCATAACTCCATCTACTTTTATATTTTTATTTACTTCTATCTTAGCTGAAGGAAAATTAGCAAAAGCATTTGATTTATTCATTACATGAATATTGTATTTAGTATTTTTATAAGTATATACCAAAGAATAATCAGTCCAAACTTTTGGAATACATGGATCAATCTCCATTTTATCCGCTTTAACCTTTATACCCAAAACATTTTCTAATATTGTTCGATACATTACACCCGCTGAACCGGTATACCAAGTCCAACCACCTCGCCCCGCCGGAGCTGGCTTAGCATAAATGTCTGAAGCGACGACATATGGTTCAACTCGATAAAGAGAAGCCTTTACAAAATCCTCCGATCGTTTAAATGGATTTACACTATCGATAATCTTCATCATAGAGACTGGGTCTTTTAGCTCAGCAAAAGCCTGAGCCGCCCATAAAGCCCCATGATTATATTGTGCACCATTCTCACGGACACCAGCTGGATAATCCTTTATATAACCTGGATCCATTGGGGATTCTTTTACCGCTGGAGAAATAAGCAACAACAAATTATCATCTTGGAATAAATATTTCAAAACTGAACCCATCGCTATTTTACTTCGATCAGGTCTAGCCGCTCCCGATAAGACAGACCAAGACTGAGAAATAGAGTCAATTTTGAACTCCCGACATGAACGAGAACCCAAGGCTGTGCCGTTATCAAAGAAAGCGCGTTTATACCACTTTCCATCCCAAGCTTTTCGTTCTAAGGCATTTTTTAAATTTTTAGCAGTTACTTCATAACGTTTTACTCTTTCTTCATCACCACGATTTTTAATATAAGGTATGAATTTTTCAATCACTGAGCACAAGAACCAACCAAGCCAAACACTTTCACCCTGACCTTTTTCCCCCACCTTATTCAGACCGTCATTCCAGTCGCCATTACCAATAAGTGGTAAACCATTTTTTCCAAAGACAAAAGTTTTTTCAATCGCCCTCAAACAATGATCATATAAATCGTACTTCTCTGAATCTATTTCTGGTACACCAGCCCAGTTAGAATTGTTTATAAAATCCAATAATGGCCCTTTTACATATGATTCTTTCTGATTGAGAATGTCCAAATCTCCAGTGACTTCTAAATAAACACTTGTAACATAGGCTAGCCATAATTGCTGATCGGAAAAAGCTGTGCGAATACCAAAACCATTGTGTTCATGCCACCAATTTTGTACATCACCTTCTAAGAATTGATGACGGCTGGCCTTAAGGATTATCTCCTTTGTCACAGCAGAATTAGACCAGACCAAAGCCATGGAATCCTGAAGTTGATCCCGAAAACCATAAGCACCAGACGGTTGATAATATCCGGTCCTAGCGACCAAGCGAGATGATATAACTTGATACAAAAGCCGGGAATTAAATAATGTATTCAGTGATTGATCAGGGGTTTTAATCTGTATTCTGTTCAAATTAACATCCCAATTTGATTTAACATCCTTTAATACTGCATCACAATTAATAATATTTCGGTATTTTTTTATAATCAACTGTGCCGTCTCTTTTGAATTACCTCCACCAAGCAAAGAGACTATCTCTATTTCCTTGTCAGGTTCGAGCTCAAAGAAAGTTTGAAGGGCAATACAATGATCAACGTCACTAGACATATTATTTGATAATTTCTCACGATGCATCGCTCCTGGATTTATAATATCTCCACCCTTACCCAAGAACTCATCTCGATCATTGGTCATCAAACTACTTCCACCATTTAGATCCACAAAGGCCAACGCCTTTTTAAAAGACTCTCCAAAAATATTTCTGACCATCAAGGCTCCAGTTTCCTCATCAACTGTGGTCTTTAAATAATCTTTCGTATCTTCCCTATTTGCGCCACCGAGAGACATTTCAAAAAATCCGGTTAGTGATAATTTTTTTGTGACCTTGGTTGTATTTTTAAATTTAAATCTAACAATCTTTACACTATCTTCGAGCGGCACATAAGTGAGCATACTTTGGTCGATTCCACGACTCTTATGATCAAATCTGGTATAACCAAGACCATGACTTACAGTATAAGTATGCGAACTTTTTATTGGTAATGGTGTTGGGCTCCAAAATTCCCCTGTCTCCTCATCTCTCAAGTAAAATACTTCGCTACTCTTATCTGACAATGGATCATCAATTCGTCTTGTCAAACGATTATCATAACTATCAAAAAGCCAAGTGTAGGTTGAGCCGCTTTCTGTTATAACAAAACCGATATCTTTATTAGCAATCACATTCGCCCAAGGAGAAGGTGTGTAATGTGACTTACCATAATTAATATTCATCACATATTCACCTTTGCTCTGATCAAAACCACCAAAACCATTAAAAAAATCCAAACCACCCAAATCTGGGACGATATCCTTGCCTGAAGAAGTTATTTTTTTAGTTGGCTTTAAATATGGGACCAATGCTTTTGAACCTGATTGTAAAATAGCATTAATTTGGTGTTCAATTGTGCCTAATTTGCTATCGATTACTATTCGTGAAAGGAAAAATAAATTCTGCCTATCAAGCTCCGACATATGTGACGCTCGAAGATGGAAGACCCCGCCTCTTACTACCTTACTAGCTCCTGACTGGTTATAACGGACAAGGAAATCAACTTCATCTTCAAAGGATTTTATGTAACTTGTAGGATATTCATTTAAAAGAATTAAATCATGGGCCACACCTTTATACTTCAAATACTTATGGCAAATTAACATATTCTTCACTAGAGCTAAATCATTCATGTCATAAAAACGAACAATCAATACTGGTAGGTCTCCAGAAATACCCAATCGCCACAAAGTCTGGACAGCGGCCTCTTCGGAATCTACTCCAAACTTTTTTACTCCTTCAGAATAGTGTGGTGACAACAATCTAGAAGCAAGCGCTTGGTAGTTTAGAGCCTGCTCACGAGACATACCCAAACTATTTATCACATCATGGCCATGTTTATCTGATTTTTTTATGGCTTGATTTATATTTTTCTCAGTCGAATATTTTTTTAGATTTCTCACTACTTCCTCCTGGGTGTGACCAAAAATATTTACATAGGTTATCGTGATTGTTTCATTGTGTTTTAACTCTATTTGATTTTCAAAACAAAAAATTGGATCAAAATTATAACCTGAATTTGATTTTAATTTAAAATGGCTTTGGGAAAGCGCGTCAGGATTTCGCAATGACCCACCACGAGAAATAAACTGACTCCTGTCGGTTGTATAGATAATAGAGTTTTCTTTTGGTAAAGAAGTAAATATTTTATGAGCCAGATACATTTTTTCACCCCTTTCTGTCTTATTTGGTTTACTATAAACCAAAGCATTATACTTCTGCCAATACTCAGATTTTATGAAAAGTTTTTGAAAAGCTGGGTGATGCAAATCATCGTTTGGTTTTGAAAGAGAAACTTCCCCATAACTAGTGACTTTTATATTCCTTATGTCCTTACCATGATTAGTAAGAGTTAAGGTGCGAAATTCAACATTACTATCAGGAGCGATAGCGACCGTCAAAGAACTCTCAAGATCATTGTGAATTTTATTAAATCGAGCTTTATTTTCAAAATACTCGATTTTGTTCTTACCTAGAGAAACGCCAGTTGGCTGTGTGGTCGGCGACCAAGTGATATCTTTTTTAGTGTCTTGTAGATAAATAAACTGTCCCCAAGGCTCGGCCACAGTATCTTCTCTAAAGCGAGTTAGACAAATATCGGAAACCCTACTTCCCCCCGCACCAGTATTGCTAATATCTACCATATAGGAACCGTTAGAAATAAATGCTCGTCTTGGATAAGAAGTATAAACCGGGACGAATTGCTTAGTCTCAACGTCATCGGTTCCGGCCGCCAGATATTCTGTCTGCAGACGTTCAATATTTTTTATTGGTCGAGCTGGAATAGAAGATGGGGTTTTTTCTTCGAACAAAGTGTCGAGTGATTCTACCCGTGGATCAGAAGAGAAAAGAGAATAAACCCGATCTTGATTAATTTGATTATTCAAAGCCTGCAAAGAAAAACCTTGATGGTGGGCATAATAAATTTTAGCGGGGCTGCCTGTTTTTTGAAACTCACCTTTTTCTAAACTAGCGGTATAATCAATAGCGTCATAAAAACCATATTTTCCAAAAAACTTTGACTTAATCATTCTCTTTAAATTTGAGACTGCCGCTTTGGGATTGAAAGCTAGAGACATAATCGTTGTGTAAGGAGCAACAACCAAAAAGTCCTTTAAATCTCTCTTTAAGCCCAAAGAAGGATGACCAAAAATTTGATATTGATAATTATTGTTTAAATCCAAAGAAGAATACGCTGATTCCCCCATACCCCATGGAGTCTGCTGCATTCGGCCATATTTTATATGACTTTCAATCGCCACCTCAGCGGTATGACCAAGTAGTGATTCACGATGCACCTTGAAAAAAATCAAAGAAGTTAAATATTCAAAAAGTGAACCACCCCAGGAAGACAAAGAAACATTTTTTATATCCAACTGAACCAGTTTTCGTCCAAGATAAAACCAATGCTTCAAAGGAACATCTTTCTTTAATATCGCAATAAAACTAACCGAGTTTGCCTCTGAGGCCAAAAAATCATAATAGGAATTATCAATTTTTTCATAAGTAACATTGTAACCAATATGAAACAAACCACGCTCTTTGTTATACAAAAAGGCAAAGTCAGATTCAGAAAAAAACTTATCCACCAAAGAAATAATGTGCATAAATTCTTCCCTATTTTTTATCGCTTTTTCTTGTACTGAAGAAAAACTATTTATTACTTGATGATACCAATGTTCGATGTTTTCTTTCTCACTATTATCTAAAGTGGCGGAATGAAGAACTGATATTAAATCCAAGGCTTCAACCTCTTTTCTAAATCTTCCACCCAAAGCCTCTAGGGTTGGCACGGTATTAAGCTTTAATAAAAGATTTTTTAGAGTGTCAGCCAACAATTGATTTTTCTTTTCATTGCGAATTGCCGGTTTTGTGCGACAAGACTGATAAAACGGCATAAAAATATTTATTTCGTCTATTTGCTGCCTTAATAAAGTATTAAAATGCTCGACACTAGAATAAATACTAGATAAAGCACCCTTATTTAAACCTAAATTTAAGTTACTGATTATTTTTTTAATCTTCTCATTACTGTCCGATAAATCACTAAGGGTTTTATCGACTAGTTCAATTGATTGATAATCTTTTAGGGGCAAACACTTTTTCAAAATAAAACTTGCCTCATCAAGAATGTGCCGAGCTAGTTTTCTATCTGATTTTAAAACTGTAGAATCTTTTATAATCAAACGGGCGTCCTCTGTCATAACGTCTAGAACGTCAAATAATCCCAATAAACTGGCTTTATTTATAATTGGTTTATCGATAATATCCAAAATACTCTGTTTTAAGGTTAGTAAATTTACTAATAGATTTGCGCTATCGACACTAGAAACATATTTAGGATTTAAAGGTTGCAGGGTGCGAATGTCATACCAATTGTAGAAATGCCCACGATACCTCTCTAAGCGATTCAGACTTTCAAATGATAAATACGTACGCTCCAGAAGATTAGAAAAACTAAGATAGCCAAAATCATACGCGGAAAAAATAGCGGAGAGATGTAAACCGATATTTGTCGGTGAAGTGGCAGCTGGTGAGTTGGTAGCTGGTTCTTCTTGATAATGGTCAGGAATAAGATAATTCCCTTCTCGTCTTGGTAACTCCAAAAAGAATCGGGCGGAACGACAAGCGATATTCCTTAAAAGCTTAATGTCTTTATTTTTATACTGGTAAACCTTTTCTTTTCGACTAATCTGATAAGCTACCAAAGGAGAGATGAACCAAAAGATTAAGGTGAGATAGGGTGAGAAGCCATCGTGGTATTTAAACAACAAAAATATGCCCGCCAGAGAAACTATCTGAGTCGGCAACATAATATAAATAAACTCTCGAAGCGTCCCTTTCAAATTCTTAGATACCTCGTAGGAATTTTGCCAACGAAGCATATTTTTGTGGCTAACGGACATGCGATACAGAGAAACAGAAATAGCTCGTAATGAAATAATGGCCTGGTCTAAGAGAAAAATAAATCGATAGATAATTTGCCACAACAAGGCATCCAGATTATCAAAAAGATTATTAATTTTCATAAGCAAGGTCATCTCTTTTGGCCACTCAAAAAGTCTAATCAAATAAGAAATGATGAAAGAAGAACCAACAATAAATAAAGTGTAGACGAGAGAAAAAGCATAAAAATCAGAAAAAAGTAGGTAAGAAGACAGAAGAAATACTACCGCAAAGATAGGCAGAGTGCTTCGTCGTAAATTATCAAAAACCTTCCATTTATCACTTAAAGCAAAATTATTATTCTTTAAACTATTAAACCTAAGCCAGCTAACAATCTGCCAATCACCTCGAACCCAACGATGCATTCTCAAAATATATTCCTTGTAGCTATCAGGAAAACCTTCAAATAAAAATATATCGGTTGCAAAACCGACTCGGGTATATAAACCCTCCAACAAATCATGACTCAGAACTTGATTTTCAGGTATGCGATCACCGATAGTTGCTTCCATCGCATCTACGTCATAAATCCCTTTACCAAAAAATATACTGTTATTGAAAAGATCCTGATAGACATCTGCTCCTGGACCGGTGTAAGAATCAATTCCGATAGCCGAAGAGAACAAACGGGAAAAAACCGTAGCTCTAGCCAAACTGAATTTAGTAGTCATTCTTGGTTGAATAATTCCATAGCCACTGATTACTTTCCCAGAAGCAACATCCAAAACCGGACGGTTGAGGGGGTGATCAATGCACCCAATGAGTTTAATAGCTGAGTCTTTTGGTAGACGAGTATCTTCATCGATAGTCAAAATATACTTAATATACGGTAGTTCCTTTGGTAAACTCTCTATATATGAAGTAGCTCTCTTTTCCCTTAATAACAAGTTAAACTCTCGAAGTTTCCCCCTCTTTCTCTCCCAACCCATAAAAACATTTTCGTGCGGGTTCCAGACTCTTCGACGGTGAAACAAATAAAATCTTTTTATAGACGAAGGATATTTTTTATTTAGTTCGTCTATCCCCTCACTCATTTGCTCGAAGAGAGACTGATCGGAAATAGTCGACTCCATCGTTGAATCTTTGAAATCCAAAAGTAAGGCGAAAAATACATTTTTGTCCGAATTACCTAAATAATTCACCTCCAAACGTCGCAATAAATCTTTGGTGCTTTGGCTGTCTCTAAACATTGATGGAATAACCACAAATGTACTCTGGGACAAAGAAACCCCTGAAGAAAGGTCCAGGCGAAATAAAGCCCTCACTGGGACAAGTGAGCTTATTAAAATATTTATGAGGTTAATCGCGACATCACAATTAAGTATAAAAACCAGTCCGATTAGAAAAGAAAATGAAACAAGCGAAGCCCCCATCTGAGGAAACAAGAAAACAAAAACGGCAGTTAAAATGATATTTATCAATAAAATAGAACCCAGGTAAAAAGCCGTAGATTTTTTTAGAATAAAAGACTGAAATCTTTCGATGGGGGGTTTTTGATATCCGATTTTCTTTTCCAAATCATTCCGGCCGTTACCCACTAAATAATAACCAATGTGACTTTCTTGACGATTAATATTTTTAGTAAGAACTGATGATTGGTGACACAAACGCAAAGCAAGTTTCGCAACTTCGGACTCGTGAATACCAGCTCGGTCGCTTATCTTTACTAATTCGTTACGATAAACAGTTTGGCTGGCCTGATCAAGATTTGTATAAATGCCGGAAGGATCCTTTGCTAAAAAAGAATCCACAATATTTACGTCCACAACAAAATCGTCCCACCTAACTTGATTTATCCAACGCAAACTATTAATAATATTGGCAATTTGAGTTGAGGTTTCGTTTTGCCGCTTGTTTTCAATCTCGGCCAAATCAGAAATGTTTATGCCCTGTTTGAGCAAGTTCAATTTAAGCCATTTAACAATCGGCCTAGTATCTGGACCATACTGAGACAACTTTTGAAGAAGATTGAAACCTAGATTGGCTGGAATAACACCATACTTAAGTGCCAAATCTGAAGTTAATTGTGAATAATCTTTTTCCTTGGTTTTTCCCTTTTTTTTGATTATTTGACCAAACCAATATTCTGCATCCTTAAATTCATCGAGCGAAACGATGGATTTATGCATCATGTCTTCTATACTTTTAATCAAGATAATTCTAAGGAAAAAAGGAACAAAACTTAACTCTCTAATAGAGAGATGAGCTTTTGTCTGATAGGCCTGTAAAAAGCCATATAGTACTTCGCGATCAATTTTGTATTCGGACACTTTCAGTAATTCCGCCAAAATAAAATAAATTCTCGGTATAAAAATATTTGCTTTTTTTTCAATCTGCACCAATCTCTTAAAACCTTTTTCAACTGAAGTATTTAAAATCTCAGAAATAGCACTGTCAACGATATAATAGTTATCAAATAGATTCTCAACTTCATGAGTTAAGTGTTTGTGGAGTTTAACCTGTTCAATAAGTTTTTTGTAGGTATTTCTTGTCTTGGAGACATCACCTCTAATATTAGTCAAAAAAGCCTTTGCCTTTTCGGGCTTAGAAACAATCAGAACTTGCTCGCCTAAAATCACGGCTTTCTTTTTGGCTTTATTTAAAATACCAGTCTCGTCGTTTGTTATCTTCATAATACTCTTCTCATTATAACAGATTTATGGGTGTTTATGCTATAATACCAAACATTATGGAATCAAAAATTAGTCTTAAAGACAAAAAACTTATTGCTTTTGACGTTGACGGTACCCTGTCTCAAAGTCGAATCCCGATTGATTCAGAGATGACCGACATTCTAAAAAAATTATTGGCGGAAAAGCCGGTGGCGATTATTACCGGTGGGGCATTTGCTGATATAGAAAGACAGGTGCTGACGGGTATCGGTATAAAAAATGATTTAAACAAGAACCTAACATTATTACCTACCAACGGTGGTGGTTTATATACTTTTGATGGTGAATGGAAAGAAATCTCCTCCCACAAACTAACAGCGGAAGAAAAGCAAAAAATTACAAAAGCTATTTGTGATGTTGTTGGATACGACGAATGCACCAATGATAAAAGTGGTTTTGGAGATAAAATCCAAGATAGAAACTCAGAGATTACCTACTCGGCTCTAGGTGAACACGCACCGATTGAACTAAAACACGCCTGGGATCCTGATTTTAAGAAAAGAATCATTCTTCAAAAGGCTTTTGAAGAAAAACTCCCAGAATTCGAAGTAAAAATTGGCGGAACAACCTCAATAGATATTACTCCAAAAGGAATGGATAAAGCTTACGGCATAAACAAACTGTTAAACCATTTAAAACTTAGAAAAGAAGATGTTCTCTTTTTTGGTGATACAGTGTACGAAAACGGCAATGATTATCCAGTATTTTTAATGGGAATAGACACAATTAGGGTTTCTGGACCAGAGGAAACAAAAGAAAGACTCCTGAGATTATTAGCCGACAAATAAAATAACTATATTTTGAATAAATAGTGACTAAATATGGCATTTTTTTGATTGCCAAAACGTCAAAAAAATGATAATATCTAAGGATGTTGGACTTGCCAAATCTAGTAATTTGTTTTTTTCTTTTTGTCTCAGTCTTCTTTGAAGTCTTTCTTCTATTGACCTTCCTAGAAAACAAAGAAAAGTTGAAACAACAGGAAAATATCGCCCCAAGACACTTCCCTACCGCCACAATTGTTGTGCCTTGCTATAATGAGGAGGAAAGTATTTTTGGTACAGTTGAGTCACTACTCGCCCTCGATTACCCCAAAGACAAATACAAAATAATGATTATTGACGATGGCAGTACTGATAATTCCTGGAATTTGATGCAAAGATACAAAGACCACCCAATGATTGAGATTTACACCAAGAAAAATGGTGGCAAACATACCGCCCTAAATTTTGCTATCAGTAAATCAAAAGCGGATATTCTTGGTTGTTTAGACGCCGATTCTTTTGTTAGTCCAAATTCCTTAAGAGATATCGTGGCCTACTTCGCCGACAAAGAGACAATGGCAGTGACCCCGGCAATAAAAATACACGAGCCAGACAATATTTTAAGAAAAGTCCAGAAGGTAGAATACGATTGGGGAATTTTTCTCAGAAAAATGCTTTCCTTCCTTGATGCTCTCTATGTCACCCCCGGCCCCTTTTCCTTTTTTCGTAGAGAAATTTTTGAAAATATTGGTGCTTATAAAACTGCCCACAACACCGAAGATATGGAAATGGCAATGCGACTACAAACTCATGGCCACAAAATAAAAAACTGTCATACCGCTTTTGTGTATACGATTGCGCCAGACAAATTTTCAAAACTATTTGTCCAGCGCATCAGATGGACCTATGGTTTTATAAAAAACATAATTGACTACAAACATTTATTTTTTAATAAAGCTCAAGGTAATCTGGGTTTTTTCATTTTACCTGTTATGATTCTCTCAGCCCTTTCAACTTTGTGGATGGTAAGTTTTTTTATCTTTAATATTGGTTCGAACACAAAAACCTGGTTTATGAACTGGAAAGCGGTAAACTTTGATTTTCTGCCTTTTAATGGCCTCCATTTTAATCCAGAATGGTTCTATCTAAACACCAGTGTTGTTACTTTTGTAGCTATTTTAAGTTTTATTTTAATGGTTACCTTTATTTTAATTGGCCGCAAAATTTCCGAGGGTAAGATTAAAATTAAAATGGACCTCATATATTTTATAGTTATCTACCCCTTCATCGCCCCAACTTGGCTTGTAAAATCAGTATATAACGTGCTACTATCGAAAAAAGCCGTCTGGAGATAAACTAACAATGCAAAGTATGAATTGGAAAAAATATGTTTGGACTTTTATAATTACGGTAATTATTTTTATTACTGCTATTATTTTAAGTAATTATTTCACCGATAAAAAAATTGCGAGCCTAAGGGAAATAGAGGATAAAATTTCGACCGACATAATGTCGTCTGAAACCCAATATGCTTTATTGGCCGAATCTTCTTGCAAGGACTTGTCGACGGATGTTCTCTCTCAAGAATTAAATGCTTTTGCCCAAAAACTTACTTATACCGAAGAAAATCTAAGTAAAAATAGTGAGGATTTATTAAGACTAAAAACTTACTACACCCTACTTCAAATCAAGGACTATCTTCTAATGAAAAAAATTAGCATAAAATGTAATACTAAACCGGTTTTTATTTTATATTTTTACTCCAATGAATGCCCAGCGTGCGAACAACAAGGCTATGTTCTCACCTATTTACGTGAACAATACCCAAACCTGAGAATATATTCTTTTGATTATAACCTAGATAATCCGGCTTTGAGAACGATGATCTCTCTCTATAAAGTAAAAGAGGTGACTCCAGCTATCGTTATCAACGACAATGTCTACAACGGTTTTATTGATAAAGATAAACTCGAAGGTTATCTCCCGTCTTGGATGCTCGCAACTTCTACAGCGACAACGACCGTCAAGGCAACTAGCTCAGTCATTAAGAAATAACTCTTTTTGTATTTTTTACTTTCTCCATTTTCTCCCTTTTCCTTTATTTAAATTTCTAAAATGTGGTGTAAGAGAGTGACAATTTGGACAAACTAGTCTTAAATTCGTTTCTTTATTATTTTCTGCATTACCATCGATATGATCTATCTCAACAGGAACATGTTTAGTAATTAAATGCCTTTTATTCCAACCACAAAGAGAACAATGCTCGCCATTTTTCTCAATTAAGTATCTTTTTAAATGTCCGGATATATTTCTAGTTAAGATACCCTTATTACCATCTTTTCTACCTGATTTCCAAGCTTTAATATAAACCCTATATCTATAATATATCTGGCATTTATTTGAACAATATTTTACCTGATGGCGGGTTTTTGTTTTTTCACCACAATTTAAGCAAATCATAATAATAGTATAGCACAAGTTACTCTGCGAATGCTATACAATAGTTAATATGCAATACGCATTGATTAACTTATAAAATCGTGTATAATTTCCAAAGTCAGTTAAGAAATAAAGCCGCCTTAGCTCATTTGGTAGAGCGCCACTTTTGTAAAGTGGATGTGCCCAGTTCGAGCCTGGGAGGCGGCTCCAATCAAAAATCACCCATTGGGGTGATTTTTGTTATTTATTGTCACTATTCCCTTCCCTCAAACTTTTTTTGTAATCAGAAACATTTTTAAGGAAAAAAGAAACGGACCCTTTATTTTTTAAAATGTCATGTTCCCTCTTTACAAAAAAATGTGATTGCTCATGATCAAATCGCCTTTTAATAGCTAAAATTAATTTTCTGGTGCTTAATATAAGCCAAGAAAAAACCAACTTTGTATTTTTAAAATTTACATGACCCCACCATAATTTAATTTTAAGTAGAACCTTTAAAATCCAAGCATCACACTTCAAAAATAAATCTTCAAGGAAGATTTTTTTACCGTATGAAATCTCAAAACTCTTCATCACAAACAACAGCACAAGAAGAGCTAGTGAGATTGCAAATGTAACAAAAGTTAGCATACTTGTTTTTGATTGACACCAAATCTAGTGAATCTTCCAACCTCTGTTCTCTCTCCAAATTTTTGGATGAAGGATTCAATTAAAGTATTAATTGTCACTTCTGGATTTTTGATATATTCCTGCTCCATAAGAACCTTATCCTTAAAATAAGAATTTATTTTGCCTTCCAATATCTTAGCTTTAATTTCAGCGGGTTTACCTTCAACTTCTTTGGCAAAAACCTCTTCGGCTTCTTTTCTAACTGGCTCAGGAATATCGGACATTTTTAAATACTGAGGATTGGTAGCCGCCACCTGCATAGCAATACTATAGGCCAAAGCGCCAAATTCTTCGTTTTTAGCCACGAAATCAGTCTCGCATAGCAATTCCACTAAGGACGCAATATTGCCCGTAGAGTGAACATATGAGGCGATCCTACCTGCTCCTAGGTTTCTATCAGCCTTCTTAGCAGCAATACCTGCCCCTTTCTTCTGTAAAAGGATATTAGCCTTTGATATATCACCCTGTGCCTCTTCCAAGGCCTTTTTACACTGCATAATAGACAAACCGGTCATATCTCTTAACTCCTTAATTTGCTCTGTTGTGATTGCCATTTTTTTATTTACCCTCCTATTTTTAGCTACTAAAATTTTAGCGGGTTAATTAATCTTTTAAATGATTACCAATTATACTAGTTTACAATATAAAAAGCCACTAGCCGGCAAAATCTTCCAAAATACGACGTGGAGATTAAACTCTTACCGCTTTAGCTTTTTGATAAGCTTTGGCAATTTCGTTTACAAAAAAAGTAATACTGGAGACTGAGGCATCGTTGGCAACAATTGGATAATCAATATCTGTGACGTCACAATCGGTACCACAAAGAGCGATAACTGGAATATTCATCTTTTGGGCTTCAGTTACAGCAATTATTTCCTTATTAGAATCAACAACAACTAGAGCCTTTGGAAGATCTTTTAAGGATGAAATACCCGAGAAAAATCTCTCAAGGTTGGCGATCTCGCGATCAATCATCAATCTTTCTTTTTTGGTATATTTAGTCAATTCTCCTTTCTCTTTCTGTCTAACTAAATCATCTAATTTGATTAATCTCTTTTTAATTTCTGGGAAGTTAGTCAAAGTTCCTCCAATCCATCGTCCATCAACAAAAGGCATACCGATAGATTCAGCGGTGATTCTTAGAGCTTGTCTTGCTTCATTTTTACCACCAACAAACAATACTTGCTTACCCTCTTTAGCTAGAGTAGAAACAACAGTAATAACCTTCTCCAATAAATCATCAGTCTTTTCTAGGTCAATAATCTCTACGCGGTTCTTTACACCAAAAATATATGGAGCGACACTAGCGTGTCTTCTGGTTTTGGAATAGCCAAAATGGGCTCCCGCCTTAAACATTTCATCTATCCTTTCGTTATTTATCTTTTTTTCTTCTGTCATATGTTTGAGTAGCTTAACAAATATGGTGTAAAAAAGCAAGGAAATACAGAGTTGTAATCAACAACAATATTTCCGCTGTCCCGTACCAATTTTATACAAATTAAGTATTATAAAATAATCACTTATAATTAGGACTTTTGACCGAAACAGTGATTATTCCCAAAATTTGGTGCTGGGGCAACCTTTTTAATCCTCATCATCCACCTTGCCATCTGTTGGCTTTCCGATGTTTTCACCAACGTACTTTATTACCTCTCCCACCCCCTCACCCTGAAGTATTTTCTCGATATTATACCAAGACTGTTTTACCCGATGATCAGTTATTCTATCCTGCAAAATATTATAAGTTCTGATTTTTTCCGAACGATCGGCTGTACCAATTTGGTCTTTTCTTTCTTTAGCAAACTGCAAAGCGTCACTTTCCGATTTTTGCTGCTCTAATTTGGCCGTCAAAATCATCATGGCCTTTTCTTTATTTCTAGACTGGCTACGCTCCGCCACACAACGCACCTCTAAACCAGTCGGCTTGTGAACGATTCGCACTGCCGTCTCCACTTTGTTCACATTTTGCCCACCCTTACCACCTGCTCGAGAAAATTCAATCAATAAATCCGACGGCTTTATTTCGACGGTACTTTTCTTCCTGATTGGCAAAACAGCGACCGAGGCAGTAGAAGTATGGACTCGGCCATTCTTTTCTGTCTCAGGGACACGTTGAATTCTATGGACACCAGTTTCATAACGAAGTTCCCTATAGACACCAAGACCTTTAATCTCGAAAGAGGCTTCTTTGTATCCACCAATATCATTCTTTGATTCATCCAAAGGAGTAAAGCTCCACCCTTTTATTCCGGCATAACCTGAGTACATTTTAGCCAGCATTTCGGCAAAAAGAGCAGCCTCATCTCCTCCCACACCTGCCCTTACTTCCATAATAATTTCGTTGGGAAACTCTTCTTCTTTTTTTTCTTCCTCCAATATCCCCTCCATTTGCTTCCAAATCACCTCTTTTTGAGAACGCAAATTAACCAACTCTTCAGCGGCCATCTCTTCCATGCTTTTATCAGAAGCCGACATTTCCAAAACTGATTTTTCTTCAGTATCCAGTCTTAAATACTCATCAGCTAGATAAACGGTCTTCTTATTATTTTTAAATTCTTCGATTGTCATGATTTTATAATAACATAAAAGCCCAATCGCCTTAAAGCGATCGGGCTTTTAATTGAGTTATTTAGCGCTTTTCTTCTTGCTACCAGCCTCTTTTCGAGCTTTGAATTTCTCCACACGTCCAGCAGTATCAAGCACTTTATCATTACCTGTATAAAATGGGTGACAGACAGCACAAATTTCTACGGCTATTGCCTCCTTAGTGGAACCGATATTGTATTTTGCCCCACAAGCACAAGTGGTCTCTGATTTCTCAAAATATTTTGGATGTATCTCTTTTTTCATTGTTTTAAGATTCTAGCAGATTTATAACAAAAACGCAACTTTGGATTTTACAATATACTAGCCTCAACTAGAGACTCTTAAGAAAGTCGATATCGGCTTGAAATTTCTCGGCCTTAGCGATAACCTGATCGCCGTAGAAAACGTTGGCTGGCTTACGCCCCGGCAGGCAAGCTGCTCCAGAATAATATTTACAGGCCGCATTTCTTTCGGCTGTGTACGTCCCATTGGCCGCTCCTAAATCTGAAATATATAAAGCGGTGGCCATTATGGCATGCTTTGGATCCCAAGGGTTCGGAGTGGAAACCCCCAAAACACTTTTTAGACGAGAAATAAAACCTTGCCAAGTAGAAGGAATAAATTGCGTTGGTCCCATACCACCACCAAAACCACGACCTACATAATAATTAGCACCAGGCGGGCAGGAAACGGGGGTTGTCGCCCAAGCCAAGCCAAGGCTCTTGGTAATTTGTTCAAAAACCGCTACATCGCTTGGCCGATTACTTGTCGAACCAGGAAGAGGTGCATACATAACTCTCTGAAATGGTGTACCGGTATTCTTGCCCACCCCGTCTCCAGTGGTTAAATTCGAGACGTAACAAGAGCCGATGTTTTTTCCCAAATCAGATTCCTGAGAAAGAATAGCCAAAATCATGGCCGCTCGAACACCGGTTTTTTCCGAAGCGTAAGAAGCATACTCCAAGGCTTTAGCAAAGGAAATACCAGTAGAATCACGCAAATCAAACAAGGCACTTCTTATTGCCTCCGCTTTTCTCTGACGATCGGCTAAAACTTGTTGGTAGTTTGATTCGGCTTTAGTGGTAAAAGTTAAAAGTTCTTTTTTTGCTGTTTGATTTTGAGCGATTTGTTTTTTCTTTAATTCAGTCTCGTACCGAGCATCCAATTCTTTATTCTTTTTAATATCTAGATCCTCTTTTTCTTTTTGAGTTTCATCTTTGACCGATCGCAATTCCGCAAAAAGATCTTGTAAACCCTTGTTTACTGAATCAATCGAATCAATATCCGCGATTAGCCCAGACAAATCTTCTGAAGAAAGTAATAAATAAAAAATCGGTTCTACTTCATTTTGATTTTTCTTTTTTAGGAGATTAGCGAGTAAGTTTTTATTATTTTCAATCCTCTCCTCCAATGAAGTGATATTAGCGACTTTCTGACTTATTTCTTTTGTTAATCCAGTAACCGTAATATTTCTTTGTTTTATTTCCTTTTCCGCTTTAGCAATTTGCGCATTTAAAATAGTCACATCTCCCTGCAAAGTATTTTTCTTTATTTTAGTCTCGTCCAAAACCTTTTGCCATTCAGCAATTTCCTTCTGTAGAGCATCATATTCGGCTTGTAGTCTAACCTTATCTTCGGCCGTCAAGGCGCTATTTGACTGAGCAGAGATAGAATGATCAATAAAAAAAATACCCAAAAACACCGCTATTCCTATCAAAGTAATTTTAAAGATATTTTTATAATTTAAAATATATGACATAAAAATAAAGACCGAGGATAGTCCTCGGTCTTTATTTTAGCATAAATATTATTTTTTCTCCTCCTTTTTCTCTTTCTTTTCAGGAGCCGCTTCCTCTTCAGCACCTGGAGCTCCTTCTTTTGCTTCCTTGCCTTTCTTTTCAACTTCAATAGCTGATAGATCAATAGGAGCAGCCTCAACTACCTCTTCTTTAGGTTCATAAACTGAGGCAATAACTTCTTCAGGTTTTACCTTGAGAGTAACACCTTCGGGTAATTTGATATCATTTGCGGTCAAAACACTGTCAAAAGCAACCAAGCTTGAAATATCAATCTCGAGCTTGTGTGGTAAATCTTTTGGTAGAGCTTCAATTTCAATACTGTGAGCAACCTTGACCAAAACTGCTCCGAGATCCTTGACAGCTGGAGAAACTCCAATAAATTCCAAAGGAACATCCACAGATAATTTCTTACCTTTTTCAATGGCATAAAAGTCTACATGGATCGGAATATCGGTTACTGGGTCTAAATCTACATCATGAATAAGAACATCGGCTTCAATACCCTGCCCTTCAAGAGAAACCACAGTGGACTCACCGGCGGTTTTCCATGCTTTTTTAAAATCTACTAAAGTAAGTTTAATAGGTGTCGAAGGATCTTTTGGTCCATAAAAAACAGCTGGAACATTGCCAGATTTTCTCAAAGAATCCAATCCCTCCTTCAAATCTCTTTTTTCTACTTTCAATTTAAACATGAGGACAATTATACATATAAACCATACAAAAGCAAATGATTTTTTACTTGGTATCTTTGAGAGACAGACTAAACTTCAAACCCAAAAGCATTGTGAGGCCCAGGACGATAAAAAGTCCTTTGATACCAATGAGAGAAAAACTAAGTATTAGGGTGGCAAAAACCGCTCCAAAAAGATAAGCCAGCGTACCAGACATTCTAAAAAGACTGATAATATTGGCATTTAAGCCATCAACTTTTTTAAAGAAATAGACATTGCACATCACCTCGATCATCGCCGCGCCTATTCTAGTAATAAACAAAATAATAGCCCAAAGAATCAGGCTGCCACCATTAATAAAATAAATTACTCCCGTTGATATTGCGGTGATTATAAAACCCAAACTTAAAACCTCTTTCTCGCCCCATTTTTTGTCAGCCAAATAACCCAGAGGAGACTGAACTAAGACAAAAGGCAAAAGCATTATACTAAATATAATTCCTATCTCCTTCCAAGAAAAACCCAGATTCTCACTTAAATAAAGCGGAGTATAAATAATCATCCAAGAATAAAAAAAGTATAGTAAAAAATTAGAAAAAAAGACATTCCTAAGATTTTTATTATTCCACACTTGCAACGCCGTATGCCAAACATTAGTTACCTCATATGCGGTATCTTTAAAACTACGCAATCCTAAAATTAAAATAAGTATAATTGGGGTTAAGAGGAAAAAAGAGGTCAAATATATCTTCTGATATCCTCCCCCGATAACAATCGAACCACTAATAAGCTGAGAAATTACCCAGGCTAAATTTATCGAGGTTAGATAAATTCCTCTTATTACCCCTGTCTCTTTATTGGTTGAAAAACCCTCGAGAAAAATATCGGCCGAAAAGTAAATAAGCGGAATAATAGTGAGGTTGGTAATAAGACATAATATAAGCCAAATTGGTGTATGAAGAAAAGCCAATCCCAATAAAGCAATAAGTTCCATTACCACCAAAAATAATGTAACTCGGTAATTTCCAAAACGTCTCAAAAGAATCGGCATTACTAGAAAACAAAAAATAACAAAAATATAAGCAATGGTGTAAACACCGCCGACAAATTTTTGCTCCATGAGAGTACTTAGGAAACTCGAATCGATATAAGCCATCAGCGCTGCACTAAAAGCCGATAGAAAACCTAAGGCATAGACCAAAAAAAGATGGTACGATTTAAAATTATTTTGCATTTAACTTAGCTCTGGTTACCGCGTCCAGTATCCCCGTCTCTGCCAAACCGTTAGCTTTTTGGTACGCCTTTAGAGCAGTCTCCGTCGCTGGACCAAAGAAACCACCAACCAAACCATTGTAGTATCCGTCTTTTGTTAGACGAGCTTGTAATTCTGTGACGGTATTACCATAGCTACCGGGAATTTTTTCTTCAGCAAATATAAAATTGGCGGAACTGCTTGTTGTCGGTACTGCTGGTGGTGGAGTTACCTTTATCGGAAGTGGGAGTGTTGAAGTGGAACCAATATTTTTTATAAAGCTTGAAGAGGTAGATAAAGGTGGAAGTTTAATTGGCGAAACAACTTTACTAGTCGATGTTGAAATATCCGTAAAAAGATAATTTTGGGCCTGCTGGAACAAAACAGCAAAGACCACGAGAACCAAGGTTACCATCATCACCAAAACATACTTATTGTTAAGTATAGCTCTTACGGTATTCACCTTGCTCAAATAACCCATTTCAAAAAGATTTAGCTTGTGTACCATGTTCACCTCTGAGGATGGCATTTTTTTAATCAAATTCATATCCTTGAACTCACCACTCGCCCCAAGCATACCCAAACTAATCACGTTGGCATAAAGTGGAAAATAATTTTTCTTATCCGCCAAGGATTTTAGGTCAATATTGTACCCGCTCGCACCCAACTGAATTTCTCTCTTTAGATTGGATTTAATCACTTCAGTAATTGCCGGTAAAACAGAAGAACCACCGATTATATATACATCGTCCAATTTTTGATTAAAAGTTGTCTCATAATAGGTAATTGCCTCCTTCGTTTCTTTTAAGATACTCTCGAGTATTGGCAGGATTAGAGGTCGAACATTATTACCACCACCTTCTCTAAAACCAAACTTATTCTTTAAAGACTCCGCTTCGGCATATTCTACCTTCAAAGTATCCTTTATCACTTGAGTCATATGATCACCAGCAATAGGAATAGCGAGGGCTAAATTTATCTTGTCATTGCTATCAAAGAAGCTAAGATTGGTAGACTTTGAACCAATATCCATAATCAGAGTTTGCTTTGCTGAACTCTTTAAAAGAATCCTGGCTAAACTCAAGGACTCCACGCATAAAGACATAACTTCGAGACCAATAGAGTTACAAAACTTCACATAACTATTGGCAATTTCCTTTGGCACACTGATAAAAATAATTAATTTTTTGGTTTTATCCAAAGTTGGTTTTTCCATGAAGTCCCAGTAAGTCTTGTCGATATTCATAGGCATAGCCAAAGAAGCTTTGGCAATAACCTCGCTCGTAAGCGCACCGTGCTTTAGCTCCGAAGCAACAAGAAAACAATGCACATACACCTGAGACTCTGGCAAAGAAATAATCACATTGTTAGTCGAAACCCGTGCTGGCTTGACCTCCTTTAAAAGATTTTTAATCTTCTCCGCTAAAATATTTTGATTTAAAATTTTACCATTTTCGATAACCCCTTCCGGTAATTCCGCTCGTCCATAAGTATAGACAGAAAATCTAAAAACTTTTTCCAGCTCTATAATCTCTACCGATCGATCACTGATATCGAGTCCAAAAGCTTTATCAAACTTTATCGTCAAAGCGTCTTTTAGTGTTTTTACAAAATTCATTTTTTTACTTTTCCTCGATTTATTACCGAGCTATTAATATTAAAAATCAGCTACTGCTTTCCAATAATTTATGACTAAATTCGGTGTATTTGTTGCTACTTCTATCAAAATCTTCCTTGTGAAAATTGAAACTGTACTTGAAGCTTTTATGAGCTTTGTTCCCCCTACACCGTCCTCTATGGGATAAATATAGCACGTTTCGTCACCGACAGGCAAAGAATAATCCCCCGAATATGTCCAACCGACAGCGTCAGTAGTGGAGGCTAGCTGACCTAGCGCATATTCCCCACAAGCATTGACTATACTCCAAGCTTTTATTGCCATTTCCGAATCAGAAGTTTCTTTGACTTCACCAATGGAACGTAAAAGTAAACCGGTCACAATAATCAAAACCGACGCACTAACCAAAAGGACCAGAGTGAGAACCAAGAAACCACTTTTTTTTGTTTTTGAGGGTAAGACAAACATTATTGAACAATACCATTAATCTCTATCGAGCTATTAACCGTATTACTTATTTCATCCAAAACCGAGCGAGTATTTTGATTCACATCCTGAATAGTCTCTATTTTTGCCTTACCAAAAATAGCGTTAAAAGCGAAACCGCTGATAAAATAAAGAACGGTACCGGCAATGGCTAAATATAAAATTGCTTCTATAAGAGTAAACCCGCACACTAAGTTAGCAGGCTTTGTGGTGTTGGTAAAACCGGTATTGAAATTTTTTTTGAAAATAATCATACTTGTAATTATAACATCCGCTAATCTATTTTGCTATTTTACCCTATGGCTTCTCCTCATTATATATATTTGTGACTTCAATAGCGCTCAAAGCTCGGCTATAAATACGTATCTGATCAATAGCGCCGGCAAAATAATATCCCACACCCTGCAAATTACCGATTCTTAAACTATTAGCGGTCGAAACATAATCAATACTTTGATTTATAACCCACGAAGAATCCAAAGCGCCATCGACATACAAACTTAGAGTACTTCCATCATATGTTTCCACGACATAATACCAAGTATCGATTGCCGGCGTCATACTACCGTCCGGATAAATCCAACCGGTACCGTAACAAGTCACGCCCCCCGGACAAGCCGCAACTTTTAAGTGTGGTCTAAATTTATTGGCCGCCGATAAAGATATAGCATATTGCTCAATATCCCCTCCTTTGGCGATAATCATTCGGCCAGAACCAGGAGCACCGGTAATTTTTACCCAAGCACCAACAGTGATTGCTTCAGTTGGACTCAAACTAGCATCGCTCCCAGCATCAATAAAATTACTGGTGCCGTCAAACGAATAAGCCGTCCCAGGTAAACTTTTCACACCAGTTGTCGCTGTTGGGCCAAAAACTGTTCCATCATTTCCTCCTGGACCACTATCAATTACTGTGCCGGACAGAGCATCATCAAATGACCAATACGAAACTAAACCATTTGTCGGAATCAAACTAGCGGAAGGATTTACCCAATTAGTAAAAATAGTATTTAGAACAACACTAGAAGTCCGCACAGGTGTTAGATCCCATTCAACGGTTATAGAAACACTTTTAGTTGAAGTGGAGACAGTCTGAACATTTACCACTCTAGTATATTTATCGTCAATCAAATCTGACGCCCCAGAAAAAAACCAGGTGCTACCGTCATTGACCAGACCGTAACTACCGTCGGTTAGATTTAGCCAACCGCTATTTCTGATAGAACGAACAGATTCTATTCCCTCTTTAGCATATAAAAGTGCCTCAGTTCTCTCCAAACTTAATTTGGAACTAATATTTGAATCAATAAGCAGAGTAGCCATCGCTATCGAACCCAAAGAAAAAATTGCTACAGCTAAAATAAGCTCGAGCAAGCTAAACCCACACACCAAGTTAGCGAACTTAGTGGTGTGGGTAAACTCATACCCTTTGTCTAAAAGTGTATGGGTAAAACCAAATTTCTTATTTTTTTTACTTATCAAACAAATCATTTTATGGTTTTAAATTTTAGAAATGAAACCGGAATCACCAATAAAAATACCTCGGGAAAGATTACTTGAAATGAGTGTCGTCGTACCGGTTACACTAGGCAACCCAGTCAATTTTGAGAAAATGACATCTTCAATTCCAGTTACGGATATACTGCTAATTATCGGAAAAATCTCATCCTGACCAGCATCACGGGCGGCATATGAAGACCCTTGAAATATTACATAACTGCCCGGTACTTCACTCAACGTCACCCCAAAATCACTGTCATTTTTCTGTAAAACCGCGTTGTGTCGAGCACGCTGAAGCGCATCTATAATATTATTTTGTGCTTCCTCGATTATCTGTCTTTGATAAAAAGTCAGAGTATATGGCGCCGAAAAAACAAAGATGCCGGCCACAATACCAATAATTATCAATATTTCAATCAAGGTAAACCCGCACACTAAGTTAGCGAACTTAGTGGTGCGGGTAAACCCACCACCCCTCTCAAGCTTCATGGTGTCGGCCCCTTTTTTTTGCATTATATTACTCATACAAATATTTATAAGATTCTATACCCCTAGATTTCCAGTCAATTTATATATTGGCAAAATAATCGAGATAGCAATCAAACCAACGGCCAAGGCAATAAGCACTAGCAAGACTGGTTCGATAATTGTTGGTAGTAATTTTGTCCTTTCGATTATTTCTTTTGTCCAGTAGTCAGAAACTTTAAAGAATGAATCCTCGAGCGTTCCAGAGTTTTCTCCCACCGAGAGCACACTAATAGAGTTTGTGGGGTAAAGCTCATTGTATTGTTCCATTGTACCAACCAATGACACTCCCTTGTTTATTCTTTCAATAATTTCCTTTAAAACTTTTTTATAATAAAAATTTGAAGTACCAACATAAGCAATTTCGAGGGCTTCATCAATAGAAATACCGCTCCTCATAAGTGTGCCCATTAACTGAGAAAAAAGAGCGAGCTGATAACCAACAACAAATTCTGAAACGTAAGGAAAAAACACCAAGGTTTTATGATAAAGATACTTCATTTTTGGTATCTTAAATATTAGGAATATCGACAACCAGATTAAAAAGACTGACACAATTACAATCAACCAATACTTTTGAGTAAACAAAGAAAGATTCAAAACCATTCTTGTGATTAGTGGTAATTGAACGTGCAAACTAGTAAACATTGGCACTAATTTTGGCAAGATAAAAACCGAAAGACCACCACCAAGCAAAACCACCGCCGTAAGAACAATTTTTGGATAAAGCATAACGCCGTTTATCTGCTTCTTTAGGTTACTTTCTCGATCCAGCCAGACGGCCAAAAATTCAAGGTTATCTGCAAGAGAACCAGATAGCTCTCCGGCTTTTATTAAGCTCACAAAAATTCTACCGAAAACTCCTTCTTCTTCATTGATAGCGGAATTCAAAGACACACCGCTCTCTAGACGATTTTTTATACGATATAAAATATCTTTCATTGAGCCCGGTTTCGCTTGGTCGGCCAGAGAATTCACCGCTTCATTTATCGTAACACCACCTCTAAGTAAAACAGCTAAATTTTTTGCAAAATTTATCTGTTCCTCTAACGTTATATGGATAAATAATTTTTTAAAATTCATGATTAATCAACGTTAGAAAGACCCTCAAGCTCATCAAAAGTAGTTACCCCATTAAATAAGTGGACGAGTCCATTGTAAAACATCAAGGTCATGCCGCTTTCTTCAGCCTTATTTTCAATTGAGGAAGAAGAAGTTTTGGCACTAATCAATGTTCTGACTTCATCCCCCACTTCCATTACTTCAAAGACAGCCGTTCGCCCTAAATAGCCAGTATGCTTGCAAGCCTTGCATCCCGTTCCGCGGTACAATTTTATATCCTGAATTTTCTTATCGGGAAAATATTGCTTCATCATTTTTTGGAATCTTGGGTCTTTTTCCATTGCCACAATCGCTGGAATATCGGCCGCAGTTTTAGGATAATTCATACGGCAATATGGACAGATTTTTCGAACAAGTCTCTGAGCCAAAACGATGTTGACAGAAGAAGCCACCAAAAATGGCTCGATTCCCATTTCGATTAATCGAGGGAATATAGTCGCCGCATCATTGGCGTGAAGAGTAGAAAACAAAAGGTGTCCAGTCATAGCGGCGTTTACCGCGATACTTGCCGTCTCATTATCACGAATTTCTCCCACCATTATGATATCGGGGTCCTGACGAACAATAGAACGTAAACCATTGGCGAAAGTAATATTTTTCTTGGCATTCACCTGTACCTGTTGAACTTTATCAATGGTGTACTCCACTGGGTCCTCAATCGTCACAATATTTATTGGTAAAGCACTCAAAATGTTTATCATGGAGTAAAGAGTGGTAGTTTTTCCGGCACCAGTCGGTCCAACCACCAAAAACATACCGTACGGCTGAGAAATTGCTTTTTTAACTTTTTGCAAGTCAGGCAAGCTTAGACCCAAATCCTCGAGTTGGATTTTTTTGGTTCTTTCTGACAAAACACGGAACACAATACTCTCACCGTTGCTAACAGGAAGAATAGAAACACGAACGTCAAATTCCATACCCTCTTTTTTATATTCGAATCTACCGTCTTGAGTAGCATCACGCTCGTCAGTACGGAGGTGCGACATGATTTTTATTCTAAAAATAATTTTGTCATGCATATCCATCGGATATCTGACGACCTCGTTCAAGATACCGTCAATTCGGAAACGGACCGAAACCACTTCATTTGAAAGTGGTTCAATGTGCACGTCCGAAGCGTTGTTGTCATAAGCATACTCCAAAAACTGATTCACCAAAAGAACCACGCTGTTTTCGTCGTTGTTAACTTTGTAATTTTCTATAAGGTCAATAACATTTTTAAAGATGTTATTCTTGTAGGCCTTGAAGGCTTCGAGCATACCGGTCGGAGTGGCATAAACGACGGTTATCCGACCATCGGTCGCTTGATCAACATGCTGTATGAATTCAAAATTATCTGGCTTAGAGGTAGCCAAAGTATAACCACCAGGGGTTTTTTCAAAAATCACCGCACTCTGAGCTCTAGCCACAACTTCTGGCAACATCTCCAATAAATCGTTTTGAATATTTTCTTCTCGTAAATCGATAAAACCCACACCAAAATGTTTGGCTAGGGCTTCACCTAATTTTTCGTCTTTAATCACTCCCCCTTTTACCAGGGCCATCTCAATAGATTCACCTTTTTTAAGGGCCGCAGAAGCTGCGTCATCAAAGGCTTGTTCATTTACATAGTTACCAGAAACTAATATTTCTTTTAATTTTTCTAGAGGTAAGGACATTTGTTATTTAATTTTAAAAAACATGCAAAAATAATCGTAGGAATTCTCCTCAAGAAAAGATTATTATACTATCGAGTTACTGATATATCAGCAATTGAGCCTTCGGTAGATGGGGCACAAACAGTAATACGTCCGCTAGTTGCATCTTGTGAGACAAAATACTTACTGAAAGTACCTGTACCGTCTGTTGGGTCTTGAGGAATACTAACCAAATATGTTGAATCGGTTCCAACTAGGTCTGTTTCCAAATCAATAGCGTCAGTTGCTAAGGCACTACATGCGCCTGCGAAAATAGCACTACCATCAGCAATAGTGTCTAAGTTACCATTATTGTCGATTGAGAATTGATAAATAGCGTTCAAGATGGTTAAAACATCTGATCGTCTCTGAGCATTTCTAGTATCACCTAACTGTTTGGTTGGGTTGATAGCAAGAATAACGATTCCGGCCAAAATAGAAATAATACCGACGACCAACAAGATTTCCAAAAGTGTAAAACCACCTATTTTTTTAACTGACTTTGTCATATTTTTTTTAGACATTATTACTTAATAAATTTGCCCGGCAAGATTTTATTTTTATAAAAACTTTTCGGGATTAATAAACTTTTCTAACCTATTTATTATAACAGCCCCAGATATAAATGCAAAGGTAAAGTTATCCCCAGTTAAATTTTCAAAAGATAAACCGATTATTTGGTTAATTCGCAACCAGAAATTTGCGCCAAAGTCTCGAGACTTTGTTCTCCTTCGTGTTTTTTTCCACTACCGTCGACCCAAGTTGGATAACCGTTTATTCCCTTGCTTGCACATAAATCAACATTGTCCGGACACTCCACATAATTTATATATTTGACTGACTCGCCAAAAGCTTTCTTTTGATTCACACAATGACTGCACCAAGCAGCGCCATACATAGTTAGATCCTTGCTTGCAAGACACTTGGCAAAAGTATCCATTGACGCACCGACAGATGTATCTTTTTTGCTGAAATAAACAAAACCAAAAATAACTACCAAAACTAATGACAACATTCCGACGGCCCAGACGATTTGTTTTTTATTGTCCTGATCCATTTTATTTAAAAGATTAAAGTCATTAATAAATTACTCGTTACAACAGTCCACCAACTTAGTCATAACATCTTTCAAAGTCATCGGTTTTTCTTCCGCAGCTATTTTCTGTAAATCAGGAATATTTATAATTTTTAATCTTAAAGCAAAAAACATATTGAACATCTTATAAGAGTTATCAAAAAATTCCTTCGCCTCATCTTTTTTTCCATCCTTTTGTAATTTTGTTCCAACCTCCATCAAACGCATCGAGGTGGCGAGCAAATGTTTTGAAATACACCAGACTTCCCCTTCTTTTTTATCAATCATTCTTGCTAAAAGCTTTGTTCTGAGCGATCGAACTTCAATCAACATATCAAAATATTCTGGTGCATCAGTCTTAGCCCCGGTAAAATAAAAATGCTCCTCAAGAGAAACCAGGTTCATAATCGCCATCGCCAAATCCTCTTCCGTGGAAAGATCTAGACTTCCCACGGCTTTCATCCCCTCCATCTTTTTAATTATCTCCTCGTATTTTTTTGTATTTATATCTTCAGTCATTTTTAGATTATATCAAAAAAACTAATAAACCCAAACCAATCACAAACACTGACAACCACACCCGTGATTTTTTGGTTTCCATCCTTCTAAGACTATCGAGCTTTTCCAGAATTGGTTTATCGGTGGCGATAAACAAAGCGATAATAAGCGGTAAGACAAAAATTAAATTATACAAAACCAAATAGGCAAAACCAGTCATAAAAGACGCCTCGTCATGGAGTAAGCCTAAAACCAGAAGATACGGCCCGCCGGTACAAGGAAATTCAAACATACCCACCAGTAATCCTAAAACAAACGAAGCTGGAATAGTCGCTTTAGCAATAAGTTCCCCGATTTTACTATGTGAGGCATCGGGCATTTTGAGTTTGATGGGGAAACTGGGAAAAAACTCATTGATAAGATTTATAACACCAAAAGCAATAATGGCGATTGCCCCAAGCTTGGCCATACTGTTTGGTATATTAAATATAGTCAAAACCTTTAATATGCCCAGACCAATTAAAATGTATGTTAAAAAGATACCGAGAACATAGACTAAGCCAGTTTTTATAATCTGTCCCCGATTATGACCAAGGCTAAATAGAAAAGCTAAAGTAATAAAAAGTACGGAAAAAGCACAAGGGTTGATGCTATCGACAAAACCCGCCACCACGATAAGTAGGGGTAGCCAATCTATTTTTGATTTTAAATCAAGATAATTAACATCAAATACCCCAGTATAAGTCAGAGAAAAAATTACCAAAAAAAAGACCAAAACAGTCAGTGATAAATAATGTCGAAATTTCATTTTTTCATTCTATCAAAGTTTTAAAAAAAATACTAATTTAATCATAAAAGTTTTGGTTGATACATTTAATTTTTCCGCAGCCAATTTTTTGCAAATATGCTAAAATAACCCAATGACAAGATTGGATATACTTATAGTAAATAATAAACTCACTAAAAGCCGAAGCGTGGCGTGCGACCTAATAAAAAAAGGTTTTGTAAAAGTGCATGGAGAAATAATCACCAAACCAGCAAAAGAATTCCCTGAAAATGCTATTATCGAAATAATCGAGCAACCAAAGTATGTTGGGCGGGGTGGTTTAAAGCTCGAGACGGCTTTGGACGAATTTAAAATCGATCCAAAAGGACTGATAGTGATTGACGTCGGTTCTTCGACTGGTGGCTTTACCGACTGTCTACTTCAAAAGGGTGCTAAAAAAATCTACGCCGTAGATGTGGGGACAGACCAGTTAGATAAAAAAATAAAAGATGACCCACGAGTCATATCAATGGAAAAAACTGATATCAGAAAAATTGAAAAACTTGCAGAAAAAGCGGATTTGGCGGTAATTGATGTTTCTTTTATCTCACTGGAACTGATTCTTAAAAAGGTTTCTGATTTGCTTACTCCCAACGCAAAAATTATTGCACTGATAAAACCGCAATTTGAAACACAAAGAAAAGACAAAAATAAAAGTGGCATTGTTAAAAATGATCAGTTACGAGAAAAAGTTTTAGAAAAAATAATGAATTTTGTGGTTAAAATTAATTTAAAACCATTAAAAACCATTGAATCCCCCATTCTCGGTGGTTCTGGCAATAAAGAGTATCTCCTACTGTTACAAAATAATATCTAATATGATAGAATATAACGATTATTAGCATAATTTAATTTATTAAATGCAAAATTTTTTAAAAAAATATCTAACGGGTATCGCTTTCTTTCTAATTGTTTTATGTGTCGCGACAACTGTAGATAAAATCTCCTATTTGAAAGTTGAAGGCCAATCGGCCAGTGTTCTAAGTGTTCTAACAACCGATGCCAAACCCGCTTCTGGTTATGCCTGGAATGACAATGTCGGCTGGATTAATTTTGGAACAGGCACAAGTCAGATAGAAGGACGTGTTTATGTCTCCAATAATAAATTATATGGTTATGCTTGGGGAGAAAATGTGGGCTGGATTTCCATGAACTGTGAAAATGACAATTCCTGTGGCGACTCCGATTATGCCGTGACCCAATCAAACAGCAACGGTATTCTTACTGGTTATGCTTGGGGTGAAAATATCGGTTGGATTAATTTTGCTCCAGATGGAGGTGGGGTGACCGTAACAACAAACCTAAGTGGCCCAAACACCCTTAGTGGTTATGCTTGGGGAGAAAATATTGGTTGGGTCTCTTTTTCTGGTACAACTGATGATGCTGGTACATACGGGGTAAGTACTGACTGGATAAAACCTAGTACCGGTGCAGGAACGGTAGTAACGGTTGTCACGATAAATAATTGTAACTTCGAATATTCCGAATGGGACACTTGTGTGAATGGCGAACAAACAAGAACCATTACTCCGGATCCAGCAAATTGTGATAATATTGCTGATGCAGGACCAGCGATTCAGACCTGTACCGAAGTAGCCAGCACGACTGCTACGAGTACGGCCACTACTACACTACCAATCGCCACCTCAACAATCGGAATCACTATCGACACTTCTACGTCAACTGTTCTTGTTGGTGAAAAATTTCAGTTTATTGCGACAGTTACCGGAACAACCACGAACAACGATGTAATTTGGACCATCACTCCAGTTGAAACAATTATTGATAATTTCTACGGTACTATCTCTGAGACTGGTCTATACACCGCTCCAGATCACGTCGTCAATGTTACTATTATTGCCAAAGCCAAAGCGGACACGACCAAAATAGCTACCATCAATGTTGATGTTCGATTATTACCTCTTGGCCCAATCGAGATAGCTATAACACCAGCCACTTCTACAATTTTGGCGAATGAAACACTTAAATTATCCGCTACTATAAACGGCCTGGCGGCTGACTCAATAGTAGACTGGTCAATTACCCCAATTGAAACAATTATTGATAATTTCTACGGTACTATCTCTGAGACTGGTCTATACACCGCTCCAGATCGTGCAGTCAATGTCACAATTGTGGCCAAGGCAAAAGCTGATGTTCTAAAAATTGCCACTGCTGAAATTACTGTTAAGTTATATACGATTGTTGATGGCTTTATCTTTAACAATAACCAAGAGTTGGGTGATAGAAGTGATGACGTTGCCAACCTTCAAAATAGATTAAAACAAGAAGGATTCTACGGTGGTTTAGTTGGTGGTTATTTTGGAACCGCCACCGAGTCAGCTCTGAAGGACTATCAAAAAAATGTCGGTTTAACTCAAACTGGTAAACTTGATACTGAAACAAGAACAAAATTAAATATTAAAACTGCTAGTGTCGACGTCTCCCCCGCAATCTTATTACCAGGTGAGTCACTTAGAATCAAATCAGTAAACTGGTCGGCAAATAGTGAAGTAACAGTATCTCTTCACTCCGATCCAATTATCCTAGGCACGCTTCGAGCTGATACAAATGGAAATATCGATGGCTCATTTGATTTACCATCGGACGCAACACCTGGTGAACACACAATACAACTCGATGGTACCGCACTCAATGGTTCCGCTCGAACTCTTTCATTTAATATTACTGTCAATGAGAAAAGTACCGTGATACCAATTACCGATACGACAATCGAACCAGGTACAGAAGGAGAAACTGATAGCTCCTCATCAGAGGGGGGTGGCTCTAGCCGAACATCCAGAGTAGTTGAAGAAATAGTTTCAGCTTTAAATGTTAGTAAGCTAGTCACTGAAAATGTTGCCGTCCTTGGTACCACAACAGAGAAAATTATTTTGGCCGCCCAAAAGATTGTGGAAAGTCCTACTGGATCGGTTGTAACAAAAACAATTACTACCGCCGGAGTTGTGGGAGGTGGTATTGCCGCATCCTCGGTCTTTGCCGTAAATGGCACAGTTATGGCTGATTTACTTTTCTTACCATTTAGATTATGGGGATTACTACTTAGCGCCTTAGGTCTAAAAAAGCGAAATCGCCCTTGGGGTACGGCATATGACAGCATAACCAAACAACCGCTTGATCCAGCTTATGTCACCTTGACCAGACTTGATAACAAAGAAGAAAATACTTCCATTACCGACTTGGATGGACGATATGGCTTCCTAGTCCATCCTGGAAAATATATTCTATCCGCCAATAAAACAAACTACACCTTCCCTTCTAAAAAACTACTTGGAAAAACTGAAGATACTTTATATACCAATCTATACTTCGGTGAAGAAATAGATATTACCGTCGAGGGTGCTGTTATTAGTAAAAATATTCCTCTCGACCCAATCAAGTTTGACTGGAATGAATTCGTCAAAGGTCAGAAAAAATTGATGAAATTCTATTCTAAGAGAGAAAAAGTGATGAGAATAATAACCGACTGGGTTTTCAGAATTGGCTTTGTTGTCTCCCTCATCTCCCTCTTCCTAGTCTCTGCTCCTTACAACCTAATTATCTTTGGTATGTATTTGGTTCTTTCCGCCCTAAGAAGATACGGCCTAAAAACAAAAGCCTTGGGACATCTGACAGATAAAAACGGTGATCCTCTGTCCTATGCGATTATCCGAGCGTTTGATTCCGAACTAAATGTTGAGATTACCAACAAAGTCGCCGATAAAATAGGCCGTTACTATTGTCTAGTAAACAAAGGGAAGTATTATGTAAAAGTTGAGAAGAAAAATGACGACGAAAGTTATTCTCTAATCTACACTTCCCCAGTAATTGATGCTAAGGATGGAATTATAAACAAAGACTTTGTTTGTGATACCGCCCCAGTGGATAGTAGTAAGAAGGTCTAACTAGTTTAATAATCACACAACAAAAAACGAGATCATTTGATCTCGTTTTTTTGTTGTGAATTTATAATAGCTTTATCAAATTATTTATTTCTAGCTCGCAAAATCCTTGAAGCTTCGGAAACAATACTGTCGACAGTCATTGAGGCCTTGATAAGAAAGCTTGTCGCACCCAAGTCTAGCCCTTTTCTTATATCTTCTCTTTCACCTAAGTTTGAAAGAACGATTACAGGGATATCCTTTGTTTTATCACTCTTCTTTAACTGTGCCAAGACATCAAAACCGCTCATACCTGGCAAAAGTAAATCAAGGAATATTAAATCTGGAATATCTGGGTCAATAGTTGGTTGCGCCAACTCACCGCTTTCAACGTGACGAACAACACAGCCTTCGTCGGCTAATTTCTTTGAGACCAATCCCCCCAAAAACTTGTCATCTTCGACAATAACTATTTTTGTACCAGGTGTAAATTTTTGTATATTTTCCATGTGAATATTATATAACCAATAAATTTTTAATGCAAACAATACGTAATTAAAACTTATCTTTCAAATACACTTTAAATATTCTAGTAGAATTGATTAGTGGTAAGAAATCAGTTAGGAAATTAAAAGCAGAAGCCCCTGTCGGAGCCAAAATACCCTTAAAAACAAGGGCTAAACCGGTGAAATTTGAAAAACCCCAAATCCAGAAATCTTGTTCGGCTATTTTCATCACATATTGTGATATTTTTATCATCTGTGGCACTCTAGAAAAATCATCTTTGACTAAGACAATATCGGCCGACTCAATAGCGACATCATAACCGATTCCCCCCATCGCAATACCCACGTCAGCAAGCGACAAGGCCGCCGCGTCATTTATACCGTCACCAATCATTGCCACTTTGTACTTATTATTCAAACTCTCCTTAATGTGAGTTAATTTCTGTTCTGGTAACAGATTTGCGTAATAACCGGTTATGCCAGTAAGCTCTTTTATGCGCTTAGCCACCCGCTCATTATCACCCGTAAGCATTATTATCTTTTCAACCCCAAGAGATTTAAGTTCAGCTATTGATTCCTTTATATTTTCTTTTATTTCATCAGCAATGATAAAGTATCCTATATATGTTCCGCCATAAGAAACAAAAGTAACGTTAAAACCTCTTTCTTCTTCTATCTCCACTTTAGTCAAAACATCGGGTAAAATTTTTATTCTTTTCTTTTCCAAAAATGATTGCTTACCAAAAAGTAGTTCCTTACCGTCAAAAATACCCTGTAGGCCATTTCCACTTATTTCGCTGAATGATTCAGGTATTTTTTCTTTTTTGTTTTTAAAAGGTGCCGAATAAATAGCGATAGCCTTGGATATTGGGTGGTCAGAAAGCTCGGAACAAAGACTAACATACTTTAACACCAAATCCTTATTTTTTGCTTCTGAAACAAACCCCTCCACTTTTAGTTTGCCTTTTGTAAGGGTGCCAGTCTTATCAACATAAATAACTTTAATATCCTTGAGAATTTCGAGGAAACTAGCGCCTTTGATAATAATACCCTTTCTGGCGGCAAAACTTACCGCCGTAAGAAAAGTCAAAGGCATCGCCACGGCGATATCATCAGCACAAACAACCAGGAGAACTGCTAAAATCAAAGTGAGATTATGAGTAAAAAAATACAACACGATTGTCCCCAAAAAAATAACAACTAGATACCAAGTAGCAAATTTTTCTGCTGTGGTGTGAATATCAGGCTTGTCTATTTGAGCTTGTTCCACCATCTTAATAATTTTCTCCAGGGTCGTATCCCCAGCCACTTTTTCCGTTCTTATCACCAGGTTGCCAGACACAATGAGACCGGAACTCAAAACCTTATCTCCTGGGCTTTTATTGACGGGAATTGACTCTCCAGTCAAAGAAGATTCATCGATTGATGCTTGTCCTGAAATTACTGTACCATCAATAGGTATGCGTTCACCTAAATCAACTAAGATAATATCACCTATCTTAATATCGGAATATTTAACCTCGGTAATACCCTCATCAGTTTTAATTTTTATATTAACCGGTTTAAGTTTTAAAAGACTTTCCAGATTCTTTCTCGCTCTGGCTTCATTGTAGGCCAAAAGTAACCTAGCGGAAGTTAACATTAGGTTTATAAAAATAGCTGACAGCCATTCCGCTTCAATCAAAGAAAAAACCAAAGCGGTGGCGGCCAATAAATCAATAGAAATCTTTCTATTCCAAACTGCCTTCAAGCCACTTATAATTACCGGTATGGTTCCTATAATAGCGACGACGGAAAGAAGTGGATTACCAATCTGAATATGCAAACCCTTTAGTCCCTCTAAAATCAAAACGACAAAAAGCAGGGCGGTTAAAATTGCATCTAAAATCCACCATCTAATATTTTTCATTGATTATATTTTAGCATAAATTCATAAAATTAAGGAAAATCATGTACAAATATTTGACTATTCCGATGCGAACTTTATGCTTAAAATTCAGACCTGGAATTTCTCTCCTTACAGGAGCAGTACAGGTTTCCCATTTTTTCACAATAAGAATTGCTCAAAAATATGGGAGAACCTCTTCGAATCCAGGGCGGAAGTGCTATCAAGCACTTCCTTCCCGCAGCCAAATTAAAAAAGACCCCGTTAGGGCTTTTTTAATTTGGCTGCGGGACCTGGATTCGAACCAAGATAACATCCTCCAGAGGGATGTGTCCTACCATTAGACGATCCCGCAAAATAGCTAAAATATTAGCTTTTACAAGGATACTTTAAAAAAACACAAAGTTCAAGTCTAAACCTTCAAATACTTCACCACTGCCAAATAGCTGGCGATTGCCCCAAGAGCAATACCAGAACCAAAAATGATAATAAATATCTCACCAAAGTTTTTCAAATAGAAATCAAACAAATCTAGACCGACAAAAAAGTTTTTAGATAAATTACCCAACCAATACGTTAATCCAAGAAAAACAAGAATTACCAAAGTCGCGGACACAATACCATAAAGAATTCCAGAAACTATAAAAGGTCCCTTCACATAACGCCCCGACGCCCCCACTAAACGCATAACAGATATTTCTTCTTTGGAAATAAAAATCGCCAACCTGATAGTGTTAAAGGTGATAATAATAGAAATAACAATAAATATAATCGCTATCCAGAAACCAACAGTGTTTGTGGCGTCGGTTATCTTTGTCAGCTTATCGATAACCACCTTGTTTTGATTGTAATTTACTTTTTCAATAATCGGATTACTACCTTCGGACAAAGAATCTTCCCCATTAAGAAACTTGGCGATTCCCTCATACTGCGAAGGCTCTTTGGCTTTGATGCTAAGTGATGCCGTAAGAGGATTTTCTCCCAACTCATCCAGGGCTTCTAGGGTCAAAGAATCATCCTTATGTCTCTCTTTAAAATTAGCCAAAGCGTCCTCTTTTGATACATAAGTCACAGCGGAAACTTCGCCAATAGTCTCAATTGATTTTTTTAAACTAAAAATATCTGCTTCGCTAGCATTCGAGGTAAAATAAACGTTGATATCTACTTTGTCTTTTATTTCCGATAAGGAAAATGTCAAAATAGCGCTCATAAAAATAAGCGAGGCAATAATAAACAAGGCAATAAACATCACTACCATCGAAGACAACGAGACAAAACCGTTACGCCAAAAGTTGGTTAGTCCAGTCCTGAAAATTCTTTTTAATTTAAGCCAGATCATTGTTTTATATTAAATAAATTACAATTTTTAAATATTATTCCTACAAGACGTAACTCCCTTTCTTATCATCCCTCACTATCTTACCATTTTGCATACTGATTACTCTTTTACCCAAAGAATCTACTACTCCTCGGTTATGGGTGGTAATAATTACGGTTGTGCCGAGATCATTTATCTTTTTCAAAATCTGAATTATTTCAAAAGTATTTGCTGGATCCAAATTACCGGTAGGTTCATCAGCAATAATCAAATCTGGTTGATTTACTATCGCTCGAGCAATCGCTACACGCTGCTTCTCTCCGCCGGAAAGTTCGTTTGGAAAACTGTATATTTTCTTGCCAATATCCACAAGCTCTAAAACATGAGGAACATCAGCCTCAATCTCTTCCTCAGTTCGGCCAGCAGCCTCCATCGCAAAAGCAATATTCTCGTAAACAGTTTTATTTGGTAAAAGGCGAAAATCTTGAAAAACTGTCCCAATCTTTCTTCGAAGCTCAGTAATCCCTCGTCCTTTCAATTTGTGGACTTCGGCTGACTCATAAAAAACCTTACCTTCTGAAGGACTTTCTTCGGCTAAAATCATTTTTATCAAAGTGGTCTTACCGGCACCAGAATGTCCGACAATTGAAACAAACTCCTTGGGTTCGATTGTTAAGCTGATGTCCGCCAAAGCGACACAGTCATCAGAATATATTTTTGAAACTTTATCAAAATAAATCATATTCGTTATTATATCATAAATTTTTGAAACAAAAACAAAAATGTCTACAAACAATCGTCAGTAATCGCCTAATACAACAAAATAGTTAATTTAGTGTTTTCTCGGCCTCCAAAAAACCATCCAGCTCACCATCTAATACCACCTCGACATTCGATGTCTCATACTCTGTTCGATGATCCTTGACCATTTTATAAGGATGTAAAACATAAGAACGAATCTGATTTCCCCACTCGATATCCGTAGTTTTACCTATAAACATCCCCTGCTCTTTTTTCTTTCGTTCATCTTCTTTTAAGAGATAAACTTTAGCCCTTAATATTTGTAAGGCTTTTTCTTTATTTTGCGCCTGCGAACGCTCACCATCCACATGTACTGAAATCTTGGTTGGCAAATGAACTATTCTAACAGCCGTTTCTCTTTTATTTACATTTTGCCCACCCGGACCACCGGAACGAGCAAATTCAATTTTTAAGTCATCGTCGGGAATAACAAAATCAGCTGCACTGGCTTTTTCAAATTTCGGGATAAATTCCACCAAAGCAAAAGAGGTGTGACGCAAGCTCTTAGCGTTAAAAGGAGAAAGTCTGACTAGTCGGTGTACTCCTGATTCATTTCTCAACTTTCCATAGGCACCTTTTCCCGAAATTTCCAAAGTTATGTTTCTATACCCACCATGATCATTTTCATTCTTATGAAGAAGGCGATATCCCCAGCCTTGTTTATCAAAAAATTTGGTATACATTTCAAAAAGAATGCGGGCAAAATCCTCAGCGTCGATTCCACCAGCCCCGCCTAAAATAGTCATAATTGTATCGCCACCATCATACATCCCCACTCCAGCAATTTCCGCTTTCAATTCGGCAATCTGCTTTATTACAGCCTGGGCTTTGTTTTTATCAGACCAAAAATCCGTACTCAACATTTGAGTTTCTAACTCCACAAGCTTTATTTGTTTTTCATTTTTATCTGACATCTGAGCCAAAGGTGAGAATCGGACTCACGTCTCTACTTTACGAAAGTAGTGTTCTACCACTGAACTAATTTGGCTTTATAGCCTACTTTAACAAATATTCAAAATTAATGAAAGAGAAATCGATTATGAAATAATAAATAATATGGTTGAAAAAAACTTTCAAATACGCTATTCTTACAAAGCACTATTTATAAAGTGCCAAGATAGCTCAGCTGGTAGAGCACGTCATTGGTAATGACGAGGTCCCGGGTTCAAACCCCGGTCTTGGCTCCAAGAAAACAGAGTTAATTAATTAACTCTGTTTAGGGGTTTGAACGGCGGAACAATGTTTTGTCAGCAGACAAAACCGTGAGCCGGTGCCCAGACAAAACTTTTTGACGAAAAAGTTTTAGTCGAGGGCTAGTCCCGGTCTTGGCTCCAAAAGTAAGCAGATGATTTTGCGCGGGCGATGGGTGCTTTTCATTACATGAACAGTACCCCGATTGGAGATTTTCTTCGTCCGAGGACGGACTCAAAAATCTGCTCAATCGGGCGTCAGCACCCATTCGAAAGTGCTCCCAGCACTTTCTCGCCCACACAAAAACCACCTTTTTAAGGTGGTTTATTGCGCGGGCGATGGGTGCTGACCCCACGGCCTCTCCCGTGACAGGGGAGTGCTCTACCGTTGAGCTACGCCCGCGTTTTTTTCAAATCTCTTAAAAATTTATTCATTTTTAAGAACCATACTATTATACATAAAATTACCTTTAGGGCAATCTTAGTTTGTGCCGATGAATGGGACAAGCCCTCGACTAAATTCTCGCCGTCGCTCGAATTTGTCTGGGCACCACCTCACCATCTCGCCTGCTGGCTCGATATGGTTCCGGTGTTCAATTCCATACATAGGCAAATAAATTTTGCCTATTTCATCGGCACAATTAAAAAAGACGCTTTTTAGCGCTTTTCTAATTGTGCCGATGAATGGAATTGAACCATTTTTTGAGGCTTATGAGTCCCCCGTTCTACCATTGAACTACATCGGCATGATATTTAATTTTATACTCTATTTTCTAGCCCTATGTCCCACCAACAACTACATCGGCATGATATTTAATTTTAAACTCTGTCACTACCCTCAAACCCTAAAAACAGAACAAATATAGCATTTTATTTCAAAAAATCAAACTACTATTGCTTTTCTAGGTAAAAATGATATTATTTGGAGCAGCGGGGTAGAGTAACAGTAATTCGCGAGGCTCATAACCTTGAGATGTACGTGCGAATCGTACCCCCGCAACAATAATTAAAATAGCACTCACTTAAGTGGGTGCTATTTTAATTATTGTATGGTATCATAACCACATATTAATTTATGATACTAACATCATGCCACTAAAAGACAAAGAGGCGAGAAAAAAATACCACAATTATTATATGAAGATTTGGTATCCAAAAAACAAACAAAAACACCTTGGTTATCTTAAAAATCTAAAGAATAAACTACTAAAACATATTGAGGATTACAAAAGAACCTGTGTTTGCGCGGATTGTGGAATAAGTGGAAAAGACTACCCAAGAATACTGGACTTTCACCATGTACGTGGAAAGAAAAAATTTGATATATCTGCACATTCAAAACAAACTTTAAGCCTTGATAAAATTAAGGAGGAAATAAAAAAATGTGACATTGTCTGTGCAAATTGTCATAGAATACGAACTATTTATAAAAAAATAAGCAATTAAATAAATTCGAACTCTCTGAACACTGTTTCATACAGGCCAATCACCCGCTTGGCTTCTCTTTCGTTTATTAAAAATTCTGAACCTTCATGAGCGATAGAATTACGAATCTTGTGTGCCTCCCAAGCATTTTCAATATTAGTAAAGTCGCTTGGCTCTACGGCTTTTAGCTGCTCACCGATGCTTGGCTGGGGATAACCCATTTTAGTCAAAATATCACCGAGCATAATATCGCATTCTAAAATTGCCAACTTCCAATCACTTGGATTTGCAGAATTTATATGGACCAAAACTTTTTGCCATTTCTCATTTACAATTTCAGTCATCTCCCCTTTTTCATCCACCACTTCGGCGTTAGGTAGACGCAAGGCATCATGCATTTGCGTTCGAATCTTCATCAGATTATGAGCGGTCCAAATAATCGCAAAGATTAAAAGCAGAGACAAAATAAAAGAAAAAGAAAATATTCTCAACATCAAAGACACAGCATAATCAGGTAAAAGCAACCAAAAGTTTTGAATAATCTCACTCCAATTTTTATTGGAAGTACTAGCATAAAGAGCTTTTATCAACGCAGTAAAAAAAGAAACTAAATCATAAGAATGGAGAGCGTCGATTTGTTGAACTGGAGGATTCATGATTGTATTTTAACAGATAATTATTTGTTCTCAAAGCTCTGGGCGACTGAAAACAAAACAGCCTCATTACCCTGACTAGCGGAAAACTGTATACCCAATGGCAATTCCTTATTCTCCACTTTTTTAATACCAGACGGCACCGATAATGCTGGCACACCAGCCAAGTTTGCTGGCACAGTAAAAATATCTTCGAGGTAAAGTGTAAGAGGATCATCAATCTTTTCACCAATCTTAAAGGCTGGGCCGGGAGTTGTCGGAGTAATAATCACATCTACTTTTTCAAAGGCTTTCCTATAATCATCACGAATCATGTCCCGCACGATATTCGCTTTATTGTAGTAAGCGTCATAATAACCAGAAGAAAGGATGTAGGTTCCCAGGATTATTCGTCTCTTCACTTCTGGACCAAAGCCAACTTCCTTTGTCTTAAAATAATCTTCTACCATATTCGCCCCGTCCACATGCAAACCATAGCGCACACCATCGAAGCGCGCCATGTTTGATGACACTTCCGCTGGAATCAAAGTATAGTAAACGGCTAACGAGTAAGCCAAGTTCGGCAAACTCACCTCTTCTACTTCATAACCAAGTTTTTTCAGCTTCTCAACTGATTCAGTAAAATTTTTCAAAACATCTACACCTATCCCCTCAACCCGCATAGCCTCCTTTGGAATTCCAATTTTTATTTTAGACTTTCGACTTTCGACTTTTAACTTCTCTATACTAGTACTATCCATTTCATCTTTACCGGAAATAAAATCAAAAACTATTTGCGCGTCTTCCACAGTTTTAGCAAAAGGACCAATCTGATCAAATGAAGAGCCCATCGCCATCACACCATATCTGGACACTGCCCCATACGTTGGTTTCAAACCCACCAAACCGCAAAAGCTAGCTGGCTGACGAATCGAACCGCCAGTATCAGAACCGAGAGCTACCAAAGCCAAATCCCCCGCTACAGCCGCGGCTGAACCACCAGAAGAACCACCCGCCACTCTTTCCAAATCATAAGGATTTTTCGTCACACCATAAGCGGAATTTTCGGTCGAGCCACCCATCGCAAACTCATCCATATTTGTCCTACCAAGAAAAACCACACCAGCTTCTTTCAATTTCTTTATCACTGTTGCATCATAAGTGGCTCGATAATTCTCAAGCATCTTGGATGCTGAGCTTGCTATCCGTCCCTTTATCAAAATATTATCTTTAATCGCCATTGGAATACCAGTCATCAAAGTTACTTCCTTTTTACTAGCAATTCTTTCATCCGCTTCCTTGGCTTGCTCAATCACATCAGCAAAAACTTCCAAGTAAGCATGGATATCTTTATCCTTGGCTTTGATATTATCGAGGTACGCCTGTGCCAAATCCACAGCGGTGTATTTACCACTCACCAAATCCTCATGCGCCTTTTTGATTGTTAAATTTTTAAAATCTATCATAATGTTTTATATTTCAGCTTTTGGCTTTCTTCTTCCAACTTTTTAAAGTATCTTCTTCACCTTCAAATATTCCCCTTCTTTTCTTGGGAACTCGGCTACCAAATCTTTGGTATAGGCTCCGCTCTGATTTTTATCCGAATCTTCGCGCATTACATTCCTATGTTCTGGTACTTTTCTTTCCTCTCTAGTCTTAGATACTGCGCCTTTGATTTGATCCACATAGCCTAAAATCGCCCCTATTTCCTTTAGGTATTTTGTCTTTTCCTCTTCTGTCAGTTCTATCCTCGCCAATTTGGCAAGCTTCTCAATATCCTTTATTTCCATATCGGCAAATTGTAACACAAAATACCGTAAAATAAAAAATTTATGTTACAATTAACATATGGACACAGAATTAAAAAATAGACTTGATATTTTAGAACAGAAAATTGATAAGGCAAATAAAAACCTTAAAACTATCAAAAATGTTTTTCTTTGGACTTTTATTGTCACTATGGCCGCGATAGTAATACCATTGATTGCTATGGTTTTTGTTATACCAAATTTTATATCTAGTATTGGTGGTATTGACCCGGGCACAAGATATGAGGGTTATAACGATCTGATGAAAACACTAGGCTACTAGTTATCAACTAGACACCAAACGCCTATAAAATTTTATTTAGAGTTTTTAATCTAATAGTCTTACAAACTCGGCTTCAGAAAGTACTTTCACGCCGAGCGCTTCTGTCCCACACCAAACTATTCCGCTTTCCACCATAGAGGGGGCGGGCTTGGTGAAGGGACTCCGCTACCTATGTGAACTAACTAGATTATTTATTTAATAAGCTGATAAATTCTTCTTCGGAAAGTATTTTCACATCCAACCGCTTCGCCTTATCAAGCTTTGAGCCAGCAGATTCACCAGCGACAAGATAAGTTGTTTTAGAAGAAACTGATTCAGACACATCACCACCAAAAGCCCGGATTTTATCTTTGGCTTCATCGCGGGACATAGTAGAAAGTGTACCAGTAATGACGAAGGACTTGCCGGAGAGTTTACCGGCACCTGCTGTTCCGACGGCGGGCGTTTTTATTATCTCCACCTGCTTCAAAAGATTAGTTAAAATTTTTTTATTATTTTTATCAGTAAACCAGTCTACCAGAGCTTTAGCAACAATCGGACCGACGCCTGGAAGCTTCTGCAAATCATCAAAATTAGTATCGCGGAGTTTTTCTATATTATGAAAATGTTTAGCAAGATCGATAGCTGTTTCCTCCCCCACTTGATTAATAGATAAACCAACTAAAAATTTTGGCAAAGTTATTTTTCTAGACTTTTCTACTGAAGCGAGTAGATTATCCACAGACTTCTCGGCAAATCTCGGTAAGGCTAGCAAATCACCTCTTTTCAAGGTAAATAAATCCTCATATGAAGAAATCAAATTATTATCAAGCAAGGCATCAATGATTTTCGGCCCGCAACCATCCATGTCATATGCTTTCTTGGAAACAAAGTGAGCAAATTTACGACGCTTCTGGGCAAAGGAATCCTGACTGACACAGCGCCACGCCACCTGGCCGGGAATCTTTTCGATTCGTCCGTCACCCCCGCAGTCTTCCACAAACTTTGGGAAAACATAGGCTTTCTCCTTACCAGTACGCAAATCCTTTAACACGGAAACGATATCTGGTATCACATCCCCGGCTTTCTGGAGAATAACTGTATCACCCACACGAACGTCTAAACGTTTTATTTCATCTTCATTATGCAAAGTCGCCCTCGACACAAGTGAGCCCGCCACGCGTACCGGTCGCAAATGAGCCACTGGTGTCAGGACGCCAGTGCGCCCCACCTGAAGCACAATATCTTCCACTACGGTCGTCACTTGCTCTGCTGGGAACTTGTAAGCTACACCCCAACGCGGAGTTTTTCCGGTATAGCCCAGCGCTTCCTGTATTTTCCGAGAATTTATTTTAATTACTATACCATCAAGACCATATTCGAGCTTATCTTTTTTCTTACCCCAGTCTTCATAATATTTTTGTATTCCCTCCAAAGAATTTACTACGCGGTAATATGGGTTAGTCTTAAAACCAAGAGTCTTCAACAATTCAAGTTCTTCTCCCTGAGTTTTTGATAATCCTAAACCATCTATTTTTTCCAAATCATAAATAAAAGTATCAAGCTTTCTCTTGGCCGTAACTTTTGGATCAAGCTGACGAATCGAACCAGCACCGGCATTTCTAGTGTTAGCAAACAATTGCTCCCCAGCTTTCTTTCGCTCTTCATTTATTTTCTCTAACTCTTTCTTATTCATCCACGCCTCACCCACTACAACCGCACTAACAGACTTTTCTAAAATGAATGGTATGGATTTTATCGTCTTTAAATTGTTAGTCACATCCTCACCCACTTGCCCATCACCACGAGTAGCACCTTGAACAAACTGACCATCCTTATATGTCAAAATTATTTTTAAGCCATCAATTTTTAATTCCAGGCAATACTCTAATTTCTCGTCTGCCAAGGTGGAGCCTTGGCTACTTTTTTCAATCATCCGCTTTATTTTCTCTTCCCACTTTTGCAGTTCATCGAAATCAAAGACATCGTCAAAAGACCATTGCCTCACTTCATGCTTCACTTTTTTAAATTCTTTAAGAGCTACTCCGCCTACTCTCTGTGTTGGGCTCAAGGGAGATTTCCACTCTGGATGTGCTTCCTCGATCGCTACTAATTCTTGGGTCAAAGAATCATATACCTCATCCGTAATATCTGGTTTATCCAACACATGATACAGATACCGGTAGTGTTCTACTAGTTTTATTAATTTTTCGTAACGGTCTTTGGTCATTTTAATAACTTTCTTTTATCTCTCTTTCTACTCTGTTTCCTCCCGGAGAATCCCAACCAGTAGCAATAATCGACGTACAAATATTGGCTTCATCTGGACTAGGGCAATAACCCTTCACAACTGAAACCTCAGTATTGGGTCCATCAGCATCAAGAATAGAAAAACTAAATTGAGTAGTAACATCGGTGTTTGGAGACTGAGCATCAGGGCTTTTTGTAGGAGTTAGAAGGCCATTACAATTTATTTCTGATACATCTCTTTCTGGTAAAACAGTAACCCCACTTAAATTCTGCACCCAAACAGTAGGTATTTTTTCAGATTTCGTATCCCAATACAAAGCACACTCACGACCACTGTCTGCGGCATAAAAAGCGTGGATTGACTGCCGACTAGCCGAAGAAATGGCAAGCTCTTTTAAAGCAATACTAAAAATCGATAATCCAATAGTTAAAAGAAGGCTGGAAATTAAAACGGAAAAAAGCAGAGCGAACCCTTTATCTTCTTTTTTTGTTATCTTAATTTTCATCTTAGTAATTATATATCAAGGTCGTGACATCAACTTTATTATCCACATCTGTCCCCCATTGAACCACGACATTGAGTTTAGCTTCAATATCGGAAACTTTTGTTATGATTACTTTTCTCGTAAAATTTGTCTCTACTGTACCATTATAACCATAAAAGTTATTAGAATCTTTATATAAAATCTTTGGGGAACCACTATCAGGTGAAATTAAACCAACCCCACCAGAAGCGATAGTATCAACCCTGCAAAATGCCGGTTCTAAACAGTCCGCAAAACCATCTAGCCAATCCCTTTCGTTCATAACATTTTCATCCCGCTTATTTTTTACATATTCAATAGCATCCTGAGCGAGATATGAAGCAATCATCTGGCTCTTTGTATAGACAGCAGAAGAAAGACCTTTTTGGGCAATAGTAATAGGCGCCGCGATAGCAACCATTAAAACAGATATAGCCACAAGCGCTTCGAGAAGAGTAAACCCGCGCACTAAGTTAGTAAACTTAGTGGCGTGGGTAAACCCCTTATTATTTTTTAAATAAAATTTAATCATAATGTTTTTACTCTTGTTCTCTGCGAAATACTAGTCTGTAAATCAAATGTAGTTTTAATTTTCTCCTTTGAGCCGGCCTCACCGCTAATAGTCATAATCATCTTAGGTTGAACAGTAAGATCACCAGTATTTAAAACATAAAAATTGGCATTAGTGATTTGTACTTCCTCGGAAGTAATGCGGCTAAAATCACTTGCACCATAACAAGTCTTGCTATCCTGTTCAAGACATTCTTCTATACTTTTTTCGGTATCATTATAACGATAAAAAGCATACTGGTATTTATTATCGATTTTATCGGCTCTAGTTGACCGATAGCCAATATAGCTCCCACCGTTGGGACAGGACTGACCCACTTCGTCTCTGTTACTTAAAACCCCAGGATCGTCAGCACAAAGATAGTTTGTCCCCACCCTCATATCCTTGGAAATACCTTCTAAGGCAAAACTGATATTATTTATAGCCGTTTTTATCGCTCGCGCTTTATTGTTGGCATCAATAACATTTAGTAAGGCACTAGTTGCTGTAACCATCACCACAGAAAAAATAGCAATCGCTACCATAAGCTCGACGAGTGTAAATCCACACACTAACTTTGTTCTATTTAAAGTTGGTGTCTGGGCAAATCCTTCTTCTTTTTTATAAAAAATCTTCATAATTTATATTAATGGACAATTGATATCAACCCGTTTGATTGAACATTCACTACTCTTTTACTCCCATCAGCTCCACTCAAAGTTATTGTAGCCTTTTTATATTTTTTTGTGTTAACACCATCGATAAAAATATAAGCATCAGGATTTGGTCGCTTAAAAATAATATCTAATTTATCCACCCCTTCACAATCTACTGTCTCAACAACACATATATCGGAAATAAAATTACCTCTCTTTATATTATATCTGTTTACACAACCATCATCATTATTACAACTAGCTGTCTCCCCTTCGTAGGAGTGAACGATTTTTGCAAGCTCGTCAGTAGATTTATCATACTCTAAATCTGCAAACAATATAAAAGAGGTCGGATTATTTCTTTCAAAATGAACACCGTAAGGTACGAACTCTGCCATACCAGCAAACTCTTTAATGTTGATTCCATATGTTTGAGCCTGTCTAACAGTAAGAGCGGTGTCGTAAGCCAAGTTGGTAAGCAAAATAGAGCTGTTGAACTTTGCTTGATTAAAAAGCACTACACCAGTGAGGACAACAAAAATAGTGATGGTTACCAGCAATTCCACTAAGGTAAACCCCCTATTTATTTTTTTCTTAGGTACCAACATGGATATATTATAGCATGTAAAATATTTTACGGTATAAGAAAGGCCAAACCTAAAATATCAATATTAAAGAAAAAAACCAGCAAGAATCCGAGAATCAGAAACGGAGCAAAAGGGACCTCACTCTTGCCGTCGATTTGTAGTCCGTGCCATTTAAATTTTGATAAAATTAAAAGAACTACTCCATAAATCGCCCCGGTCCAAAAAGCCAAAATCACGGCTGAAAGGCCTAAAACTGGCCCCAAAAACCAACCTATACCCAAGACAAGCTTTGGGTCACCTAGACCCATCCACCGCCCTCGAGACACAAGCCAAATAAGGAAAAGAGGTAGAGCCAAAGCTGGACCAGCAACCAAGTATGAAATCAAATGAACCTTTATTTCTTCTGGGGTGGAAGTCATTAAAAAATAATCGGCAACAATTTTAAGTAGGGCTAAGACACCAAAAGTAATCACCAAACCGTCAGGAATTATTTTATGCTTAATATCATAAACAGTGATGGAAATCAGGACTGATACAGTAATAAGAGTGATTAGCACATACCAAGTCTCAAAAAGTAAACCAGACAAGCCAAAATACCTTACAAAAGCTCCAACAAAAAGTAGGCCGGTAAGGCTCTCCACGATTGGATATTGCCAGGAAATTTTACTACCACAACCGGCGCACTTCCCCCCTTGAAAAATAAAACTAAAAACCGGAATCAGTTCCAAAGGACCAAGTTTTTTACCGCAAGAAAAACAAAAAGAACGTCCCTTCATTGCGGAAACGCCAGTATTGTAACGCAAAACCAAAACGTTTAAAAAACTACCAACAATAGTTCCAAAAATAAAAACAAAAATGTAAAAAATAATTTCTATACTCATTTGCTTAAGGGCGAACGTCATACATTAGACCGGCTGTGCCATCGATACCATCGGTATTATCGCCGCAATATTTATAAGAGGTTGTTTCTGTCAGATTCCTTGAGTCAAACTGATCGGCTGAATCTATTTGCGCGCTGGTCAGCTCTAGCTGCGCCCCTAGGTGATAATAGGTGCACTTTGCTCCCCCATTAACATTTAAAGGTACGTATTGATATGCCTCGCCATTTGGCCCAACCAAAGCATCGGCGGGTAAAAATTTTGGACTCAGATCATCAAGATTTTTAGGATAACCAGTGCTGATGTTTTGATTATAGTAAAGTGATAAAGCAAGCTGGATAGTAGCAATATCAGACACTCTTTCGGAGTCACGATTTTTTGCCCTGATTTCATTTACGGCTGGGAAAATAATAACTGTCAAAATAGCGATAATACCGATTACCACCAAAACTTCAACCATTGTAAAACCGCACACTAAATTTTTTAATTTAGTGGTGCGGTTAAACCCACACACTAATTTTTTTGATTTGAAGGATTTCATGTATTCATTATACCACCTTAAAAAAATAAAACAAAAAAGACCCGCTTGGCGGGTCTTTTTTTACTAAAAAATATTTACTCGCATTTCCAAGGAGTTGCTGCAGAAGCAGTACTGCTTGTAGCGGCTCCTGTATAGTCAACACAATATGTACCAGTAGTCTTCAAACTTGCGCTCATTGCCCAAGTAGATGCATCTGCTTCACAAGTAACACCGGTTGTATTATTTGCTAGAGCATTTTTCATTGATAATGTTCCAGTAGCTGCGACACACAAACCGGTATAACCACTAGCACCATTACCATCATAATACAATTCAGCCTGAGCACGAGCACCAGCTAACTGACTCTTGATTGAAGCGTCAGCACCTTTGTTTCTAGCAGAGTTTAGAGATGCCAAAACAACTGATGAAAGAATACCGATAATTGCAATAACAACAAGAAGCTCGATAAGTGTAAAACCTTTTTGTTTCATAAATTAATTAAAGTTTAAATTAAATAAAATCTTATAAATTCCCTTGTTTCTGACTCTATTATTGCTTTACGTAATAGCAACAATTAAGGATCGACCAAAAACTCTAGGATAGCTAAATTAAAATAATTAGCCTATGGAAATATTATACCACGTGGCAAATAGCACACAAGATATATATGTGGATAAAATTTGAAAAATAAACCTTCACATAAATTTATACTGACCAAAACAGACTTCGATAGATTATTATTATAATGCTTGAGTCCCTACCCCACTGAAATTTTACTCATAAAATCAAAAGTAACCTAAATCTACTGATTTAGGTTACACTGATTAGTTCACGTCAAAAACTGCTGTTTTTGACGTGAATTTTACGCTTAAAATTTAGAATAGTTTATGTCGAAATTTACTAATTTCGACATGATTTTTACGCATAAAAATCACAAATAGTTCACGTCGAAAATCTGCTGATTTCGACGTAAATTTTACGCTTAAAATTTACATTGCGCTAGAAATATTGTAGATAGGGATAAGAACTGAGGCGAGGAGAAAGGCCACACCAAAACCTAGAAAGACGATCATTACCGGTTCAATCAATCCCACCAAAGTATCAATAGCATTCACCACCTCACGTCTATAAAAAGCGGCCAAAGTTTTTAAAATATTTCCGAGCTGTCCTGTCTCCTCTCCGATTTTAATCATAGCAATAAAGATACCTGGAATTTCTCCCGATTTCATCATGGCGTCAGAGATTGAACTACCGGTTTTTACATCATCCACCGCTTTATTTAAAAGATCCTCAAAAATTTTGTTGTCCACCACTTTGGAGGTCAAATCCAGACCACGGACAATCGGAATTCCCGAAAGAAGCATGACGTTCATGTTGTCGGCAATTCTTGAAAGATATAATTTTCGATAAAGTATCTGTACGGCTGGTATAGAAATTTTGAATCGATCAAAAGTGTACTTGCCAGCTTCTGTGGTGCTATAACGCCAAAGGAAAAAACCTCCGACAACCAAAAGAATAAGTAAAAACACTCCGTAATCCACAAAGAAACCGGAAATACTAAGAACGATTTGAGTATAGACTGGAATAGCTTGACCTGATTCAACTAAAATACCGCTTATTTTAGGAATAACGATTGTAAGCATAAGCACCATCACCGCCACGAAAGTAAATATAATAAAGGCTGGATAAACCAAAGCACTTTTTACTTTTGAAGTAACCTCGTGTGTACGATCAAGATAATCGGCCAAATAAAGCAAAGTCTGATCCAACTTTCCTGATTCCTCTCCTGATTTAACCATGTTGACATAAAAGTCTGAGAACATCTCGGGATGCTTTCCCAAAGCTTCAGAAATAGTATTTCCCGCCTGTAAATCACTTGCCACCTCACCGAGTTTTCGTCTAATAGCCGGATTTTCTGATTGGCTAGAAAGAAGTTCAAAAACTCTCAAAGCCGAAACCTGAGCTTCAAAAAGAGTCGCCATTTGTCGAGACAAAATCACAATATCTTTACTGGAAACCCTTTCTAAAAAAGAAATATTTCTTTCGAGAAAAGACTTGTCTTCTATCGGGCTGATATTGGAAAGAACCAAACCTCTTTTTTGCAAAGAGCTGATTGCGACTTCCATACTAACAGCCTCAATTGTGCCCTCCTTCTGACTGCCAGTTGTATCTATTGCTTTGTATTTGAATGTCATCCCAGTACAAAATTTATTAACATTATTAAATTATATATTAGACCTTTATCTTGTTAATTATCTCACATCTTACGTATATACGAAAGGTGAAATTTTTAACGGGACAAGTCCTTTTATAAAATTAACTTACTGACTGATTCTTAATATCGAACGATTTTGTCTTATATCAATCTCTCTAGACTCTTTGGGTTTAAAGAAAAATGATAAGCATTCTCGATAGTAATCTCCCCTCTGGACACCAAATCGGCTAAACAACGGTTCATATCAATCATACCCTCTTGAGAACTAGTTTCAATCACAGTGTTAATCTCATGAGTTCTTTTTTCTCTAATAAGATTGGCGACCGCACTGTTGTTTATCAAAAGTTCATAAGCCGGTACAAGTCCGCCTGCAATTCTAGGAACTAAGCGCTGAGAAAAAATACCGTTCAAGCTACTAGAAAGCTGACTGCGAATCTGATCCTGCTGACTGCCAGGGAAAGAATCGATAATTCGGTCGATCGTCTGGGCGGCGCTGTTTGTATGTAAAGTTGAAAAGACCAAGTGTCCGGTCTCACCAGCGGTAACGGCTGTGGAAATAGTCTCGAGCCCACGCATCTCACCGATTAAAACCACATTTACGTCCTCACGAAACATACTACGAAGAGCGACTGGGAAATCACTAGTGTCGATTCGAACTTCTCGCTGATCGATGATTGATCTTTTTTGTTCATACAAATATTCTACTGGGTCTTCAATGGTTAAAATGTGTTCGGCTCGGTTAGTATTCACATAATCCACCATCGCCGCCAAAGTAGTACTCTTGCCATGACCCACAGGTCCCACTACCAAGAAAAATCCTTGCTGTCTCTCAGCAAAAGTTTTTAGAATATCAGGTAGATTTAATTCTTCAAAAGTTCTGATTTTTTTAGGGACAAGACGAAGAGCAATTGATACCGCACCCTGCTGAAAATAAGCGTTGCCACGAAAACGTGCACCATCAAAACTGTACGAAAAGTCTATTTCCTTGGTTTTTTCAAATAATTCCTTATTCTGACTAGACAAAAGTTCATTTAAAAAACCAGCAGTGTCTTCCTTTGTCATTACCGGTTGTTTTACCAAAGGCAAAAGCATTCCTGACACTCTGATTGTCGGATGACGTCCCTCAGAAATATGCAGGTCAGAGGCATCTTCGCCTATGACTGTCTTTACTAAATCAACTAATGCTGTTTTATAATCAATCATTTTTTTACTAATCTCCCAATTAATCTCTTGGGTTAATTTATATTAAAATTAAGCTGGTGTCTGTGAATTGTATATTTTAGTCACCTCCTCCACTACCTCCGATGGTATAGTTGTTGCTTTTATTATAAAGCCATTTATTCCTATACTCTTGGCCTTTTCAATATCTGATAACTGACCTTGATTGGTAAGCATGATTACTTGAGCGTTGGGAGCAATCTTATCTTTTTTTAATGTATTTAAAACATCAAAACCATCCATGCCCGGCATAACGATATCAAGCAATATTATATCCGGATTGTAACCCTCCTTAATTTTATTTAAAGCTTCTTCTCCTGAAGTCGCTGAATTTACTTCAAATCCATTCTTACTGAATTTGATAGAATACATATTTAATAAAAACTTATCATCGTCGATTATAAGAACCTTTGGTATTTTATTTATCATAAGCTTATTATATCATTAATAAAAAACTAATAAAGTAAACGTACGGTGACTTAGACGTCCTCTTCCATCATACCCAAGGTATCAACCTCGCTAAATGGAACTTGCTTGTTTAGAGCCTTAACAATAGCGTCTTCCTTCATAGTGAGCATCCCCTTCTTTCTAAGAGAATCGAAAATAGCCGTCTCAGTCGGATTAGTCAAAATAATCTTTTCAATATCCTTACTCATTTTAAAAGCCTCAAATACGGCGATTCGCCCCTTGGTACCGGTTGGACATTCGGAGGTTGCTTCTGGTTCGTAGACAGATTCGAATTTAGGCAAATTCTTTTTGTATTCATCTGGCAAATCCTGAAACTGCTTATCAAGCATCATTTTTATACTTCCCTCTACAGAAACAGGCTTACCGGTTCCGGGATAAAGAGTTCTAATCAAACGTTGAGCCATAGTTAAAATAAGAGTCGGAGCAATTAAATAAGGATCAACCCCCATGTCGATCAATCGAGGAATAACACCGACGGCATTGTTGGTGTGGATAGTCGCCAAAACCAAGTGACCAGTAAGAGCGGCCTGTACAGCGAGCTGAGCAGTTTCTTTATCACGGATTTCTCCCACCATGATTACGTCTGGGTCTTGACGCAAAGTTGTACGAAGACCAGTGGCAAAAGTATAACCGATATCAGAAAAAATCTGCGATTGAGAAACTCCATCAATATTGGATTCGATTGGATCTTCCAAAGAAAGCACGTTTAATCCCTCTTTGTCGATTTCACCCAACATCGAATACATCGTAGTGGTCTTTCCTGAACCAGTCGGACCAGAAATAAGAATCATTCCGTATGGTCTCTTAATCGCATCACGAATATAGGAAAGATTGATTGGAGATAAACCGACTTTATCCAAAGTCTGAACACCTTTTTCCTGATCCAAAATTCTCATCACGATCTTCTCTCCGTAATAAGCTGGGAAAGTAGAGACACGGAAGTCAATTTTACGGCCATTGATTTTGGCTGAGAAACGACCGTCTTGAGGCTTTCTCTTTTCATCCAATTTCATATTGGATAGAATTTTTATTCTCGCTACCACGGCTGAGTGTACAGCGACTGGCAAAAGCAAACTGGTGTTTAGGTTTCCATCCACACGAAATCTAATTCGAATTTTCTCACGCATATGCTCAACGTGAATATCTGAGGCATTACCTTCGGTCGCATAATGAAGCATGGTAGCGACAATTTTCGTAACTGGTGCATCTTCAACTATCTTTGTCTCGAGTGGGTCCTCGTTGGTGGTGGCACTCACTTCGACATTTTCAACATCCGCCGATAACTCTGTCTCGAGCTCAGAAAGAGCCTTTGTCACTTCACCAGACAGACCTTTGTAATCATCTATCACCTTAGCAAAAGCCGACATAGAAATAAGATAGAGTTTGAAAGGCATATTGAGCTTGCTCGCAATAAAATTTAAGGCGTCACGAGCTTCAATATTTTCAGGGTCAATGATTCCTACCTCCAATAATCCATCTTTTACACCGATTGGTACAAAACCATAATGAACTGCCGAATCTTCAGAAATATTTTTTAGAACATCAAAAGCTATCTGCTGGCCCTGCAAATTTCTCGTTGGAATATTGTAATATTGACCCTTAGAATCCAAAATAGCGTCCTCATTGACGCCCCTTTTCAATAAAATCTGCTCGAGGGGTACACCTTGTGATTCGGCCTCCGCTTTAATCCGGCCAATATCCCCTCTATTGATTATTTCTTTTTGTGCCAGTATGTCTAATATGCTCATATAAAAATTTTATTTCAAAAGCTATCTAATCGAAGATGTGGAAGTACTTTTAGGAGCAGCAGCACCTGACTCTTCTATACCGATTGGCATAAATGGATTTTTACGCCCGGCAACCTGACCTTCAAGAACTCGTTCAAAACTTTGTAAGCTTACAAAAACCTTATTAGAAAAAATAGACTCATCGAGCGTCACTCGGTCTAATTTATTTAGTAAATTTAAAATAAGTTGACCTTCAAGATTTTCCGCGACTGAAGCTTTCTCCGCCACAAGAGCATCGTCACCTGCCTCAGGACTAACGAAAAACATCTTAAAACCAAAAAAGGCAACAACTATTACGACGACAGCGATTATTATTTGTTTAGTTTTTTGAGTCATAATAATAATTTTATTTTAGCCAATAAGTCTTTAGCCCGATGGAAAAATCATATAGACCTGTGGTATTTCCATTTACCGCCAAATCAGTAATCTCTACCAGACGCAAGCTCTTTTCTAGATCAGCGATAAAATCCTGGAATTTGGCATAGGAAGCGGTTACAGAAAAAGATATTCCAACCGTACCATACTTCATATCTACTGCTCCCAGCTTATTTGAATCAGTTTTAACTCCAGTTTCTAACTTCGCCCCCTTTAGTTCTAGATTGTGCTTAGTGGCGATATTTGTTATATCGATAATAAGCTTTATATTATCAATATTATCAGGTAAAAGCTTCTCTAGTTTAGCTAAATCCCCTAAATCAAATGAACCTTTTTTGTCTTGAAGTTGCTGTCTCTTAGCTCGAATTTCACTTGATCGGGTCAAAGCTGTTTGAAAATCAGATTCTTCTTTTTGAAGTTGCTGAACACTCTTTTCACCATTGGCTAGATTTTGACCACGATAATTTGGATCAATATAGGCAAAAAAAGTTCCGATTGAAATAATTATTAAAATAAGTGGGGTTAAAATATTCATATTTTTATGGGTTAGAAACTGTTGTTTCTATATCACTTGAGACATCCGAACTTTCCCCCATTATTTTTTCATAGGAAACCAATTCCGCAGAAACCAAAGCGTTGAAGTTGAAAGAAACTGAACCGTCGGGGTTAAGCATGAAATCGGAAACAACTGGTTCTGAAAGAATACCTTTGACACTTAAATCACCAAAAGCATCAGACTGATTTGATAAAGCATCATAATTTCTAGCTGTGCCAGTTAGGTCAATTTTAATTTTATCGACTCCGGCATAAGAAAACTTCATCGTTTTGAGCTGAACATTTTTAATTATATTCTCCTCAAGCAAAGCAAAGACTGGAGTAACAGCTAAATGCTTTGATAGTAGGTTCTGAGATTCTTCTATTCGATCATTTAATCTAACTAAATCGTTGATTGTGCCTTCCTCATAGGAATTTCTAGCGGCAACCAAATCTATTCGATCTTTTTCTATTTGTTTTACAAGTGATCCTTTCCACAACCAAACACCACCAGCCAAAGCAATGGTCACAATAAAAACAATTACTGATAATAGTAGAAACAAACTTACACCAGAGTCAGTTGGCTGACTCTCAACAATCGGTTTCTTCGGTATAAAAGATGTTTGCATTTTTACTTCCATATTCTACAGATATTATAATACTAAAATAAAATAAAAGCTATTAAAATGGTGGATTTAATTTATATCCTGTAATCGCCTTAGGGCTAGGCCAATTGCAACTGAAAAAGAAGGGCCGGCCTGCTTTAGCACCTCCTCCAAAAAAGCGGGATATTCAACCTTAGAAAAGGGATCCGCCATAACTACTGGGACATTGAAAGTTACTTCAGCTTTCTCCTTTAAACCCTTGAGCAATACTCCTCCACCGGTTAGTAAAATATTGCTGACATTTCTTGATGTCTTCTTCTGATAACCCAAAAGAACTCTGCTAATTTCTGAGAAAATATAATCGAGAGTTAATGACGTAATTTCAGTAATATCCATCTGTTCACTTTCCTTTTTCAAAAGACCTCGCTCTCTTTTTATCTTTTCCGCTTCATCCACACTAATACCCAAAGATTTAGAAATAGCTAAAGTAATGTCCTGAGAGCCTCGACTAATCAAATGTGAGACATGGAGAATACCTCTTTCTATTATGTAAATTTTAGTGGAGCCCGAACCAAAATCTATAATCATTTGCGGAGCGGTTCCGTTTTCCAAAACTGAACGCATTGAACTAAAAATTTCAATCTCGGAAAAAGAAGTGTCGAGCTGAGCGATTTTTGTAATCTCTTTGTTTCTCTCCATAGCATCATTGTGAATAACCACGAGCAAAACATCGATAGTTTTATCTTCTGGTTTCTCTTCGCTGTTTTGATATTCGGAAGTAGTGCTGTCATTTTTAGGAATTACCATATAGTCGAGACTTACTTCGGAAATCGGTACTGGAATATATTTTCTTGCTTCCAAAGGAATCATCTGCGCAAGCTGACTTGGATCTACTTTAGGTAATTTAATAAACGAAACCAAGCTAGAACTCATTGGGATTGAGATTCCGCTTTTGTTTGTAGTGGTATTTGATTCGCGTAAAATATCCACCACTGCTTGAGCGATTCGATCTGTCGGTAAATTCGTAGAACGGCCAGTTTCTAATCCCGCGTATGGTCCAAGAGATAATTCACCATAGGTTTCAAGAATAGCTCGTCCTTTCTTTTTTTTAAGCTGAACTATCTTTATAGATGAAGGACCAACGTCAATACCTAAAACACTTTTGTTTTGATCGTTGGAAAAAATATTTTTAATGGAATCAAATATACTGCTCATTTTTTTACTATTTACGTCTTTTATTATATCATATTTGTAGATGAATAACAGAACACTAGATACTTTCCTTGATTTTGGTTCAAAAGTGATACACAAAATAGCCGATATCCTACTACCAAAAGAAAAAGAGGTGGTATTTTTAGAAAAACTGGGCCCGAATGGTCTATTTAAGGAAATTCCTCTAGCTAAAAACCTTGACCAAACGACACCGCCAGGTTTTGAAGCTGGTAAAACAAAGGCAATGTTTAACTATAAAAATAGTCTTTGCCGTCAAGCTATTTGGGAGATAAAGTATAGAGGAAATAAAAACCTAGTACGAGATTTTAGTCTATTATTATATGAATTCATCATAGAAGAATTGAGTGACCTGGAAACCTTTAATAACTTCAAAAATCCCATCCTAATTCCGATCCCCTCTTCCTTAGCTCGAGAAAAAGAAAAGGGTTTTAACCAGTGCATATTAATAACACGAGAATTAATGAAAATTGATAGGGAAAGAAAGGGGAAAAATTTTACTTTAGCTGAGGATTTTTTGATAAAAAAAATAGATACACCGCACCAAACAAAAGTCAGTAATCGAAAAAAAAGACTAGAAAACCTAAAGGGGTCTTTTGCTTTGAACCCGGCGAGTTTTTTAATTGGCCAATTAAAAAACTCGCCGAATCACTCCTTCATTCTCATTGACGACGTCATTACCACTGGCGCAACAATGCAGGAAGCCTTCCGAACTCTAAAATCGACTGGTATCAAAAAAATCCGCGGCTTTGCTTTGGCACACTAATTTAAATAGAAAAACAATCGCAAGGCTTGTTCTTTAGAAGAATTTTTTGCTCTGCTATTGTGTTGATAAAAACATCCTGAACCTTTTTACCAACAGCTAACTTCTTGTCCAATGGAGTAAGGTGCTTATAATGTCGCCGAGTAAATTCGGCGACCAATTCCTCATGCCGATTATAAAGCGCCCGGGTCTTCCCCGCCCAACGCAAAGTTTCGGGGTGATGTGAATACCCACCGACACCCTTATGCTTTGTTAGAATATTCCACAAACCATGAAGCTCGCGATGCTCCGCGAGTAGATGCTTTCGACACAATAAGTTTGGTTTGATATCCCAGACTCGCATTTTATAAATTCAAATAAGTGACAGTCAGCTGCAAAACGGTTGCGATACAAACCCAAAGCAAATATGGAATTTGCATATAAGCAACCCAGTGAGCATGAGGATAAATAGCAATCATTCCCCAAATCAAAGTTCCAAGAACTAAAAAGATATCGACAACAGCAAGTAAATTATTTTGCAAACCAAACTGTATCGGAGTAAAAGCAAAATTAAAAATTAAATTTAGAATAAAAGGCAAAACAACAATAAAAGCGATTTGCTTTTGCCAAGCCATAAGAAATACTTTACCGAAAGAAATCGCGATCAAAACATATAGGAAAGTCCAGACTGGACCAAAAACCCAAGCTGGCGGTGCCCAAGATGGCTTGATTAATTGTGAATACCAATTGTATGCGTTGTTCATAATTTTTATAATTAACGACTAATAATACTATTTCTTTTTAAAAGTCCGAGCGACAGCTTTTACCACCTCTTTATCAAACGGCTTTGGAACCACATAATCAACATTTGGCTTTTTGACACACTTAGCCAAGGCTTCAGCTGCTTTAACAAACATTCCTGGTTCAAATTGCTTTATCTTATTATCCAAAGCTCCTCGAAAGATTCCTGGAAAACCAAGCACATTATTCAGTTGATTTGGAAAATCAGAGCGCCCGGTCGCGACAATAAAGGCCCCAGCCAACTTGGCGATATCTGGCATAATCTCTGGTATTGGATTGGCCAAGGCAAAAATAATTGGCTTAATATTCATAGTTTTTACCATTTCGGCCGTCAGCAAACCAGCCTTACTGACCCCAATAAATATATCTCGTCCTTTTACCGCCATAGCTAAATCACCAGAAATCTTTTCATAAATTCCTGTCTTTTCTTTAATAAAATCAATTAAATCTTTTTTCTCCGAATTCAAATCGCCTCGATCTTCAGATACAATCCCATGACTGTCACCTAAAATAATTTTCTTGAAACCATAACCAATGAGCATTTTGGTAATCGCTGTACCAGCTGCCCCAGCACCGTTTATCAGTATTTTTGCTTCTTCTTTTTTGATTTTTCTTAGCTTCAAGGAATTAATCAGACCGGACAAAACGACCGTAGCGGTTCCATGCTGATCGTCGTGCATAACAGGAATATCCAATTCTTTTCGTAGTCTGTTTTCTATTTCAAAACAGCGCGGAGCAGAAATATCTTCAAGATTTATTCCGCCAAAAACCGGAGCGATCTGTTTGACGGCTTTTATTATTTCTTCGGTATCCTGTGTGGTGAGGCAGATTGGAAAAGCATCCACTCCAGCAAATTCCTTAAATAAAAGAGCTTTGCCTTCCATTACTGGTATGGCACCGAGCGCACCCAGATTTCCCAACCCAAGCACGGCCGAGCCATCAGACACCACGGCCACCATATTTTTCTTAATCGTATAGTCGTAAACTTTTTTTGGCTCCTTGGCAATTTCTAAACAGACTTGCCCGACTCCAGGCGTATAAGCCAAAGATAGGTCATCCCTATTTTTAATCGACACCTTTCCTTTAATTTCTATTTTACCAGAATATTTTTTATGTAAAGCCAAAGATTTTTTATATACATTTTTCATCCATTCATATTAACACAAAAACACCGGCGCCTCATTCGTGCCAGTGTTTTAAAATCAAATGTTTATTTCTTAATAAAACCCTCAAGAGCTTTCAAGGCTTCGACTGGCACCATATAAACGACAGTATTACTTTGATCCGATGACATATCATTTATAGATTGCAACGTTCTTAAATGAAGAGCTCCGGGTGTTGCGGCCAGCATTTGAGCCGCTTTAGCAATATTTTGTGATGCCGCTAATTCTCCTTCAGAATTAATTATCACGGCTCTCTTTTCTCTCTCAGCTTCAGCTTGCTTACCGATAGTTCTTTCCATTTCCGCTGGTAAACTAACATCCTTCAATTCCACATTTTGAACCTTCAAACCCCAGGCATCAGTCTCCTTATCAACTATTTCTCTAATTCTATCAGCAATCTTATCTCGACTAGAAAGTAGTTCATCGAGAGTAACTTCTCCCACAATGTTTCGCATTGTCGTCTGAGCATATTGAGAAATGGCATAACGAAAATCCTCCACTTCAATAATCGCCTTATTGGCATCGCTCACTTTGTAATAGATAACGGCGTTTACCCGAACTGAGACATTGTCTCGGGTAATGGCATTTTGATCGGGCACGTCTACAGCTTTAGTACGAACATCTACCTTCTGATAACCCTGAATAACCGGCCAGACTATTCTCCAGCCTGGTTCCATAATCGAAGTAAATTTTCCAAAAGTAAACTTTACTCCTTTTTCATATTGATTTATCTGACGAACACTAGTAACCACCAAAAAAAACACTATGATTGAAATTGTATATCCCATAAAAATTATTATTAAATTAATAAATGATTAATATATAGTACCATGATATAAAACAAGAAAGAAACTTGGCATTTATCTATAATTTTAAACTCTTTTTAAGCTTACGGTAATTAGGAATTGTTTTCTCTACCAAGGCCCAAAAATTTCGGGAGTGATTAAACTCTTTTAAATGGCATAACTCATGGACAATTATATAATCTCTCAACTCTTCTGATAAAAATAAAATCCTATAATTGAAACTTAAATTTCCACGTCGGGAACAACTCCCCCACCGACTCTTCTGATTCCTTATGTTTACCTTATTAAAATTTAGATTATACGACTGATTAAAATATGCTAATCTTTTTACTATTAATTCTTCGGCCTCAAATTTTAATTTTAAAAAATCTCTTTTGGAACTTTTTTTTATTTCTTTTAATGGTGATTTTGAGTATTTATTTAAATTCTTCAATATCCAATCCTTTTTACCAGCAATAAATTTAGCTAGTAAATCATAATGAAAATTTTCCGGAACCGTCGCCACCACCCGGCAATCCCGATAAACAGTAATCCTCAGACGTTTTGCTCGGGAATTCTTCCTGATTTGATATTTAAATTCGTTTATATTTTCCATTTTTATTGGTTGATAATAACACACAAAGATAAAAATATGGTTTGTTAAATTCTAGATTTATTCAAAATAATGTGCTAGATTTATATTTCACGGAGACGTGTCAGAGTGTTGATTTGCGAATACATGGAGCAAATCAAAGACGGAGCGCGACGGCGCGAGTCGGGGTCGCAAGATTTTTTAGCAAAAAAATACTTGTGACCTAATGTGCCTCTTTGCCAAAGAGGCTTAGTCTGAATAATCTATAAGGTAAAATATGGTTGAATATATATGGAGACGTGTCAGAGTGGTCTAATGTGCCTCTTTGCTAAAGAGGTGGGGTTTAATCGCCCCCGCTGGTTCGAATCCAGCCGTCTCCGCATGATAAAAAACTTGCTATAAAATAGCGGTTTTTTAATGCGGGACGAAGAAGTGATGGGTAGCACTTCTGAGCTGGATTCGAACGGCGGAACGATGTTTTGTCAGCAGACAAAACCGTGAGCCGGTGCCTAAGCAAATTTTTGTGACGACAAAAATTTAGCTGAAGGAGAAATTCCAGCCGTCTCCGCAAATAAAGCGCCTTCTGGCGTTTTTTGTTTACGGAGACAAACAAGCAAATTGATTTGCTTGTGTGCTGGATTCGAAAAGGTTCTCCCATATTTTTTTATAATTCTTATTATTAAAAAATGGGAAACCTGTACTGCGGCAGTAGGCCGAGAAATTTCAGCCGTCTCCGCAATCAAGTGAGATATCACTTTTTAAAAAGCTTACGTAAGTAAATTTTTAGCAAAAAATTTACTGAGTAGAGAAAAAGCACTGCGACGGCAGTGCTTTTATCGTGTTTTTAAAAAGTAATATCGAGCACCCTCTACTCGTGTAGCCTTTCAGAATTTTCAGTTTCAACTTTATCATCACTATAAGAAATTTTCTTAAACCCTCTTTCAACATACCAAAGGAAAGTAAAAATTAAAAGGGTGAGCAAAGCCGCGATCATAGCCAAAACATACAAACCGAATCCACAAGCCATACCAATACCGGCAGAAACCCATAGACCCGCCGCCGAAGTCAATCCAGAAACTCTCATCTCACGATTATTATGAAAAACCAAACCGGCACCAATAAAACCAATACCAACAAGTATCTGTGGAGCTACAAATAATGGATTAAAACTAATAGCGGTGATAAATTGAAGCGAAACCATGATAGAAACAAGTATAAATAGAGCCGAACCCATCGAGGCCAAAGCATAAGTTCTCATGCCGGCAGTTTTACCAGCCAAAGTTCTCTCTACTCCCACCAAACCTCCAAGTAAAACGGCAACTGTTAAACGTATTAAAATATCAATTGTTGAAAGTTCCATTAAATTTTATAGTTAACTAATATTTCACAATTATAACACTGTATAATAAATTCTGCTATTCTGTTTTAGGAAAAGCTTGGGAAAAAAATAGCACCAGGGAGTTTTCACTCCCTGGCACATATAGTACTAAACACAATTTCAGCGATTTCGCCGGTTCATGATTTCCGCTCTCAATTCAAAGAGGGCTTGTCTCAATCTTCTCCAGAGAAGATCCACATACTGGTCTTCACGTTCAACGACCACAACCGCTATCAGTGGACGACGCCGGATAGCACAAAATTTGTCCTTGTCTTTCTTCCGAGTTTTGATTTGAATAAACAACTTACCCATATCCAAGGTTTCGACAACAATGTCGATTCCGCGTGCCTTGTCTTCTTCCTTTGTCCCTTTGCGAACAAGCCCGATCCATTCTTCATCATTACGATGAACAAGGATGGCTTCCAGGGCTCTTTTGTGAGAATCAAAATTCTTGAAGTCCGACGCCACACCACCATTTTCCAAAAAAGACTTACCTACCTTTGACTTAGACATAACACACTCCTTTTTTATTGTTATCCGTCGATAGTAGAGCAAATTTTTATTAAAAAGTCAATTAGTGCCATTTGAAATCTCTCTGCTACAATAACTCACATGCTTCTACAAGATTTGATAGAAAAGAATTTTCGCTTACAAGACACTCAAAAAAAAGCTTTAAAAAAAATTGGATTAAAAACGATAGAAGATTTGCTGTATCACTTCCCCACACGCTACGGTGACACTTCGGAAATGAAAAACATCGGCAGTCTAGTAACAGGCGAAATGGCTGTAATTTTTGGTAAAATCAGTGGACTAAAAACTGGAAAGGCTTATATAAAAAGAACTCCGATTTCTGAAGGATATATTGAGGACGAAACTGGAAAAATAAAGGTGATTTGGTTCCACCAGCCATATATCGCCAAAATGATTCACGAGGGCGCTTTGGTCCGCGTCGAAGGGAAAGTCTCCGAAAGAAAAGGTATTTTAGGCATGATAAATCCGAAGATTGAAACTGTAACTAAATTGCCAACTGGTGTTGGAGATTCACTTTTTGGCGAAGAAGGCGAAGCTCATTCCTTGTACCCTGTCTATCCAGAAAGCCAAGGTGTGACTTCCAATTGGATTTACCACGCTATCAATAAAGTTTTCGCCAGTGGTATTTTAGATAATATTTTTGATTCCGTTCCAGATTATATTTTAAAAACCTACAACCTCCCATCTCTTGGCACAGCCCTAGTTTGGATTCACTCACCACAAAAAAGAGATCATGCCCTGTCAGCCAGAAAAAGATTTGCATTTGAGGAAGTATTTTTTATTCAGCTTCAGAAAAAAAAAGATCGCCTACTTTGGCAAAAAGAACCATCGTTTGTTATCGAAAAAACTCCCGCCGAAATAGAACAGTTTGTAAAAAGATTCCCGTTTGCCGCAACTGAGGCGCAGAAAAAAGCGATTGAACATATCATGACGGATTTTCGTAGCGGGCATGCTATGTCTCGCTTACTTGAAGGAGACGTGGGGTCTGGAAAAACCGCCGTCGCCGCTTCGACCGCCTATTCCATAATTACTTCCAAACCAAAAAATCAAGATTACGGGCATTTACAGGTAGCCTATATGGCACCCACTGAAATTCTTGCCAAACAACATTTTGAATCCTTTATTCAGTACTTCACTTATTTAGGTATAAACATAGGCCTTATTACCGGAAAAGAATGCCGAAAATTCCCCTCTAAAACCAATCCGAAAGAATGGACTCATATTTCCAAACCGCAACTTTTAAAATGGGTGGAAAATGGTGAGATCCCAATACTCATCGGTACACACGCCCTAATTCAAAAATCAGTAAAATTTAAACATTTGGCATATGTAATTATTGACGAGCAACACCGTTTTGGTACTGCTCAACGACAGAAATTGGCTAAACAGGAAAAATTAAATCCTCATTTACTTTCAATGACAGCTACTCCAATTCCCCGAACTCTTGCTCTCACGATTTATGGAGACCTAGACCTCACACTACTCGATCAAATGCCCGCTGGCCGAAAACCGATTATCACAGAAATAGTTTTGCCTGGTGAGCGCGAGAATACTTATGAAAAAATAAAAACAGAATTAAAAGCCGGACGACAATTATATGTGATTTGTCCGCGAATTGATTTACCTGACCCAGCCAAAGAGCAGGCGGTCATTGCCAAGTCGGTAACCGAGGAAGCAGAGCGACTAGAACATGATGTCTTTCCAGAATATAAAAATAAAATCGGGATTTTGCACAGTAAAATGCTCCCTGCGGACAAGGAATATGTGATGGAGCAATTTAAACTTGGTGAAATAAAAATCCTCGTTGCTACTTCGGTAGTAGAAGTCGGAGTAAACGTCCCAAATGCGACCGTGATTATTATTGAAGGGGCCGAGAGATTCGGTCTGGCTCAACTTCATCAGCTTCGCGGACGAGTCATAAGAAGTAACGACCAGGCTTACTGTTATGTCTTTGCTGATTCCAAAACGCAAAAAACCGTGGATCGACTAAAGGCCTTCAAAAATTCTTCCAACGGTTTCGAATTAGCCGAATTCGACCTCAAGCTCCGTGGCCCCGGCGAACTTTCTGGTAATAAGCAATGGGGTATTTCCGATATAGGTATGGAAGCTTTAAAAAACATCAAGATGGTTGAAGCGGCTCGGGCCGAAGCTGAGTACCTCCTACAGAAAGATGAGAATCTGGACACCTACCCTCTTCTCCGAGAAAAATTATCACACCGAAAAACTGAGGCAATACACTTTGAGTAAATTGCGAAAAAATTTTTTTTGTTATAATATCTATCTATTCCGCCCTTAGCTCAGTTGGTAGAGCAATCGACTTATACTCGATCGGTCCTTGGTTCGAGTCCAAGAGGGCGGACAAAATTATTGTATGTTTCTTAAATATTTTAGAGACTGATTGATATATTCAGACAAATCTCTGCCGCCTATTCGGACATTGCATGTCCCTTTACCAAAACCACCTTTATAAGTTAGTCCAGATAATTTTGATTCTTTTATATATGGCTTTTTGAATTGTTTTAATGGCATATCAAGTTCTTTTGACCAGAATTTAGTAATACTATATATATCCATATCTTTATAAAGATGTAATAAGATATCTAATTCTGATCTTACGATACTAAAACTTTCAGTAATCCATTTTATAAAAAATTTAATCATCGCGGGGTCAGTATTAGTAAAAGCAATAGAATATTTACTTACCTTTGTTCCCTCTCCCCAATAAAGAAAAAGACCAGCTATAAATAAATCCCTTTTTGATAATTTTCCTATATCGTGCAAGGTTTTCTGATATACGGAGTCTAGTCGCTTTTCTCTCTTCTTCATTTTAGTATTTCTACACCTTTCAATCCTTATAGGATTAAAATCTCTAAGTTGTCTTATTCTTTTTTCTGAAAGTGGCATATTTGAAAGCCAGCCACTCAAAGTACTCTTACTAATACCCAATTCAGCTTTTATCTGACTATAACTCATCCCCTTCTTTCGAAGCTCTATTGCTTTTGATTTGTCATTTATTCTTGCCATTTTATTGAACCTTGGATTAATAGGTGATATAACTATATTATAACAGTTCGTACTAAAATTACAAACAGAAAAGCCGGCGGATTACCGCCGGCTTTTCTCTATTTTTACCCCTGATGTTCAAGATCTAATTTTTGTTTTGGAATTATTCCATGAGCAATAATTATTTTTTCATATTCATCACGTTCAATCGTCTCTACTTCCATAAGTCTCTCAGCGATAACGTTCAAAGCTTTTCGATTAGCAGTAACTATCTCCAGAGCCTTTTTCTGAGCATTTTCCATTATTTCCGCTACCTCAGAATCTATTTGAGCACCCACTTTCTCAGAATATTCATTGTCCTCTATTCCTTTACCAAACATCGCTCTACCCCCACTACTTTCCAAAGCAATCGGTCCAAATTTATCGGACATACCATATTTAGTCACCATATCTCGTGCTAAAGCCGTAGAAACCTGTAAATCGTTCGACGGACCAGTGGTAATATCATTATAAATTAATTTTTCTGTCACATAACCACCGAGAGCCACAGTAATATCATCGAGAAATTCTTTTTTGGATTGTAACTTTCTGTCTTCAAGTGGTAAATGCAAAGTGTAACCAGCGGCGCGCCCGCGAGAAATAATAGAAATCTTATGCACTGGATCAGCGAAAGGTAAAACTGAAGAAATAATTGCATGACCAGCTTCATGATAAGCCGTCAGTTCCTTTTCTTTCTTAGAGAGTAAGTGGCTCTTACGTTCCGGTCCGAGCATAACTTTTTCGATTGAGCGAATCAAATCAAACTGCGCGATTTTTGTGCGGTTTTCACGAGCGGCTAAAATCGCTCCTTCATTCATCAAAGAATATAAGTCAGCACCTGAGAAACCAGGTGTCCTCTCAGCAACGACTTTCAAATTTACATCTTCACCAAATGGCTTTTCCTTTGAATGCACTTGCAAAATCGCCTCACGATCAGCCCGATCTGGTAAATCAATCACTACTCGCCGATCAAACCTTCCTGGTCTTAAAAGAGCGGGATCCAAAACGTCTGGTCGGTTTGTGGCGGCCATTACAATCACTTTTTCATTTGGTTCAAAACCATCCATCTCTACAAGAATCTGGTTTAGGGTTTGTTCACGCTCGTCATTTCCTCCACCCATACCAGCACCACGCACGCGCCCGACAGCATCAATCTCATCCACAAAAATAATTGCTGGTGACATCTGCTTAGCCATCTGGAACAAATCACGCACTCGTGAAGCACCGACACCCACAAACATTTCCACAAACTCCGAGCCAGAAATCGAAAAGAAAGCGACCCCGGCCTCTCCTGCCACCGCTCGCGCGAGTAACGTCTTACCAGTACCAGGCGCGCCCATAAGCAAAATACCCTTTGGAATTCGTGCTCCGATTTCCAAAAACTTTTTTGGATTTTTTAAGAAATCCACCACCTCGGCTAATTCTTCTTTTGCTTCCTTGGCTCCAGCTACATCTTTGAAGGTAATTTTCTGATTCTTGTCGCTCGGCAAAGTCATTCGGGCCTTACTCTGACCAAAACTGAAGGCCTGCATCCCGGCGCCTTTTACCTGACGAGTTAAAAACCAAATAAAGAAACCAATAAAAATTAAAGGTATTATAAACGGACCGAGTACAATCAACCAATAGGTAAATCCACTCTCCGCTTTGATTTCAACCTTAACTATTTCGAGTTTTTTAGGATCAACACCATAGTTAAATAACGTCTGACTCAATGCCGTACCCTCTTCCTTCTGAGATTTTCTTATTACTTCTTCCGTACTGGTACCAACTTTATTATAAATAATTTCCAAATCACTCCCAGAGACATCAATTTGTTTAACCAAGCCCAAAGAAATATCTGAAGCGAGTTGAGAAATTGGAATATTTTCGGCTTTTTTTCCACCATCACTAATCATCGAGTAAAACGAAACAATAATCAGCAAGATTAAAACAATATTTATAATATTTGAAAAAAGTGAACCACTACCAAAAAATTTTGGCATCATCGGCCCGCTTTTTCTTCCTCCTTTATTTAGACTTGGCCCCTGCCCTTTTTTATTTAATATTGACATTTGTGTAATATAACACAAAAAACCCCAGAGGTTAACTCTGAGATTTTTAACTAAAAAATAAATCAAAACTATTCTGCTTCTGTACCCGCGGCTAATTGTGTTACCTCATCTTGGGTTAAGACTCGAGTGTATATACGAACATCATCAATTTCACCATTAAAAGGATAATTAACACCGTCAGTCAACTTACCTATGTAAGCATTGTTTGTGTTACTACCCAAACCCTGAGTCGCCACCTGTGTACCATCCAAAACACCATTAAGATAGATATACTGATTTGTTCCATCAAATACAACAGCGACATGGTACCATGTATCCGCTGATACAACAGAATTTCCACTAAATGATGAGGCGCTAGTATCAGTTAAATCAGAGACACCAAAATTTATATAACTACCATATGTTGAGAAACCAAAAGAACAGGACCATGGTGTGCTACCATCACCATTAATTTCCTTACAGAAAATAACGCTCAAACCGCTAGGATCAACAGCTTTAAACCAAGCACTAACTGAACCAACGTTGGCGGTAAAAGGATTAATATTTTGTAAATCAATAAAATCAGTACTTCCATTAAAACTTATTGCCGTCCCGGTATTACCAGTTGCTCCGCTAACACTCTGAATAGAATTTTGAGAAATTCCATTATGACCTTTGGTGTCCACCACGGTAGTTCCACCAATATCATTCATTGTGTAATGAGCGAATAACCCATCCCCTAAAGTACTTCCCCCCGTCGTCGTCCCAGTCGTCGTACCAATTACAATAGAAGCACCGAGTTCAGCGAGTGGAGCTGAGACAATTAGTTTGTTATTGGCACCAAGTCCAACTTTGTAACCTGTACCACCGTCAGCGGCATAAGCCGGAGTGATAAGAGTAAGAGTGGAGCTAGCACCAGCTGGATCAGTCGGGATAGCGGTGATATAGGTAGGGACGAGAGCAGTGAGATTGATGAGTGAGCCACAGGTAAGAGAGGAAGTAGCAGTACCAGTATCACAGATTTCGGTGAGAGTAGTAGGGATAGTAGCGGGATACTCACCATTGTCTATATAGTACTGAGTCATCGCACTGTTGATTTGCTTCAAGTCGCTCTTACGTTCGGTGTTACGAACAGTGGCCAACTGCCGAGCGGGGTTGATGGCGATTATCACGATGCCGGCGAGGATCGCGATGATACCGACGACGAGGAGGATTTCGAGGAGAGTAAACCCGGACACTAAGTTTCCTAACTTAGTCGTGCGGGTAAAACCTTTTTTTGTGGGACATATTTTAAATTAGTTAATAATTGATAATTTAATAAGAATATAAGTATACCATATGTTTAATGTTAAAATACATAACTATACATACCGCACATAATTAATTTTACTTTGTAAATAAATGAATCAATATGCTAAGATACCCATATGTCTGAAAGTTTAATTCAAAACAAAAAAGCCTATTTTAATTATGAGATTACGGAAAAATTCACCGCCGGAATCGAGCTTTTTGGTTTTGAGGTAAAAAGTATTAGAGAGAAAAAAGGTCAGTTAGAAAGTGCTTATATAACGATTCGGGGTGGAGAAGCCTATCTTATCGGAGCCAATATTCCAGCGTACCAGCCCAAAAATGCTCCGACAGATTTTGATCCGCTTAGAAATCGTAAGCTCTTACTAACCAAGAAAGAAATCAAACTTCTTGCTGATATTGAGGGCAAGAAAGGCTTGACAATAGTGGCTATTGCGGTGTATAATACTAGACGTAAGTTAAAGCTGGAAATCGGGATTGCCAAAGGAAAGAAAAGCTTTGACAAGAGGGAGACAATCAAGAAGAGAGAAACAGACAGAGAGTTGAGAAGAACTTTGAAAAGTGAATAGTTAAAATAGGCCTCGAGATTTGCTGGTGAGCAGTTTCTGGTCGCAAATTTTATTTTCCTGACGGAAAATAAAATCTTGCGACACGAAACCTGCTGGTAGGCAGGTTTCGGGGATGATCGGCCTAGACAATCGATTCCCCTATTTTGTGCAAGTAGAGCATCTCAATTCACTCTTTAAAATGATTGGGAAATACAACTGCAAAGAATTTTCTTTCAGTACTTTCTCCATACCAAGCTGGTATGAGAAGTCTCGCTTACGCTAACGCCTAAGCGACGTCAAACCTTCTGACTTCCGATATGAAGAATTTGATGTAATAAAAATCGGGATGTGCTGGATTGCTTTCCGCCTTCCAGCGAAACAAAGGAAATAAGAAATTAACTGTTTTGCTTATCCATAGGTTAATTTCCGAAAAACAAAAGATAAGCTACACTTGTAGAAACAACTTAGGATATTATTTGCACCCGGGTTCGATTCCCGGCATCTCCACATAAAAAAAGGGCGACACCGAAGCGTCGCCCTTTTATATCTATCTCTTTTTTTAGAAATTCAAGTAAGTGAACCAGTCCAGAGTCCGTGCGGCCTGAACCCAAACAAGAGCCCAGGCAGTGAAGATATGTACAAGAAATGATTGATATAACTTTTGTTCTTTAGGTCCTTTCCATAACGAATCCCTATTTTCCCTAACTATGTAAAAGGCCATACCACAAACCATACCGATGGTGAGAACGATCAGAATCATCAGATTCTGATATCCCACGCTGGTCACCTTGTAGATAAAACAGGCGACCAAAGACCCAGAATACAGAATGGCCAATATACGCCCAAAGAAATTTATCACTACCTTCAATACATCTTCCATCATCATATTACCCACCCTCCTATTTAATAGAACTACCACCAAGAAAACCAAAAAAATCTAAGGAAAATCTATCACGTTTTGCACCCAGAGTCAATTACAAAAGCCAGAGCCCCTCTCGTAGAAAAGCTTGCCCGAAAAGGTAAACTATGCTATAAATACGTCTGTTAATAACCTGTACAATAAGTTGAGTAATATAAAGATTAGAATAAATCATCAAATAAAGTCTCCGGAACTCCGAGTAATCGGTCCTGCCGGTGAGAATTTCGGAGTGATTTCTTTAAGGGATGCTTTGGTAAAGGCTCAAGAATTAGGCTTGGACCTTATAGAGATATCGCCAAACATTGTCCCCCCAATCTGCAAGATTACTGACTTTGGAAAATATCAATACGACGAAAAAAAGAAACAAAAGGTTGTTAAGAGCAAAGTAAAAACCATCGACACCAAGAGTTTACAGGTAAAGATTGGTACTGATGAGCACGATTTACAATTAAAAGCCAAGAAAGCTTCCGAATGGCTAGCAGAAGGTCACAGAGTGAAGATTGATCTATTCATCACTGGCCGAGCTAAGTATATGGACTTCAAGTTTTTAAATGAAAGATTAGATAGAATTTTGAAATTAATCACCGAAAAGTATAAAGTCGCCGAAAGTCCTAAAAAAGGTTTGAAAGGACTAACAATGGTGGTGGAGAAATTATAAAGTCGAAAGTTATAAAGATTATAAAGCAAAAATAATGAAAACAAATAAATCATTCTCGAAAAGACTAAGAGTTACCCGAAGAGGTAAAATCATCGGTCGAAAGGCAGGACAAAATCACTTCAACTCTAAAGAATCCAGACGTAGCCAACACGCTAAGAAGAGAACATTGAGCGTCAACTTCAAAAACAAGGCTAAAGCTCGATTCCTAGTAGGAGCTTAAAAATATAAAGTGTAAATATCAAAAATCAAATTTATAAGAATACTAAATTTTAAACTGACATTTTGCATTTTGAGATTTAAATTTTAATTTTAATTATATGACCAGAGTAAAAAGAGGAGTATTAAAAACCAAGAGCCGACGAAGTCTACTTAAGCAGGTAAAGGGCTACAGATTTAGCCGCTCAACCAAGGAAGCCGCAGCGGTAGAAGCTATTGCCCACGCTGGAGCCTACGCTTTCGCCCATCGCCGAGATAAAAAAGGTGATATGCGCCGACTTTTCAATGTAAAAATCAACGCTAGTCTCCGACCAGAAGGATTGTCATACAGCAAATTCATCGGGGCAATGAAAAAGAAAAATATTGAGATTGACCGAAAAATTCTCGCTGATTTAGCTGAGAACAATCCTGATACTTTTAAGAGAGTTACAGCTATCGTGAAATAAGTTATATCATTAACAAAAACTCCCGATTTTATCGGGAGTTTTTTATTTATTATTTTTTAAAGGTTAATTCGCCATCAAACTCCTGCCGGAACCACTATTATAAAGATTGGAAATGTCCGTAGAGGTTAATACCCTATTCCACATCGTCACCTCGTCAATATAACCGTAAGTACTCCACCAGGAGGCAGGAAGTATACTTGTACCAATTCTTACAGTCTCTGTCGAACCGTTTAATAGAGGGTAATCCAAAACAGCCTGACGACTAACTTCTACTCCGTTTTGATATAGAATTAAATTTTGATTTTGCTCAAAGGTCATACAAGTATATATCCAATTATTAAGTGTTTCAGAACCGCCGTAAGTGCCAAACCATGTTCCTGATGGATCATCTTGTCTTCCACCCACCTGTGACCCAGTATCCGTACCATCAACACCAATAAACCAGGGATAATCTAGGCCATCTGATGAACCCCACAGACCAACAGCCATTTGAGGACATTCTCCATAACTACCACCAGGTCCACAACTACTATAACTTACGGTAGTTTCTTTTTGCCAAACGCAGGCAGAAAACTGGCTAGCGCCAGGGCCAGCCTGGAAATTGGTATTGATACCTTGAAAACCACTAAAATAATAACTTCCAGCACCAACTTTTTTCTCAGTAGTAGATAATACTGGTGAATCTATGAGACTACCGTCGTGTCCATTTCCCGAATAATCATTTATATCGGCATCAAGCGGATAATAAGCCAGCAATCCCTGTTGTAAATTATAAACAATAACTTGCTCAGTTGTTGAACCAGTACTTCCAGTCGTTGTTCCTGTGGTACCCACAATAATAATATCGCCCTGCTCCGCAAGTGGAGCACTAGCAATTAGTTTGTTACTTGGACTGACACCCATTTTATAACCAGTTCCTCCATCGGCCGCATAAGCGGGAGTGATGAGGGTAAGAGTAGAGCTAGCACCAGAGGGATCAACAGGGATAGCGGTCATATAGTCAGGGACGAGGAGAGAAAGGTCGATGAGTGTACCACAAGTAATTGAGGTTTGTGGGCCAGGGAGATTACCGGTAGCACAAATCTCCGATAAGGTTGTCGGAATGACTGCGGGATAGCTCCTATTATCAATATAATATTGCTGCATCGCATTGTTGACCTGTTTTAAATCAGAAACACGTTCAGTATTACGGACGGTGGCCAATTGCTTACCGGGGTTGATGGCGATTATCACGATGCCGGCGAGAACAGAGATGATACCGACGACGAGGAGGATTTCGAGCAATGTAAACCCGGACACTAAGTTTCCTAACTTAGTCGTGTGGGTGAAGCCTTTTTTGTGAGACATAATAAATTTAGTTAATGATTGATAAAATAATTAGTATTATTATACCGCCGCCACACACTTTGGGCAATGCAAGGATGTAAAATAAAAAAACCTTATATGAGATTTGTCCGAACTTAAACTCATGCAAGGGTTTTTTATTCTACTAAATAGTTTTAGTTAAACTTACAAATCTATCTCCACCTCCTGTTTTAACTCCGGATAAATAGCATCCACCCCCAAATAATCGCGTAGGCGTTGAGTAAGAAACATCGAGGATTTTGGCTCCCCCATCACTGGAAAAACTTTCTTCAATTTTCCTCCTTCAGCTGCTTTTTCGACAAATTCAATAAGGTGATCTGAATCTTTGTGCGACGAATAACCAGCAATAGAGTCTATTTTTGCTCGCACCTCTTTTTCTTCACCAAAAATTGTCACCCTTTTTGCACCCTCTTGAAGTTGTCGTCCGAGAGTGCCAACCGCCTGATAACCAACAAAAAGAATTTCAGCATTTGGATTAGACACATAATGTTTTTCATGCAGAATCACTCGCCCACCAACCGACATACCGGAACCAGCAATAATTATTTTTGGATTAGGAACCATTTCAATCATATTTGATTCACCTCCCTGAACTAAAAATCTTAATTTGGGAAAACTAAAAATATCATCACCGGAAGCAATCTCGGCTTTTACTTTATCGTTGAAATCCTCAGTATATCTCTGGTAAACTCCAGTAATTTTTGTCGCCAAAGGTGAATCGATAAAAACCGGTACTTGATATTTTACTCCCCCTTCGCGACCAAACATCTCATTCATTTCATAAATAATCATCTGCGTTCTCTCCAAGGAAAAGGCTGGAATAATTAACGTCCTTTTATGCTTAATAACATCCTCAATGGTTTGTTTCAACTTCTTTGTCCTCTCCTCTTTTGGTTCATGATTTCTGTCTCCATAAACAGATTCCATTACCATGTAATCAGCGTCAGTTATTTCTTCAGTATCTTTGAGTAAAAGCGACGGTGAATTACCAAGATCGCCAGTAAAAACAATTTTTTTACCGTTGCGCGAAATTTCTACCATAACTGAACCTAAAATATGGCCAGCATCTTTAAAATAAATATTTAGGCCGTCATTTATTTCTTTGTTTGTGTGATAAGGTAAGGTGTTCCATAAAGCAAACGCCGAATTGACATCCTCAATCCCATATAAAGGCAGGACGCCGTCACGACGAGCTTCATTGTCTAAAATTTTAACTGTGTCAGCGAGCAAAAACTCCGCCAATTCTCTAGTTTCGGGTGTACTTAAAATCTGCCCCTTGAATCCATCTTTTACGAGTTTTGGAATACGGCCGATATGGTCAATATGGGCATGAGTTATCAAAAGATAATCTATCTCGGCTGGGTTATAAAAAAATTCCGAACGATTCAAATCTTCGGCAAATCGATGTCCTTGAACCAAACCACAATCCACTAATAATTTACAATTTTCTGTTTCGAATAAAAAGTTTGCCCCCGTTACCGTTCCCGTCCCGCCACAAAAAGTCAATTTTGCCATGAAATTTAATTTTTAATTATGCCAGTCTGATTATAAAATGGATGTAAATTATCTGAAACCTGAATTGCACACCTTCTACTTTTTATAAAATATAAATAAGCCAATATCCCTCCTAAAGCATCGTTTAGAATATCTCCCGCGGTATCCAAATAATAACCATTTGCACTAGTGTAAGTAACCTGACTAAAATTCTCTAACAATTCCCAGACAACACCGATTATAATTGCCCCGATAAAAGCGATGAGAAAACTTTTTACTTTGTAATCATAAAGAGAGTTCATCTGTCCAAAAAATGAAGCCAACCAAAGCAAAACAAGGGCAATCCAAAGACCACTAAAAACATGAACCAGGGTGTCAAACCAGGAATAATACCAGTACAAAGAATAATATGAGCCGACATAATGTATGGCGATTAGAATAACCAATACAACAATAGAAGCTGGGAATGGTTTTTGCTTGAACATCAGCCAATTATATCACACCACTTCGCTAATTTACAAAGTTGAATTAGTTACGCGACACCAGCCTAATAGCCGAAATTTTACTAATAAAAACCACTCGCTTAAGGCGAGTGGGCTTTATAGGAGTTACTACGAGGTATTCCCCAGAAATTATTCTAGGTGGGTGTCCGCAAATAGACAACCAAGGTTGCTATCGATATAAGACTCCCTTAAAAATTATTTAAGCTAGAAAATACCTCAAATAACTCCTTCCTTCATTATAAACTTGGATTTATTAATTGCAACTTTACTTTATTCCAAAATTCCGTCCAAATTTACATCATAGAGGATTGAGTCCTGAATAAGATGATAATCTAGGACCTCTTCTGGTTTGAACCATAAATCAATCTCATTCTTTGCTTCATCGACTGACCCAGATGCATGCACGGCATTACGAACAGCTCGATTATCTAAATCAGCAATTTGATAAGAGTCAATCACAAAATCCCCTCTGATTGTTCCAACATCAGAAGTTAAAGGCTCTGTACCACCAGTCATTTTTCGGACGATCTGCACGGCATGTGAACCCTGCCAAACCATAGCTACTACCGGACCGCTAATCATGAACTTAACCAATCGCCCTAAAACCCCTTTCCCAAGTTCGATTGGATTTTCAGTTGGAGGGACAAGACCTTTTGATTTATATCCGGCGATAGATTTTTCACCCACCTTTCTTATCCACTCGGGGTCTAAAGTATAATGTTTTTCAGCTATTTTAGCAGTTGGAATAATCATTTTCAAGGCCTGTAATTTCAGACCCATTTTTTCATATCTCTTTATAATCTCCCCTATCAAAGTTCTCTGAACTCCATCAGGTTTTATTATAACGAAAGTTTTTTCTTTTTTGAGTTGCTCAACTTTTGAAGCCACCTCCTTAGAAATCTTGCTGATTTTATTTATTTTTTTATTTTTCATAATTTTATATTACTTATTTAAATTCTAAATGAGGTGGTCGGACTTGGAGGCGGGGCTTCTTTTTTTTCATATTTTTTCATAATCTCCGCTTCTACTGTCGCCCGATCTCGGCCATATTTTAAATAAGATAATTCTTTTACCTTATCGATATGTGAAATATCACCCTTAGGTGGATTGGTAACCGACAAGCTAAATGGTTTTACTGGTCGTCCTTGAGACAGCATTTTAATGTAGCAATTATAATTATCGACATTCATCAAATCCTTGGCAGAAAAGACTGGAGTAAATTGTTTTTCCAAATACTCCGCATCTTCAGAGCTCACCCGATATGAAGCAATAGAACCAACATTACCAAATACTGAATCACGAATATCTTCCTCCAACTGAGCAATAAACTGATGCGCAACAGTGAGAGACAAACGATATTTTCTCGCCTCAGAGAAAATTGTTGAAATAGAATCCGTGGTAATATTTTGGAATTCATCAATATAAAGATAGAAAGGAGCGAAATCCTTACCCAAAGAATCCACTCTCGATAAAGCCGACATCAAAATCTTACCGACAACAATAAGCCCAATAAGATTAGCGTTGATATCCCCCAATCGTCCTTTCGATAAATTCACCAAAAGGATTTTTTTATTATCCATCACCTCGCGGAAATTGAAAGCAGATTTTTCCTGAGAGATAATCGGTCGCATAATATCATTTTGCAAAAAAACATCGAATTTGCTGACAATATATGGGACCATATTAGCGAGTGATGCTTCCCCACCAGCTTTCTCAGCTATTTCCTTCCAAAATTGGATAACAAGTGGGTTCTTACATTTGGAGATTTTCATATCTCTAAATTGTTTGTTGGACAGAACACGAGAAACATCTAGCAACGTATTGCCACTTGTTGGGTCTTCCAGAACAAGCATGACTGAGTTTCTAAAATATTGCTCAAACATCGGCCCTCCAGCTACTTTCATATCAAAAAGCTTATTAAAAATAGACAGCATTTCATTTACCACGAAAGTCTTCTGCTCAGGAAAACGTACATCATATTCAAGCATGTTTAGACCCATCGGTCGATCAGTATAACTAGGATCAAAATAAATCAAATCATCAAGTCGCTCTTTTGGTACATAAGATAAAATGTCCTGAATATCGGAACCATGAGGGTCAATCATACAAACACCATCCCCATTTAAAATATCCTGACGAATCATCTGCTTCAATAAAGTAGTTTTACCAGTACCAGTTTGCCCGATTACATAGAAATGTCGAAGCCGATCTTCTGGTGACATAAATATTTCCGTCTCCACATTGCGGTGAATATTTTTACCGAGAGAAATACCCTTTTTCTGCAAATCGAGTGGGGCTTGAGCGGTTCCCGCTTTACTCTGCTTCAACTGAGAAGTGCCTAAAATTTCATTTTCTGGCAAATGCATCATAGTGGTAACTTCACGAATATTTAATGGCAGCTTTTGGCTGTCGCGAAAAACCCGAAAAGAAAATTCGCGGAAAAACTGTCGCAGATCCTTTCCCCCTGGCCTGATAAAAGAGATTTTATTACTTCCAGTATTTTCAAATTGATTAAAAGCCGACTCTAAATCTGACAAAATGGACAGTGCCCCGCTTTCTGTTTTTGAAGAAGCAACAATACGAATATTCGCCTCGATTGTCGGTGTGCTTATCTTATTATTCAAATTCTCAATAATCTTTTTGTCCATATCCAAAGACCTCTGATCGGCCATTCCCTTTTCTTTGTCCTGATCTTTTTTACTACCAGTAAAACTTTCCGCTAGTTCTTTAAATACTTTCTTGGTTTCACCCAGAAAAGAGATACGGTTCATATCAATCGCCTCTTTCAATTTCATCCCCTTAGAAAAATCCTTCAAAGCCTTCTTGTAAAAACTGGTGTATTTCTCCCCTGCTGGTTTAAAAACAATCTGTATTCCCGCTCCTTCACCCTCACGGCTAATTTTTGAAAAACTGTTTAAAAGAACGTTGAGAGGATCATAATCAAATTGCTCGTATGTTTTTAGTGGGTAAATATGATTACTTGATTGCTTGGCAAAAGAACCAACAGACACTCCTTGCTCATTGAACACATTGTAGTCGTCTTTTTTTTCTAAAATTCTAGCTTCAGGAAAGATTGAGAGTATTTGTTTTTCAAAAAGACCTTTTTTGGTATCTGGAACCGAAATATAGAAAACAAACTCCTCGCTTTTTGTGGCGTTAGCTAGTTCAATTGTGAAATAATCGGGACCATCTTTTTCTGCTGAAACAGAGAGCATACCGGCATAAAACTGTTCCATCTTGGAAATCAACTCCTTCAAATTCTTTTGTTTACCCTCTTTTAAATCTTCCGATTGCGGTAGAGCAACCTCAAACAGGGTCATTTTAAGGGCGCGGAAAAAAGGGCTTTTTTCTTGTTGATCGAAAACTGGTAAGCCGGCTTTAATATACTGGACGAGGAAACGATGAAAATCATCATCTAGATGAGCGTCTTTTAGCCTTTCTACCACCGCTAGTGCATTCATCAAACCTTTTTCCTGTAAAATATTTACCAATTCCTCCATCTTTGAATCATGCTCTTCTGGGGCCAAGTCCAAAACAATGGATTCGACTTCGGCACTTTTCAATTGATAGTCGGGATGCAAAACCTCTTCAGGTTTATTTAATTTATAATCAATAACTTTTTCGGTAATAATCTCTTCTCGCGGCACGATTTCTCCTTTCTCTAGCGAAGCCTTTTCGTGCTTGGCTACTTCGCCACGCAAATAATCCAACTCCTCCTGTGGTGAAGAAAACTTCTGTTCTATTTTTTCATTTCCCATTTCCATTAAACAGAATTATAACATCCGATAGCAAAATTTACCATAAATTTATAAACGCATAAAAGCCGTCCCCCACTTTACAAAACGGGGAACGGCTTTAATTAATTCTATAATTGGGTCAGAATTTCCGCCCCGTCCTTCGTAACAACAATTGTATGTTCAAAATGCGCACTGCGGCTCCCGTCAGCTGTGCGATAGGTATAGCCATCTTTAGAATCCAGAACAATGTGCTTGCCACCTTCGTTTAGCATCGGTTCAATCGCCAGCACCATTCCGGCTTTCAATTTTTCTCCCTTGCTTTCAAGGCAATAATTCGGCACGTATGGATCTTCATGCACTTTGTAACCCACGCCATGACCACAAAGCTCTTCCACAATACCCAAACGTTTTGGACGAACATATCTTTCAATTGCATAACTAATATCTCTTATGTGTTTCCCTTCTTTTACCGCTTTGATACCCTCATAGAGAGCGCGCTTGGTATCTTCAATCAAATTTTTACCGGCGATATCTACTTCGCCAACACCCACAGTAATTGCTGAATCAGTAAAAAGGCCTTTATGAACGAGGCCCATATCCAAAGAAACAATATCACCCTCTTTTATTATTTGAGGATTCTCGTTTGGTATTCCGTGGACGATAGCGTCATTGATTGAGACGCAAATAGCCGCCGGATAGGGGCGTTTCATACCAGCTGGTTTATAATTTAAAAAAGCGGATTTATCATCTCCCTCCTCAACCAACTTCCTAGCTAAAATATCTAAATCCAAAGTAGATACTCCCGGCTTTACGGCCTCGCCGACAGTCTGTAAAATAAAGGCTAATCTCTTGCCTCCCTCTCGTAAAATCTCTATTTCCTCTTTAGTCTTAATGGTTACAGCCATTCATTAATCTTATAGATTTTTAACAAAACAGCAAGCGGACAAATAGACCTCTCTTTTTTTCTGTCATTGCGAGCGCAGCGAAGCAATCCAGAGCAAAATTATAGTTCACCATATAAATCCCTCCATTCTGGGTTATTGCCCTCAATTAACAAAAGTTTCTTTTTTCTAGAACCACCCTTAATTTGCTTTTCTCTCTCAATTGCAGAAAACATTGTTTCGGCGGTCTCATAATATACTAATGAGTGAATATTATATCTTTTACTAAAACCCTCTATTAGATTATTTTTATGCTCAAAAATTCGCCTAGTTAAATTACTAGTCACACCAGTATAAAGAGTACCGTTTCTTTCATTAGTGAGGATATAGACGCAGGGAATTTTTTCAAACATATTTTGATTTCCTGGATTGCTTCGCTCCACTCGCAATGACACAGAAGAAAAACGCAAGCAAAGCACTGAGACAAGCAATAACCGCTAGGATTTTATATTAAACTAGCCCCAATTTAGCCATTATTTCATTGTGAACTTCCTCTATCGGTTGCTCGCCATTTATATCAACAAAATTATAATAGGGATTAGTACGATAAAAATCTATCGTCTTCATAACCTCAGTGTCAAACCAATCCAATCTCTTTTTAATTGCTTCCGCTGTATCATCTTTTCGTGCTCGTCCTAAAAGTCTATTTTCTGACCACTTCTGACTAACGTTTATATAAACCACAGTTGGCTTTTCTATACCATAAAACTGCAAAGCATTGTCCAAGAGTTGAGCCTCATGAAGTTTCCTAGGAGTACCGTCAAAAATCATATTTTCTGTGCCATTAAAATTAGCAATGATGTAATCGGTCCACAACGCCACAATAACCGATTCCGGAACGAGAGCCCCGGCACCTAAAACATCTTTAATTTTTTTCTGAGTAAAATTATCCCCTTGAGCAAATTGTCTAAGTAAAGCCCCACTTTCAATATGCAATGTTTTACAGGTTCGATCACCCACCTTACACAAAAAAGATAACATCAAGTCTGCTTGTGTTCCTTTTCCACAGCCCGACCGCCCAATAAAAATAAAAGTTTTGGGGACATTTGGTTTATCACTCACTTCACCTAAAATTTGTTTTTTAAAGATATTTAGCATTTGTATATTATATCGTACTTTTTTATTTATAAGAAACAAAAAAGTCTGGTTTATACACCAAACTTTTTTTAATAATTATATTGTATATCTGACAATCACTATTCCCGAACCGCCAGCTCCTCCAGTTGATTGCCCTCCACCTCCTCCACCACCAGTATTCGCAACACCATTAGATCCTGGGGAATGATTCCCATCCCAAGCGGCCCCATCACCTCCACCACCTGGACCACCAAGACCTTTTAAAGCGCCAAATTCATGTGCGGCTCCACCACCACCGCCGCCATACAAAACTGACACTCCGCTAAAATTATTAAACAATCCATCTCCCCCAGCACCCGATTGTGAACCTGAACCAGTTCCGCCCTCAGTTGAAGCACCACCTCCTCCACCCATTGGATAAGGATCCCCACCTTGAGCATAACCACCAAAATTACCAAAACCCGTACCGCCACCACTGGGTCCTTGGATACTCTGACCAAAGTAGGAAGTGCCGTTAGCACCAGCTCCACCTCCGCTACCTCCATCCTGTCCACTAGCGGTTGTGGGATTATACCCACTTATATCATATAAACTATTGTTACCTCCATAGCCTCCACCGATTGCAGTTATTGTATCAAATACACTATCACCACCATTACCTCCACGAAGATTAGAATCATCCCAAACACCACCAGCACCAACCGTCACTGCATAATCACCTACAGACGAAAGAACATGAGCTGTTTTTACAACAATACCACCAGCACCACCACCTCCTCCTCCAAACCAATCATTTGTGCCGGCCTTACCACCACCAGTTCCTCCGCCAGCCACAACCAAAACATCCACATCACACGGACCAGAGGTTACATTAAGAGTATCTGACCCTATGGAAGTAAAAGTATGAATTTTATATCCGCCAACTTCATTTACAGTTCCACCAGTTGCTACACAGCCAGTCGTTCCCCCAGTAGTGGTCCCCGTCGTAGTCCCAATCACAATAGAAGCACCAAGTTCAGCGAGTGGAGCCGTGACAATTAGTTTGTTGTTGGTATCGAGTCCCACTTTGTAACCAGTACCACCATCGGCAGCATAAACGGGAGTGATGAGGGTAAGAGTAGAGCTAGCACCAGAGGGGGGTCAGTGGGAATAGCAGTGATATAGGTAGGGACGAGAGCGGAGAGGTCGATGAGTGTACCACAAGCGAC
>Ga0247841_10000492_pt1 | contig 102032 bp, 97 predicted proteins | sample LaCruzMarch2015__2_FD_192410 | JGI IMG/M metagenome (GOLD analysis project Ga0247841, IMG submission 192410) | Freshwater microbial communities from meromictic Lake La Cruz, Castile-La Mancha, Spain - LaCruzMarch2015_18m | ecosystem: Environmental > Aquatic > Freshwater > Lake | place: Spain...
GCACACCGGACGCATAGCAGAACTCGGCTCTGGGTGGGGTGAACTGTTGGCTGCGATCGAAGCCTACGAGGCCGGGCTCATCGAACCGGAATGTCCGAGAGCTGATGGCCCCTGATTATTGCAGTGGTTCGTCGCCGCACCTGATAGGTCTATGGCCAATTGAAATGGTTATGCCTGGTCGTCTATAAGAGGAGAACCAGACTCGTTCATGGCACCTTTAGGGCTGTGCAGGCATGAACAAGCTGTCTCCCTATACACGCGGTTGCTCCCTCGCGCTTGTCTCATGATCGCCATGAGGTGGCCATGATTCTTGAAACCAGATCTCAGGACGCTCCAATGTTCAAGCGAATTGAACTCATCGCGACAGTAGTAGCCAGCCTTTGTTTCCTCATGTCATCCGCCTTGATGGCTCAGTCCGAGGAGCGCGGCATGGGCCGAGCTTTCCAATATGCCGGGGCGAAATCAGTACTGATGAGCCTGTGGTCCGTGTCGGAAGTGGCGTCGACCAAGCTGGTTGAAAGTTTTTTCCGCAACCTGAAGGAGGGAAAAAGCAAATCCGAATCGCTTGCCTCAGCCCGCGCCGAACTCCGCAAGGGAATCTGAAACCATCCGTTTTTCTGGGCAGGGTTTATTCTTGTCGGGGAAACGAACTGAGTTCTGTAAAACACTGCTGCGTTATAGTAAGGTTAGATTCGGTAAGGAGGGAAAACTATGAACTCAGACGAGCGACACGGTGGTTCGGGAAGATTCTTTGTCAAGCAAGCGGCACTGTTGGTTATAACTATGGTCCTTGTGGTCTTGTTCACTATTCCCTTGCTGAAGACTGTTGACTCAGCCATAAATCCCGGAGAACTCGATGCCAACGTAGACAAGACCGAGAAGGAAAAGGCGGGCATTCAAAATGAGATAGATGTCGCTCGTTCCAAGATGTTAATGGGCGCCGGGGATGAAGAAGCCCAGGAAAAGCTGAAAAAACAATCGGACGAACACCAGCGGCAAATGGCATTGAAAGATCTGGAGATCAAGTACTTACGGGACCGACAGGCGGACCGAGACCTGGTTCAGACGGTGCTGCAACTGGCGAACGCGAAATCTGCGCCTGCACCCCGTCCGGGAGTAGACTTCTGGCAAAAGCTGGCGGAACTATCAACAAAGGTTTTCGGTTGTATTGGTTCTCTGTTCAGCGGAGGGATGTTTGTGCTTTCCTGGTGGAGGACGAGGAGAAAGCCGCCGGAATCTGCAGCGAGCTAACAAACTTGAGTATTTGTTGCAACTCAAAGAACCATACGCCCCAATAGATGCGCAAGCGTAATTGTGGCTCACCACATAAACATAAATCCACCTGGTATGATGCCAACTCCCATGCGATGAACGGAGGTCGCTATGTTCGAAATGGCAGTCATTGATTGGAAGGTACTCCTATTGGTGTCCGGACTGGCTTTCGCACCGGTGATCTTTTGGTTGTGGTACTTTTACAGGAAGGACCTTGAACCTGAACCCCTGTATGTAATCCGGAATTGCTTCCTCGCTGGGGTTGTAATTGTTATTCCCGCTGCCATTCTGGAGCAGTTGGCCTTTAACGGGGGTGTGGTGATCCTAACAGTATTTGTGGCTCCGGTAGTGGAGGAATGTCTCAAGTTTGCCGCGTGTTATATAGTCGCATACAAAGGGCCGAATTTTGATGAACCGATGGATGGAGTTATTTGTGCTGTTGCCGTAGCGCTCGGGTTTGCCTCGCTTGAGAACGTTATGTTTCTTTACCAGGCGTACCAGCAGGGTACCGATGTTTTATCCATAACCACTTTGATCCGTGCTTTTTTCACTGTGCCTGGTCATGCGCTTTTTGCTGTTATGTGGGGTTATGCGCTTGGCAAAGCCAAGTTTTCAGATTTGGATACGGCGCGAAGCCTTATTTTGAAGGGCCTTGCTCTCGGCATAGCGGTTCACGCTGCATTCAACTGCCTGTCTATTTTCATCCCTGCGTGGGCTCTTGGCATGTTGATTTATATCCCTGTGGTATGGGGCATTGCAAACCGCAAAATAGGCGAATCTATCGAGTCTTCACCCCACAGGGCAAAGAAAGAGTTCGGGACAAAACTGGAGGCCTTCAAGAAGAGCCTGGTAGGGGAGGCTGATTCAGGACAATGGTATCAAAACCGTTTTGCCGTAGTGTTACTGCTTTTTTTTCTGTTTTTCCCTGTCGGCCTTTATGCATTGTATAAAAACACCACCTTCTCAAAGCCCGAAAAAGTGTCTTACCTTGTCTTGTGGTTACTCTGGATCGGTATAGTGAGTTTTAGACCGGCATAACGTATAATCCTAAGTGCAGATCTCACCGCATAGCCGTATCGGAACAAAGAGGGAACTTTCTGTTGTCGAAATGCCAAGAAAAGGGCAACAGTACACATATACTCGGCCGGGTCGTCCACCAAATCAAGGACGATTGGAATGCTCGGATAGTCTGGTCGTCTGAGAAATTCAGTAAATCTGAGGCATTCAAAGAGGAGTGCCGAATTAAGCGGTTGAGTAAAGTCTTGAAAGAAAAAATCGTAGCTGAAGGGCAATAGTTTTTACGAAGATATTGGTTCAGAACTGATACAGAATTCATGAAAGAGCATTTCCTATGTGCCTGTTTCGACGAAGGAGTCCGATGCCATGAGTAAGGACCTCAAGAGGCGAGGTTTCTCCTTCGTGGGAACAAAAATCTGTTATGCCTTCATGCAGGCGGTTGGGATGGTCAACTCCCTTGCTTTAGTTGAAAAATGTTGCCGAATACCATCGAGGAATATGGCCCTCCACGCAAAACAGGAGCGTGAAACGCGAGAGGAACTTTCATGTGCTCCCCTCTTTTCATCTCCGATGAACCCCAGATCTCCGCAGCCAACTGTTTCTGAACCTTTATAGGCAATCCGTTGCGAACAAAATTGACATGGGAATGGCACTGGGCGTCACGATTATATTGCGTGTTGATGATCACTCCGCATTGTCCGGCGTCTTCGCTTGAATGGTGTTTGGGATGACCCATCTTCCAGTAGGCTATCTTCTGATCTTGCTGCCAATCCTGCTCCGGAATACCCCACCGCTCCAGGAGATAACCGGTGCCCAGCCCGACAGCGGTGGCTAGTTCACCCTGTTTATCTGCTATTCTCGGCAGGAGTTCGAAGAGAGTTGCGCTCATTAGAGAAACCTCGGATTACGAGTCAGAATCTCCGATAGCCATCAGCAGTGAGGAACTGAGAAACGAATCGCCAGATTCCTCATCTTTGCCACCAAAATGACTATACCAGTCATAGTCTCCGCATACGCAGTCCGCGTATCAACGACGAGTCTCTAAAAAACTGCTGGCAAAGAGCGCTGAAAAAGCTTAGTTGGCCAAGACCACGACCTCGTTTTCATGATCTGCGAGCTAGCTTTAGGACGAATTGCCGACGGAGCGCGTTGAACCCCGAGATTACCGAGCAGATATTAGGTCACGCTGGACGCATGAGGTCGGTTCAAGAGAGATACGGATTTATGTCGGAGCGAGAACTCATTGAACAGATAGACAAGCTTTCTTGGGACCATGGTGAAAGTCAAATAGTAGTTGCTGGAAAAGGCTAAAAACACTTTGATTTTTACCCTGCCTGTTACCTTTTTGTTACCTTTTTTATAAAAACCTGGTTTTCGAGTCATTTTTGGACGTTTTGGTGATGCTAACATCTTGATTTCTTTGGTACCCCCGGCAGGAATCGAACCTGCGACCTGCGGATTAGGAATCCGTCGCTCTATCCACTGAGCTACGGGGGCGCTGATGGTTGAAGACAGCACGATTCAATTCGTTTTCCAAAAGTTAGTTCAGGGTGTAAAGTAAAGTCAATTATTTTCTCGGGCTCCCGGAGACAGCAGCGTGGTCGGCGCGACTCGAGAGGCTCAATGGTACTAATCGAAGCCTTTATTAAGCACTTCAAATTGGATGATGTCAAGGAAGCCCTAGAGGAAATAGGCGTGGGGGGCATGACAGTCACTGAGGTTTTGCAGGCCTCGCCTACAAGAATGAGAGCCCGCTCTCTTAACGCCTCAGAGACTCGCCCCGATCTCGTTCCCAAGACAAAAATAGAAATAGTCGTTCCTGCCGACTTGGTGGAGAGGACCGTCGAAGCAATATGCTTGCACGGTTCCACGGGCAAGACCGAGGATGGTGTAGTCGTCTTGAGAAGAATTGAAGGCGCTGTTCGAATTCGTACCGGTGAAACGGATTCCGCAGCCATTATGCTGTAAGAAGATATTCAGCCTGATAGCCCGTCAATTGATGCCGATTCAACCTTATCTGTTGATGGGTTCTACGTCGCATTGGTCCCCGAAATTGGCCATCATTTCTTTCTGAAGCGCTGCCAAATCCTCCGCCGTCTCCACTTCAACCACCAGTTCACCGTTGTCAAAGCATTTTAGCCGTCCATGCGTTTCAATGACCTGGATGGCTTTCCTGGGATCAACCGTAATCCAGCCCTTCATCCGCCTGAGGAGTTCAGCACCGCTAAACCCTCGTTCTATTATGAGATCTATCTTTCTGCGCTTTGCCTGCCATCCTATAGCCGCAGGTCTAACTAATACGGGTGTCACCGGGTCGTGCATGGCAGCGCATCTGAACCATACCTTTGCTCTGATCATCTGGTAATAATCTCCTTTCGAATTGGAGCCTGGATGTGTCGAAAATCTCGGCCCTCACAACACATAATACCCAACCGTTTCAAAACAGACAATGTTAACCAACACAAACTCCCAGGGGTTAAGCAACTCCGAAATTTATAGGATTTCCACCAAAGGACAGATATCTCGGGTTGTCAAATTCAAAATGCAGTAAATAGTGCCGGATTAATAAGGCCTTGTAAACATGCATTGAATGAGCTGACTTTAAGGGCGCGTATCTTGCTCAATAAAAAGAACTTTTCAAAGCGACGGAGATGTGTTATAGAGTAGCCCATTAAATGATTAATTAAACAAGAGAAACCAGCTTGACAGAATCAATGACAACAACTGGCATAGCACATAGAATAAGACGATCAATCCTGATCTGTTACATGCCGATCTTGTGGAGCCTGGTCAGCTTGTTTTTTCTTTCCTGGACTGCCCAGACGGTTGTGGCGAAGAGTACGGATCCCAGGGCAGCAGTGACCAGTTCAAAAACCTCTCCGAAGAAGGTCCAAAAAAAACATCTCCAGAAAAAAAGCAAACCGGTCTCACAGGGGGTCCAAGCCAAAGCGTTTTACTGCGTAAATCCGGTCAATAATGAAACGCTATTGGCGAGGAATCCGGACCAAAGCCTGCCTGTCGCGAGTCTTACAAAACTTGTGACCGCACTGGTTGTATTGGACCACATGGCCCTCGACAGAAAAGTCACTGTGCCTGATCACGTCAAGACGGTCCCGCGGTCAGTGGTTGGCCTGAAGCCTGGCGATAGTGTTACAGTTGAAGATCTTCTCCACGGTCTGCTCATCGGTTCTGGAAATGACTGCGCCGAGACATTGGCTTGTACATTTCCTGGAGGTAAGTCGAAATTTGTTGAATTTATGAATAAAAAGGTACGTCGCCTGGGTAACACTAGGACGCTATTCTATACTCCAAGCGGCCTTGATCGAAAAACGGCCTGCGAGCCGGAGGGCCCGAAAACGGAGGACGTCGACACCAATGTGTCTACTGCACGGGAAATGGCACAGATAGCCAGGGTCGCGTTTTCAAACAAAACCATACGAACAATCTGTCTCAAGAAATCCCACGTTATAGGCAGCAACATTAATAAAAACGGTTACTACGTTAGAACTACAAACAAATTGCTGCGGGACAACCTTCCACTCGTGGGAGGCAAGACAGGGTTCACGGCGCGAGCCGGCCACTGTCTGGCATCAGAATTTAAACCTGGCCGGGACGTTTTCCTCATCGTCGTGTTGGGTAGTCCTGACCACTTCCGTGACACAAGACTAGTTTATAGAACTGCGCTGAAGAAAACAAAGTCGACAAAAAATGTTTACCCAACAATTGATTCCAAAAAAGTCGCGGCAAATTGAAAGGTCTGTAATCTACATTTTGGGCAGTGAAAAAAGAAAGTTGATCCAGTCGCCCGGCTTAGTTTCACACCATATTTTACCGCCATGGGCCTCGATTATTTTCCGTATATTGTATAACCCCAGGCCTGTGCCTCTTTTCTCTAGAGTGGTTTCATCCTGAACCCGGTAGAACTTGTCAAAAATTTTGTCCACCTGGTCGTAGCCTACTCCAGGTCCTTGGTTCCAAACGTTAAAAATGTAACTGTCTTCCAGTTCAACAACGCCGTAGGCTATCTTTCCGCCTGGGCTACGGTATTTAAGTGCGTTTCCAAAGAAGTTGCGGTAAACAATCTCAAGAAGGCTCTGAGAGCCAGTAAGCTGAATGGCGCCAACACCACCCATACTCGCGTCATAGCTTTGAAAAGAGTCTGGATAACGCTCCCTGAGACCTATCATGGCCGGAAATATGACCTGTTCGAAGAAATTCTCGATCCTTTCTTTCCGAACCTGAAATCCCCCGTACTCAATTTCAGACATTACCAAGAAATCCTTACTCATGGCCTCAAGGAATTTCGCATGATGATAAATTATATCCAGTTGGGCCTTGCGTGCAGAGTCTGTCTCCCTTTCAAGAAGACGTCCGACAAAACCCGCGATAACTATGAGAGAATTCTTGGTCTCGTGACTTATGAAATTGATCGTTTCCCGATAATTCTGATTCAATCGCTCCAATTCTCGTCGAAAGGCATTTTCTTTGCCGATGTCTTTACTGACGCCCACTGTGCCTAGTATTTGGCCTTCCTCGTCCTTAAGCAGAGACAGTGTCAAGGATACTTCTCTGATTTCTCCATTCTTAGCTCGGAGCCTGGTTTCATAATTTCTGACACCACCGGTCATCATTATTTCTTGTGCAATTCGTTCTCGTTCTTCGGGATCCAGCCAGATATCTCCGATTTTTCGGCCCTGAAGCTCCTCCGCAGTGTAACCCAGCATTTTCTCAGCCCCCGCATTGAACTCCACAATGCGCGAATTCAAGTCCGTAGTTACAATCATATCTTCGGAAGACCTCAGAATTCCTTCCAAATATCCTGTTTCCTTTGCAAGGGCTTCCGTTCGAGTCCACATTTCCTTCCGGAGATTTGTTGCAAGCTTCTTGTAACGTTCTTCGGATTGTCTGAGCATGGCTTCAAGATCGGAAATCTCCAACTGGCGACCGATTAAATCAGCTACTTCTGCAAGAAAGTATTCCTCTTCCGGAAGAGACGTCTTTAATGATGGGCAATTTGCGTATAGCTTTCCCCGCAGCTTCCCTTCCACAACTATTTCCTGGGACGATAAAAGACCTTTCATTTCATCGGGCGGGTTCCCATAGAGATGATTGTCTATTTCAGCCCATACCGAGCTTTCTGTGGGAGTACTGAGAGCAGTTTTTGCCCTGACAAAGACTTTGGACATCTTTTCTCGCAAAGGAGCCCCACCCAACAGGTCGCGACTTATCGACAATAGGCCCGTAAGTTTCTTCAGGAACCTTGGGGGCATAGCCTCGGATTCTTCCTGAAGGTTATTGGAAGAAACTTGGCCGTTGAGATCGGGAACCGTTTTCATGGGTGTTGACTCAAAAAGGAAAATCCGGCCCCTTTATGAAATAGGGGAGGTGAAAAACGGTTGTTGCGAGGGCCTTGTGAAAGAATTCCTTGGTAACGTCGCAGGAGGACCCCTCTCCGCATCGTAGGCTTCTCAAATCCTAGACCAGCACGCTAATTATCGCAGTTTGCCAATGAAGTCAACTTGTGGCCAGGCCGAAATCCATGACGACGGAAACAGACAAGCCTGTCTTGTTTCCGCGGCCCGCTCCAATAGCCATTGTTCTTAGATATGAACAATTGTCGCGATTCTCAACTCAACAGTATTATTAAAAACACCCATTATAACTAGCATATACTATTTTTCAGTTCAAGTATAAGGAGATCATTTTTTCACTTGACGGGACAAAAGTAGTCCAGCATAATTTACCGGACACAAACAAAGGACAGCAAATCGTAACGCTTCTTCTTTCCAACTTGACCAACATGTAGTTGGAATCAAAACCACCTTAGGGAGCCGCGCTATGACTGTTTATGAAGTTCTGGACATGCTTTACGGCATCCTGAACACGACGGGCATTATGAACCTTAGCTGGAAATTTTTCGTCATGTGGGGCATCAGCTTTCTGTTCCTTTATCTTGCCATAATCAAGAACTTTGAGCCGTTGCTGTTACTTCCCATAGGGTTTGGCATCTTTCTCACGAATTTCCCAGTCGTGCCTTTGATGGGCTACACCGAGGCCGGGTATCCCGAACTCCTTCGTGTGGTGTATCATTACGGACTGGAATGGGAGGTCATACCGTGCGTAATCTTCCTGGGGTTGGGTGCGATGACCGATTTCGGCCCGTTGATCGCCAATCCGAAAATGCTCCTGGTAGGTGCAGGGGCTCAATTGGGAGTTTTCGTAACCTTTACGGGCTGCGTATTGGCCGGATTTACCCTCAGAGAGGCTGCGTCCGTGGGTATCATCGGCGGGGCTGATGGCCCGACGACCATTTATCTTACTCAGCATCTCGCTCCCCAATTGCTGGGAGCAAATGCTCTCGCAGCATACTCATATATGGCTATGGTGCCCCTGATCCAACCCCCTATCATGCGCCTCCTGACTACGGACGCGGAACGCAGGATCCGCATGAGGCAGTTAAGGCCGGTCTCAAAGATGGAGAAAATTCTATATCCGATCATATCCTGTGCAGTGATTTGCCTCCTCGTCCCGTCCGTGGCTCCACTCATGGGCATGTTCATGCTGGGCAACCTGATGCTTGAGAGCGGCGTAGTAAGCAGACTGACAGAAACGGCTCAGGGTGCGCTCATGAACATCGTGACCATATTCCTGGGGGTGTCCGTTGGAGCGACCATGCAAGCGGAAAAATTCCTGAGCCCAGCGCCGCTTTTCATCATGGGTTTGGGTCTGGTTGATTTTGGTGTCTGCACTGTCGGGGGCATCCTGACCGTGAAAGTTATGAACCTATTCGTCAAAGAAAAAATCAATCCGCTCATTGGGTCAGCCGGCGTCTCGGCGGTGCCTATGGCTGCGCGTGTATCGCAAAACGTTGCTCTTGAATATGACAAGAAAAACTACCTGCTTATGCACGCGATGGGGCCGAATCTCGCGGGAGTTATCGGGACCGCGGCTGCGGCAGGGATGTTCATAGCCATGTTCAGTTAACGGCGAAACGCCGGCCGAGGTCTAGCATGGGACTACCCCTTGAGTACGTCTATAGGGAGTCCATGAGTGTCCGGAGAGCACAGATAGCTCACAGAAAACAAGCCCATGCAGCTTAAGATGTTTAGCTTGTTGGGTATGGAGTACGGGATATGAAAAAGCTGATTCTGTTGATCATCATTTTAAGTATTTCTTGGACGACTGCCCTGCGTGCGGAAGATTTTCTTGGAGCACCGGTCATGCCTGGTGGGAAAACGGTGGTGTCGGCAAACGACCGGTTGGAAAACAGTTATGACGTGGAATATGATGAAGCAGTCAATTTCTATAAACTGGCCCTCAAGGCTGAAAAATATGTAAAATTTTGGAACAGAGGTGATGCAACCTATATTGAGGACCATCTTGACCGGCCGTGGCATTCGATCACCATCTCAAGCCACGAGAAGGGTCGAACCAATATAGTCATATTAAAAGACAATTGGACGTGGATCATAGGCACCCTGACATTACGCTTTATCGGTACATTTGCCGTACTTACGGTACTGTACATAGCGCTGTCGATCTCAGGGGCTATTCTGTCAAGAAAAGCCAAAGCCAATGTGCCCAAGACATGAGAAGTTCTTGGAACCCAAGCAATAATTGGGCGAAACGACATCCTGACGGATTGAACGTCGCCCATTTTTAATCCTGGTACCTACGATTGGTCAGGTCGGTCACCTGAAGCCTGGATCCAAGTCTAGTCGCCTTGAACGAGTCCAAACGGCCGTGGAACAACGGCTCTTGGAGAACAGGACCATGTCCCATCAGGAACCGACACCTTCTTGTCCTTGAGTTGCCTGAAGCAGTACAAATGGACCCTATTTCATATCGCGAACCCTGACTTCTATCCCATCCACGTCTTTCATGAGCCCGGTAAATTTGGAGATATCAGTCTCGCCGGTGTGGTAAGGATAAAGAACCTTGGGCTTGATCATCTTGGCTGCATCGACCACCATTTCCGGTGTCATGGTGTAAGGAAGGTTCATGGGCAGGAAAGCGATATCAATCGGTCCCATGTTTTTCATCTCAGGAACGTTTTCCGTATCCCCTGCTACATAGACCCTCTTATTGCCAAAGGCGAACACGTAACCGTTTCCTATCCCCTTTGGATGAAAGGGTTTACCTGGTTCTCTCATGTGCATGAGGTTATAGGCCGGTACCGCTTCGATCTTGATGTCGCCGACTGTCTTAACATCTCCATTGTGCATAACCAGACCACCCTGAACTTTGCTTGAACAGATCTCCGGCAAGACGACAACAGTCTTGTCCGTCCGCACCTTGCTCAACGCATCGGCATCCAGGTGATCTTGATGTTCGTGAGTCAGCACGATAAGGTCTGCCTTGGGCAGCTTGGAGTAATCAGACAGTTTGCTCCACGGATCAACATGGATAACCTTGCCTCCGTAGGTAAAGATCAATGTCCCGTGCCCCACGCAAGTCACCCCCAAGTCCCCGCCTTCGGTTTTGAACACGTCAGTCTGAAGGGCCTTCTCGGCAGACGCTCCAACTATCCCAAAAAAGAAAACCATGACAACCAGACTCAGCCATCGGGCCATAACACACCTCCTGCTGTTGTAAAATGTTGATTCAAAATCTTGATTTGATAGTACAATACTTATACCAGATCTCGAAATTAATTTCCGATTCATCCCAGGCACGAGCGCTTCGCTCCCACTTAATTCGGCCAAAACTTTTGACGACCTTCATAACTATTTTAAAGCGAAATGGTATCAACGGGTAAACTTCTCTTAGGGGCAACTCACCCTCCCAGAAGAAAATGCCGAGATGGGTCTTGTAGGGCGTCTTATCCTTGCTGAAGCGCGTGTCCCGAAAGGCGCGGAAGATCGACTTGTTAACACGGGGGTCGGCGACCACACCGGGGGACATCTTTTTGAGTACTCGGCCCATCTCGTAAGGGCTTCCACATCTATCCGGAAACAACGGCTTGCAGTTCATCGCGGATATCCCTGAGCCTTCCCACATCGTCCTCGGAAATTTGCTTATCCATGGCTGCAAGCTGCTGCCTCAAACGGGCGATCTCGGCTTCAAGGTCCGATGTCAGTGCAAGCATGTTCTGTAGTAAATCGGAGGAAACAGGCTCCGGAAGTATCTCAGGAACTCGTTCGCGCTCGTCCAAGCTCAAGACCTCGCGCCATTGTGGCACATAGACATCAAAACCGAAGCGTGCCCTGATAGCACCCGCCAGTTCTCGGCTTGATATCGGCTCCCCGTGGATCACAAAAACTCTGGGCCTCGACTTTTCTGCAAAATGATGAACCCATCCAAGGAGGTCTGCCTGGTCGGCGTGAGCAGAGAAGCCCCCGATGGTAAATACCTTTGCTCTGACCGCAACTTTCTCCCCGAAAATCGTGACAGTTTTTGCACCATCAACAATCTGCCGTCCAGTCGTTCCCTGTGCCTGAAATCCCACGATAATAATGCATGCGCCCGGGCGCCACAGATTGTGTTTCAGGTGATGCTTGATCCGGCCCGCAGTGCACATGCCGTTGGCGGCAATCACAATCGCCGATCCCTCCCACTGATTGATCTGCATTGACTCCTTTGTGGACAGGGTGCATTTGAGATTGGGCATATCGAATGGATCGAAGCCTTGCGCTACAATCGCCCTGGCACCTTCGTCATAATACTTCTTATTCTTTCGAAAGATCTCCGTCGCCTTAATGGCCAGAGGGCTATCCAGATAGATGGGAATGTTGGGAAGTTTTCCTGCCCTGGAAAATTCGCCCAGAAGATAGAGCACTTCCTGGGTTCTCTCGAGAGCGAACGCCGGTATGATCACCTTTTCGTTGTGAGAAACCGCATATTGTATTGCTTCCAGAAGCTCAGTCTTAGTCTCATCGAACGTGCGATGCAGGCGGTTGCCATAAGTTGATTCTATGAATAGGTAATCCGCCTCTACAATTTCGACGGGATCGTTCACTATCAGTTGGTCGTGCCTTCCCAGGTCACCGGAAAAGACTATTTTTGTTTCATTTCCTTCATCCTCAATCCACATCTCCACAGTGGATGATCCGAGGACATGCCCCGCGTTCCGAAGTCTGGCCTTGATACCGGGCTCAAGATCAATTATCCGATCAAGCTCTATCGGTACTAAATACCTTAGACTTTCCTCGGCGTCCTTCGTCGTGTAAAGCGGCACCATGTCGTGCCTGGCTTGACGCCGGTTCTTCCTTGTACGCCACTCGGCTTCCATCTCCTGGACGTGTGCGGAATCGAGAAGCATGAGTTCACACAGTTCAGCCGTCGGAGGGGAGGTGATGATCCTTCCGCGAAAACCATCCTTCACGAGTTTGGGAATTCGTCCGCTATGGTCGATATGAGCATGGGTCAAAACAAGGTTTTGAATCTCCTTAGTGTTGTACCCCCATTGCTCCCAGTTGCGACGTTCCATTTCCTTGCCACCCTGGAACAGCCCACAATCCACAAGGACCTTCTTGCCTCGGGATGTCTCAACGAGATAATTGGAACCGGTTACTGACCCTGCAGCTCCGAAACAGGTAACCTTGATCATGATTTCCCCTTTCTGTTGTTGCGCTCCTTAAGGTCATCTCAATCCGGTCAAACCAATGACCAATCAAAAAAAAGTTGGCGCTGGGTTTTCCAACCTAGTATAGTACTGATCAGCTTGTAAAACCATTGCAGACGCCACATATTATATTTGATCCGCCGATTGAATTAGACATGACCCAAACCGGAGGCCAGTTTCACAGGGATGATGAATTGATGGAAAAGCTGTTCCGGAAGTATGCCCGGGGGGGAGTACGAATGTCGGTCTGGCGTCAGAGACTCAATTTTCTGGGCAAGAAAGCCATTAGGGTAGCGGTGATCGAAGGCAGCCTCGCCTTCAAGCGGGCATTGGACATCCTCGGTTCAGGTGTGGGGCTTGTGCTTCTCTTTCCGATCCTGGCGCTGACTGCACTGGTCATCAAGCTGGAAGACAGAGGTCCGGTATTCTACGTTCAGGAGAGGGTTGGTAAATGGGGAAAAATCTTCCGAATGTACAAGTTCAGATCAATGGTTCTTGGAGCGGATCGGATGAAGGATGAGTTGATGGATCAGAACGAAGCCGGCGAAGTGGTGTTCAAGATGAAGCAAGACCCGCGAATAACTAAGGTAGGACGTATTATTCGGAAACTCAGCATCGATGAATTGCCTCAACTTTACAACGTCCTGAAAGGAGACATGTCTCTCGTGGGCCCGAGACCGCCTCTTCCCCGTGAAGCTGCCAAGTATAGCCTTTCGGATAGGAGAAGGCTGGAGGTAATTCCCGGAATCACGTGCTTGTGGCAGGTAGAAGGGCGAAGCAACATAGATTTCAGAGGCCAGGTCAGCCTCGACGTCCAATATCTCGAAAGTCAGTCAATTTGGGGAGATATTGTCCTGCTTCTCAAGACCATTCCCGCAGTACTCTCGGGCCGAGGAGCGTACTGAAAACAAATTTAGGATGTCGATCCAAGATGTTATGCTCATTGCCAAAAATCTTGGCGAGGTTGTTTCGCTTTGCTCGCAATGACATCATTGACCGCCGTGTCATTCCGAGGACCCGTAGGCGACAAAGCGATCTCAAGGTGCGACAGGCGCCCCTGTAGGGGGCACGACGAAGGGGACATTATTTTTTGGCGCCGGCAATAGAATTGTCGGTCACAACAACTGTAATGCTTGACTTTGGGCCGCGATTCTTCCGTATGAAACACAATGATTGTTGTATTTACCTGCTTTGAAGACGGAGAGCCGTTCCAACTGCTCGCCCGAGACCGGCCGGTAGCTATGCTGCCACTCCTGAATTATCCAATAATTCATCATCATATCGAAACATTTATAGAATTGGGGTGCAGTCGCTTCATAGTTATGGTAGTGGATCATCCCCTAGTTCTGAAAGATTTCCTCGGCGATGGCTCCCGCTGGGGTTCAAGCATTGACTTTGTGGTCCTCAAGGAGCCTTGCACGAGCGCACAGGCCCTGGATCGGATAGAGAGGAAGGTTGATTCGGATTTAGTAATTGTCGTTCCATCGGAAATAGTCCTGGACATCGACTACGAGGCCCTGGCGAGATTTCATGAGTCTCGACGGGTTTCCCAAACGAGGGTATTGTCGACCAGGCTGCTTGATCTTTCAGGTGAATCGCCTCCGGCAAGCCCTCAGTTCAGGGTGATCTATCGGGATGACCCTGTTGACACTGGAGTATTAGTGGCCGGCGGGGAATCTGCAGCCAGTGGAATGACCGTTGATTTTTGTTGTCAGGGTAACTTCATCAGGATAAAAGATTCTCGCTCGCTATGGGCTGCCAACATGGCGGGTCTGGGTGGGCAATTGAGTTGCCTGGCTCGGGGATTGCGAGGCAACAGAATGGGCGATGTCTGGGTTGGGCATCACTTGAATGTCGCTGCGCAGGTCACTCTGGAAGGACCTTCCCTTGTGGGAAATCATGTCAGGGCCAATCATGGAGCCCGGATATTGAGTTGGTCGGTCTTGGGCGATGGAGTCATCGTGGACAAAGAGGCTCAGGTGGGCGCCAGCGTGGTGGCCGATCATACATATATCGGGACCGACACAAACGTCGAGAATTCCTTGGTTGTTGGTAAGTTGATTTATAACGTAGGGATCGGCCAGTGGATTGAGGTGTCGGATCCTTTCCTCGTTGCCGACACTGATGAAAACATTGTAGCGCCATGGATTGAGACGGTGCTTGAGAAGGCTATGGCCGTAGTCTTGCTCCTTCTTACCGTGCCGATATGGCTTCCGGCAGGTCTGATCCGAAAGGCCCGAGGGGAATTCTTTTTCGAACGCCGTCAGTATTGTCTCACTGAGGCATCAAATCTGTCGGGATGGACGATTGGTTTGCATCGAGAAAGTTTGCTCGGTTTTGAGAACAGGGCTTCGATCATTGGCAGGCTGCCGGGTTTGCTTGATGTTATCAGGGGACGCATTCGTTTGGTAGGCGTGAGGCCTCTGGAAAGCCGTGAACTGTGTGTTTACGGAGAGCAGTGGACACATTTGCGGGAGCAGGCGCCATGCGGTCTGTTTACTCCAGTTGATGCTGAAGGCCTGAACGCGGCCCTGGAGGAAGAAAAGGTGGTCGCTGAGAATTACTATGCAGCGACGAGATCGTTCATGGGTGACGTCAGGATTTTGTTCAGGAGCGTCTTGAAACTGCTTGTCATGAGCGTTTGAAATTTACATCTGGAATCAAAACCCTATGGAGTAACCGGAACAATGAATGTCCAAAAAAAAGATGGCGTGACTATCTTGACCACTGACGAAAGGTTGGATGCACTTGTGGCGCCAAAGCTGAAGGATGCGGTAAAGGACCTGGCTCAGGAAAGCGGTCTCAAGCTGGTGATAGATATGAAAAAGACCAGCCATATAGACAGCTCTGGTTGCGGAGCGCTTGTGGCATCGCTGAAAGCTCTGGTGAAAAATCACGGGGACATGAAAGTTGCCCGGCCTACGCCCCAGGCTCTCACCCTTTTTCAGCTTACCAGACTTCACCAGGTTTTCGAAATTTACGACACCCTCGAAGGCGCGTTGAAATCGTTCGCTTAGTCTGGAGAGAGACCCTGAAATGACCGGTAGACCGCTCACAATAGGATTTATGACTGTCAAGGGAATTGCACTTGGCGGCGGCATCGAATCCGTTACAGAGCGGCTTGGAACCAAATTGGTCGAACGAGGCCACCGGGTGATCGTTTTCTCAGCGTCGCAATTCGGCTCAACCTCTGGATTGTACAATGGAATGGAAATAAGGGTTTGCCCGTCCATACTTCAGAAGTACCTGCACAAGATTACTTTATTCAGTTCGTCCATGCTGCCTGTAGTGATTGAGAGCGCCGCGCACTCGGTACGCGACAGGTTCACCGGCCGGCATGCGGGTGACTGGGATAAATTCGACGTCATACACATCCATGAATTCTCAATGTTTTCATTTTTCCCACGGTTGGTCGGCATTCCAACTGTGGTTCAAATGCACGCCCTACTTTGGAAAAGAGCCAAATGGGGACCCATGTCACGTGTCTTCCTCAAGCTCAATGACCTCACACTCAAGACTTTTCCCAATGCCGTGACATGTGTTTCCAGGGTCATGCAGCAGCATTTCGAGAAAGTGCTGGAGAGAGAGGTGGCTTACATTCCCAACGGTGTGGATCCACCGAGACCCAAGGCGCCGAACCTGATTACGTCTATGGGTCTGAAGGGCAATGATTACATCCTCTTTGCCGCCAGGCTTGTTCCAGAGAAGGGAGCCCACTACCTGATTGAGGCATTTCTTAAACTGGATCTTCCCGTGAAACTTGTCGTGGCAGGCGATGATCCATTTGAAAAAAAGTACATACGAAAACTTCACGAAATGGCAGGGGATAACCCGAAAATTCTATTCCCTGGATACGTGTCCGGCGACACCTTTCTCGAACTGATCACAAACGCCTATTTATTTGTACTGCCTTCAGAAATAGAAGGAATGCCGGTTGCTCTCCTCGAAGCCATGAGCTACGGCAAGTCCTGTGTAGTTAGTGATATCCCGGAGAACCGGGAAGCGCTGAACGGACACGGATTCGTTTTCAGGAACAAGTCGGTTGACGATCTCGCGAGAGTGCTGAAGGTTGCCGCTGCGGACCCTGTTACCGGCATGACCTTGGGCAAGGACGCCGGGAATTACGTACTGGCAGAGTATTCATGGGACAGGATTGTTGCAATATACGAGGATTTCTATGAAAAGGTGATAGCCGATTGTCAAATCGGAAAATCGCTCAGCAAGACCGGCCGAGATGTCTTCTGAAGAGTGAACCCTATGAAAGTCCTGTGGATATCCCCCAAACTACCCTATCCCCCAGAGAGTGGTGACAAGCTGCGACAGTTCAACCTGATGAGGCACCTTTGCTCCAGTGTCGACATCAGCCTCGTCGCCTTCATGCTGAATCAAGAGGAAGAATGTCACTCCGAGAATATGAGACAGTATTGCCGAAGAGTCAGAACGTTCTACTCGCCCAATCCCTCTTATGCCAAGAGGCTCCGATCAATTGTCACTACGAGCACTCCGTACTATGTTTCAAGGTACCAGGATTTTGCTGCGACCCGCCATATTCTTGATGAGGTCAGGACTTTTCAGCCCGACATAGTGCAGATTGAACACACCTACATGGCTGACTACCTCGAGAAAATCACCCCAGCCTCTAGGCCGCCTTCAGTACTTACCAAGCACAACATAGATGCAGATCTCGCTTTCCAGAATTACAGGCTGGCTGACGGGTTGGTACGAAAAGTGTTCTGGTGGCTGGAATGGAAAAAGATGTCGTTCTACGAGCCGTACGTGGATAATCTTTTTTCCTCGCTTGTCGTGATGTCTGAGACCGACAAAGCCGAGATCCTGAGGCGAAAACAATCTCCACAATGTGTCGACGTAGTGGAAAACGGTGTTGACACGGTAAAGTTCCAGCCTCTGCCGCCGGTACACGATCCTGTTCTGCTCTTCATTGGAGCCCTCGATTATCTCCCTAATCAGGATGCGGCCAATTACCTGTGCCGAGAGATTTTTCCTTTGCTCAAAAAGTCTTTTCAAAGCGTGAAAATTCTGCTTGTGGGCCGAAAACCTTCTCATGAGATGTTGAGTCTTGCATCTGAAGCCATTGAGGTATGGGGAGATGTGCCGGAAGTGGAGCCGTATTACAGACAGGCATCAATTGCGGTAGTGCCGTTGAGAGCCGGCAGCGGCAGCAGACTCAAGATTCTGGAGGCCATGGCGTTGGGCAGACCGGTAGTATCAACCCGCAAGGGCGCTGAGGGACTGGACATTCAAGCCGGTAAAGACTTCCTTGCAGCGGATGACCCGGCAGCCTTTGCCGCCTCCATAGCTATGCTCCTCAACGATCCAGGTCTGTACCGAAATGTCTCATTGCAGGCGCGAAAGACGGTTGAAGAAAAATATGACTGGTCCGCTTCGGCACGAAAGATGCTCGCAATCTACAACAAGGTTCGCGATTTCAACACCGGCTGACTTGAACCCAGTGAAGGGTGTTTCAATTACGGGAGCGGGTACGTGAGGGTTACGGTCATCAATTTTTACGGGAAGGGGGGCATGCTGTACTATGCCACGGAACTGGCCAATGCCCTGACCCCGCGGTGCGACGTACGCCTGGTGCTGCCCAGAAAGTATCCTGGCTTTTACAGGGGCCTGAACGACAGAGTGGAATTGGTTCAGGTCGTTGTGCCCGAGGATTTTTCCCGCCGCAACTTAGTAAGATTGCCGGTGTATGCTACGGCATTTCCCGTCTTGGTCAAACGGATCCTTGAGGGTCGGCCCGACATTGTTCACGTCACAAACGAGAATATATGGCTGACTGGTCTGGCGCCTTTCATTGGAAATCATAGGCTCGTGTGGACGCTCCACGATCCCATTCCGCATCTGGGGGACAGCATAAGAAAAAAAATCGCAACGAGGATACTGGCACGCTTTAGCAGGAGAATTTTTGTACATTACAAGTACAATTTTAAAATGGCCGAAAGCCAGGGCTATGATCCCTCAAAACTGGTCGTGATACCTCACGGCAACTACAGTTTCTACGAAAAGTACGGGAAACCTGGAGTCAGGTCTCGCCGAATGGTTTTGTTTTGGGGGAGAATCAGAGCTTACAAAGGAGTTGAAACTCTTATCGATTGCGCCCGTTTCCTGGCGGATGACGTGGAAATAGTCATAGCGGGGGAGGGCGCGGGAATTTATCGGCCGACCACGGCCAATGACAGCCGCATAACCTTGATTGACAGGTTCCTGACTGACGAGGAAATAGCTGAACTGTGTCAGCAGTGCTCCGTTGTAGCGACTCCATACGTGGAAGCCACGCAATCGGGTATAGTGCCCGTGGCTTACGCCTTTTCCAAGCCGGTTGTCACCACTGACGTGGGGGCTCTGCCGGAGCAGGTCGAAGACGGAATTACCGGCCTCGTGGTTCCCCCCAACCAACCAGAGCTTCTGGCAAGAGCAATAACAAAGATACTGAACGACCCTATGATGGCGGCCGACATGGGATCAGCCGGGTACAGGAAGAGTCACACCGATATGAACTGGGACAAGGTTACGGACATCGTCTGTTCCACTTACGAGCAAGTTCTACACGCCGACTAGAAAATCATTCGTCTCAGTTGCACTGCCACCAGACTTTGAAAAGGCACGGAATCCTGTCTAAACGGTCGTCCTTGATGATGTTTTTGTAGTCCATTTGTCTCAGCGTTTTGCCGTGAATCTCCGGGTACATTTTTATTCGTACGTTAAGGTTTTCCGGCGCCTGAAAGACTTTCTCGAATGGCCTCAACGGCCGAACATCCGGAGTGTTGACGATAAAAGTCTTAACCTTGGAAACCTCATGATCCATTCCAACAAGCTTTCTGTCTATTCCCATGTAGAGCACTACGTCCACCCTGCGAAATCCGGTAATGGGGGGTCTGACAATCTCCACTACAAGGTGGACGAACCTGTTGTACGTGTAATAGCATTGGAAAGGTATATCAACGTCCCCTTCATAGCACAGGTATATGTCATCAGGATAATGGGTCTTGTACGTGACGTACTTATTACGCTTCAGGATTACATGGTGAAAAAAAGGCCCGTCCGACGCACCTGAGGGCATGGGTGGGAAAATACCGGAAAGAACAACTAGTGCAAGAATTACTCTGACAAGCGTCATGCGTCCTCTCTCGCAGACCCAGTCTCCGGTGATTATACCGACTGTCTATGGTTGTGTCGGACTGCTTTGCTCCGCCGGCAATCAGGCCGGCACGGTGCCCACGCTGCTGTCATGTCCCCGCGTGGTGTAGGAGCGACTCGGCGCGTCGCTCCTTGGTTCCATTGATGATCACAGTCGTGGTGGAAGGAAGGAGCCTACTGCTCGGATCGCAAACATCACCGGATGAACCTGTAAACATATTCCGGGACCGGATATTCACGCTTGTTGAGCACAGCCCCCAAAATTCGGTCACTGGAATCCTCGAGTCTTGACAAGGCCTCTTTCAAAACCGGATACCGCCGGGTTGATGCAGCGATCACAAAAATCACATTGTCGAGCTGTCGAGCGAGGAATGGTGCGACGTTGGAAGCGAGCACGGGAGGAGCGTCTACAAAGACGTAGTCATACCTTTTTCTGATCAGGTTGAAAAATACTGCCATGTCCTCACTGTTCACTACCAAGGTATCCAGGCATCTTGGATTTCTGAATGTGAGGTATCTGAGATTGGGAATGCTTGTTTCGAACTCATCAAAGGTAAGGGCATATCGGTCCTCGGGTTCCTCTATCAAAGGAACGAGCCCGTCATCGGCCAGCAGATCGCCGAGTACGTTACCCTCGCAGTGCGCATCGACCAGCAAGACATTTTTCCCAGTCTGATTGGCCACAAATTTGCCCAGCCCCATGGTGATCGTAGTATTCCCCTCCTCTATTGAAGCGGAACAGACAAGAAAACTTCTTCTCCCCTCTTTGCCGAGCTTATTGCGGACGGACGCCCACAGAATGTCCATTTCTCTCCGGAAAAGATCTGTTTCAGAGAGTTGGCGGAATCGCTCCTTAAAATCATGGTGAAATTGATCAAGCTGGGCGGTCATGTCTCACTCAATTGTGTGTTAGTACGTCTCGGACGTACCAAGTATACTTAATTATTGTTATTACGATAAATGTCAAGCTCTATTAGATCCTATATGAATTCGCTCTGCTTCTCAGCTCTCTCTCGTCCCTCATTCCTCTTTGGTCTTGATGGCCATTGTGCAATAATCGTCTCGAAAACATGAACCCGGACTCTCTCAAACAGGGCCTCTCAATAATGGAGTCAAAAGAAATTCAGAAATCGCTCACGTCACAGATCGCCACCGGCACGATGTTCACGACGGTTGCCCTTCTCATGAACCGTGCCTCGGGCATGGTCCTCCAGATGATCCTGGTGCGCATGATCACTGTGGACCAGTTCGGATTGTTTAAACTAGCCATCGAACTATCGTCTTTCGGGATAATGTTTGTGACTTTCTTCGTGGGAGGAGTTTCGGCGAGTTCCACGACGAGGGTCGTTTCGCTTCACATGTCTTCTCTACGCAAGGACCGGATTCGTTCGACTATTGAGGCCAGTGTTCTTTCAGTAGCTGTCATGTCAATACTTCTTTTTTCACTCACCTTTTTTCTCATGCCAACCGTCCTCGAGCGAATTTTCAAAATTCGAGCGGATCTCCTCCCTGACGCCATACCGTTTTTCAGGTGGTTTCTCCTCTACATATTTCTCTCCAGCATCGGTATGGTGTCATCAGCAGCGTTGAGAAGCTCCGAATTTTTCAAAGCTTATGCGATCACTGAATCTATCACCAACCTGCTCAGAGTGCTTCTGATACCTGTTCTGCTCTACCTGGGATGGGGACTCAACGGAATAGTCTGGGGCTGGGCGGCCGCGCTGCTGGTCGGGATCATTCCCGGCCTTTGGATTCTCGAGAGATTCACAAATGCCCGGCGTACCGATTTGAACTTATCCAGCTCAATGTTGCTGGATATGAGAGATATGACGGCGTTCGGTATTCCGGTTTTCCTCAGCACTCTCTCCAGCACAGTCTACTATTCCGCAGACACAATAATCCTGGGCTACTACATGCCCGTCAAGTTCGTAGGCATATACAGCGCCGGCGTCGTGCTCGTCCACTCTCTGCTCTATCTTTTCAGCGGCCTCGAGACTGCGCTGTTTCCCATCTTGTCGTCGTCACTTGAGAAAAACAAGGGAGGGCAGGACTCTCGAATCCTGGAGAGGGGATATCGCCTGCTGTGTGTCGTCACCTTTCCCGCGGCAGTCTATTCCTTCATTATGGCACCCTATATGGTGAGATTTCTCTTTGGGCCGGACTATCTTGAAGCCGCAACACCGGCCCGAATTCTGGCGATTCTAATTGTTGCCTGGGCCGCAATGCCGGCCGGGGTAATGTTCATGAGCACCGGTAAACCGGAGATCAATGCGCGCCTTGGGGTCGTTTCAGCCATAATGAACGTCGTGTTGAATGTTGCGCTCATACCATTCTTCGGAATACTTGGAGCAGCGACAGCCAGTGTGACAAGCCGTGCATACGCCTGTATCGAAGGGATCAGAATATGTCGTAGGCTTTTCGGGGTCTCATTTCCCTGGAGCTATTCGGCCAGAGTATTAATCCTGAGCACTGTTTCTGCGGCGCCGATTCTTCCTGCCTTTTGGGTGTGGTCAGTAGCCGGAAGCTTCCTCCAGACTCTACTGGTCCTGATCCTGACAGGCTCCATTTACAGCCTGTTTGCTGGAACACTGATTCTCAAGTCCTCGGTACTTGATGCGGAGGACAGGCGGGTAATTGCCGAACTACTGGGGAAAACTCCGCTAAAGCCCTTGTGTGGTTTCCTGGGAGTGAATTGATGTCCAACAGACCAGTGACGAATCATCGCCCTCTTTTCATACTTTACCTGATTTACGGCTTCAGGATTGGCGGTGCCGAACGCCACCTGCTCGATCTGTGCAAGGGCCTGGACCGACGGAAATTCAGACCCGAGATAATCTACTTCCATCGTGATGAGCAGATGCTGTCTGAGTACCGCCGGGCGGGCATCTCCTGCACGATTTTTCCGGTCAAGGGCGGCGAACTAACGTTCCGGGAGATATGGCGACTTTCACGAGTCATAAGAAAGCTCTCGCCGGACATTGTTCACGTTCACCTCTTCCATGCAAGCCGCTTCGGAGCCCTGGCAGCCTTCCTGGCAGGAGCAAGAAGAATTGTCAGGACCAAACACAACGTTAAAGATCCGGGACGCAAGCCAGGAAAGAGGGACAGGCTGTGGCGGCTGTTTCTGCCGCTAATACTTACCCGAACCGTGGCTGTATCACGAGCCATAGCCAAACAGATCCGGACCCCGTATGTAATCTACAACGGGATCGACACCGATTACTTTGATGCAAAACTCATTGACCCGACCGCGCATGCTGCCTATGCCCGGGAATTTGGTGTACACGGCTCCCCCGTGATCGGCATAGCTGCTCGACTCACCAGGCAGAAAGGTCACCCGGTGCTTCTCAAAGCCTTCTCCCAGCTTGTATCGGACTGGCCCAACGCGCAACTCCTCATTGCGGGGGACGGAGAAGAACACCGCACCCTTGAGGTCCTTACTCAAGACCTCAATCTGACGGAACGCGTCCGATTTTTGGGCCCCATAAGAAAGGTCCGGGAATTCTTGGCCCTTCTGGACATCTTCGTCCACCCGTCACTCTATGAGGGACTTGGAATAGCCGTAATCGAGGCCATGTCCATGGCTCGGCCCATAGTGGCTACTAATGTAGACGGTCTGGCTGAACTCATCACGGATGGTGTTGAGGGTCTGCTGGTTGAGCGGGACAACCCGACCGCCCTGGCGGAAGCCATGAACCGAGTGTTGCGAGACCCTGCCCTGGCTGAACAGTTGGGCCGACAGGCCAGAAAAAGAGTTATAGAGAACTTCAGTCTGAAGATTATGATCAGCAAGTACGAAGAACTTTACCTGGATTTGTGCAGATGAACGGTGCTTACGCATCAGATATTGAGTTTTCTGAGCGGTCCCGCTTCCAGGTAGTTCCGAACGTGGTAGCTGCAGCCGCATCAGTTATAGGTGGGGTCCTCATAGGGACCCAATCACTCATAGGTTTTGGCTCCATCCTGGCCTTTCCCATGGCAATGTTTATCCTGGCTCGTCCTGTGTATGGTCTGATGGGGATCTTTTTTGTGGTCAATGTTCTCTTCGTCGTCGATCGAACGCAGAGGATAGGATTCACGCTTCCCGTGACGGGAGGGACCATAAGTGCAACCGATCTCCTATATGGTCTCATGATAGCGTGCGTCATCTGGAAATTGACCATGGACAAGGACGCCTACTATCCGCGAAACAAGCTGGGAAAGCCCTTGTTTCTCCTCCTCGCATGGGCCGCAATCTGCCTATTCATGGGGATCACTTCCGGAAACGAGGTCAAGAAGAGCATGATAGAGTGGCGTCCTCTGCTCTATCTCTCCATTTTCTACATAACTGTGTTTCTCATTCGTGATGAACGAACCCTCTTGTTGGTCATAAAAGCTTTTTTCTTGGCCTACTTGGCTACATTCGCATTGGGATTCGCCATTTTCGTCCAGGGGAGAAAAGCCATTGAGTATTTCACTGCAGGACAGATCGATCCGGGCCAGTCCATACTGCCCAGGTTCACTTTCGTTTCATCCGATTGGGTGCTCACTCTGCTCTTCATATCCATCGGTCTAATAATTTTTCTGAGGGACCAGAGGTACAAGACCTACCTGATTGTGCTGAGCGCCCTGCTGGTGCTCAACCTCCTCCTGATACAAGCGAGGACTCAGATCCTGTCTCTATTCGTGGGCATGACTCCAATCATCATTCTCGCGCCGGGTCTGAAAAGGATTAAACTTATTGCAGCAGGATTCGCCGGGGTAATGGTCTTGGCCGTGGTCATCTTTTCCTTGGCCCAGACGGAATCAGGACAGAAAAAGATTGTTGATCCTATACTGGAGAGGTTTTCGGGGATCTACAAGAAACAGACGGATGTTGACCAGTCGTTGGAGCGTCGTCGAATGGAGAGTGAAGCAATCTTGCCCGGTATCTTTAAGCGCCCCATCATAGGTAACGGTTTTGGCTCAAAATGGTCCACCGACCCGAGGTGGGTCACTGTGTACAAGCACGACCCAACCTACATCCACAGTAGTTGGCTCTATTTTCTTTTCAAGATGGGGGCGGTTGGGACAATTCTGATGCTGCTTCTCATGTTCAGAGCCTCCGCCCTGGCCCTCTCAATAGTAAGAGATCCGCGAAATCCCTTTTTCAGAGGCATCGCGCTGGGGATCCTGGCCACCATGCCCACGTTTGTATTCACCGGGATATTGCAGCCAACGCTCTGGCATTTTCAGATGACCCCCATCATAGGATTTGAATTTGCCGTCGTGGTCATCATGGACCATATTCTCAGCCGCAGACGCATGGAAAGCGAGGCAACTTCTTATGAAGCATAAAGCTCGAATACTGTACGTGAACCATGCGTCGAAGATAAGCGGGGCCGAACGATGTATGATCCGCATGCTTGATGATATTGACCGGGAGCGTTTTGAGCCCTTCCTGGCCTGCCCGGACGGCGACCTGGCAAGGGAAGCCGAGTTCCGGGATACCCCAGTGTTCAGGGTGGAATTCCTGGACTACCAGAGAAACCGCTCTAAGCTGATCGGCCGATCAGTGCCTAATCCGTTCCTTGCCTTGACCCACGCGACCGGGGCGACCCTGATCGGCCGGCGACTGAGCCGGATCGCCAGGCAGTTTAAAGTCAACGTCATCCATGCCAATACTCTGCTTGCAAGAGTTCCCGCGTATCTGACAGGAAAGTTCTCGGGAGTCCCGGTCATCTGGCACATACGAGATATCTTATCCTCGAGAGTGTGGCTCACTATTTACGATCGGTTGGCACGGGGAGGAATCTCAGGGATTATTTCAGTCTCCAACGCGTGCCGATGGCAATTCAGAGATCAGACGAAAATCTCAACGATTTACGACGGAATATCGTCCCAGGTTTTCTGCCGTAGACCTGAAGAGGCTGATGCTGTCAGGCATAGTTTCGGCTGGGATGACAAAAGCGTCGTGTTCGGGATTTTTGGAAGGATCACCACCTGGAAAGGACATGAACAGTTCGTTGAAGCTGCTGTGGCCGTGAACCGGCGGTATTCTTCAACCCACTGGCTGGTGGTGGGAGAAGCCTGGAGCGACGAAGACCAGGAATTCGAGGCGGCGCTTCGCTCCCGGGCACTACAGGGTGGTCTAGCCGATCACCTTGTTTTCACCGGCTTCAGGAATGATGTCAGCAGCCTCATGTCAGCCTGCGACGTGGTGGTGGTTCCTTCGATAAAGCCCGATCCTTTTCCCAACACGGTTCTGGAGGGAATGGCATGCTCCAGGGCCGTAGTCGCTTTTCCCGTCGGAGGAATTCCCGAGGCCATTGAGGATGGCATTTCAGGACGGCTGGTAACGCAGATGGATGCCGGGGGACTCGCTTCGGCCATGATGCCCCTCATAGAGCATCGTATTCTCAGGGAGACTTTGGGGGCTCATGCACGAAAACGAGTCGTAGAGAAGTTTAGCCCCGAGAAAACCCAGCGAGGAATTGAACAGGTTTATGACACCATACTTGGGAGCGAAAACCAATGAGGTCTTTCCGGCAGGGTGAGCCGGCTTCATTTCTAGATGCCTTGCTCATTGTTTGGCCCGGCACGTCATCCTTGGTCGTATCGGTCCTCAGCGTGATGTTTATATTTTGGATCGAGAATGTGTCTTACGGCCAAGGGCTCTTTCAATACGGCGTGTGGCGGTCGGATGACAGGATCGTTTCTGCTCCTTTCGTGGACGGGGTAGTAGCCTACTTTCACTGGAATGTCCTGGAAAGAGAGCCAGGGAGAGTCGATATGGAACCGATTCTCCGAATACGGTCTCGTGTGCAGAGTGAAGGGAAACGATTCATCCTGAGAATAGTCACCGCGGAGCACACCCCCAACTGGTTATATCGTCTGGGCGTTCCTCGTGTGATCGACAAGAGCGACGACCAGCCCAGGTCGGTTCCCCTGTACTGGCACCCTGTCTACCTGCAACGTGTGAATGCTCTCATCGCTAAGATTGCCGAACAGCTTGATGGAGACCCGTCAGTAGCCGCCGTCCAAATTGGTGTCGCCAAGTATGGCGAGATGCTGATTGGCGGGCGGGACTGGATTGCCCAAGGTTTTTCGCCGTCCATTTGGACCGACACCTGTCGTGCCATAATTGATATCTACAAGGAACATTTCAAGAAGACGCCTCTTCTCGTCATGATCATGTCACAGGAGTTCCCTGACGGTCGCCGAACCGAGTCCATGCAGCAGGTGGCCGAGTATGCAGCAGCACACCGGGTGGGTCTCCAGTTCAACGGCCTTTCCCCGGACAACTCATACCTCTGGGGGCTTCTTGACCGGCCTGACCCGGATTCGGCAATCGCCATCTTCAGAAAGTTCAGTTCTCAGATTCCCCTTTCCTTCGAATTGACCAGCGACAAAGTGGATCCGAGGATTTCCTGTATGAACGCACTGAGCGAGCGCGCCTCATTCCTTTCTGTTCATACTTCGATTTTGGAGCAAGCCTCTCTCGCTCCTCTGTTCGCCTTCACCCGATACTTCCTCGGACGGACCCCCTCGAATTCAAAAGCAGTGTGGACACTGCTCAGGCAGACCTATCCAGGTGATGCACTGAGAACGGGAAAGAAGAATTATGAGTTCGGTCTGGAACAGGTGGAATTGCAGGACCATGTTGCCGCATGTATAGACGGCAGTGAGCTGAAAATCCGCGGAAAAACATCTGCACTTGACGGGCTCAATGGACTGCCCTGCCGAAAAACCAATAGCGCGGAGAACTTCCACCACATGGTGTTCAGAATCTCAAGCGAGTTTGACCCCGGCCCTGAACCTGTGCTCACCGTGGCCTATGCGGATGTGGGAAAAGATACTTGGCAGCCCATGTACATGACGGAACAAGGGCTCCGCTGGGGAAGAACCATCCGTAAACATAACACCGGTAAGTGGCTGAAGGCCGATTTCACCCTTCACGGTTTCACAAAAGGCTCACCCATTGACCTTCTGATCGATTCCAATGGTGACGGAGACGAATACATTCATTACGTTCAGTTGAGCCGCAGCGTCTCGGCGGTCCCCTTCCCGTTTTTCGCCGATCAGATCGGTACATCGTCAGACATTATTCGTTAGTTGACATTAAACTGTCAAATGTGCTATAAAACTAATACTTTTTTGTATGAACGGAGGGAGGAGAATGTTCGGCATCTGGAGATCCAACTTTGCAATCCTTTCTTGGAAGTACAGCATATCTGCGTTATCTGCTTATTGGAGCAGCAGTACTGTGCCTTCAAGGTTGTATCTTCCAGTGGTTGCCTTTCCAGGGAGGAGCAACTGCTGTTCCCGCGGGGTTTGCTACCGTGGCTTCCCAGCCCCATCCCAACGTGGCCGCAGTCCAGAAACAATTGATCACAAGCCTCGCGGGGTACGATTTTCAGGAAATCAGGGCGGCGTCGGGTGTGAGGACGAGTTCGGTTCTCATGGCGGGCGACTTGATGGAGATCCTCTACCAAATTGTTGAAGAATTTCCTTCCGCCGGCTATCGCCTCAAACCCGACGACAAACTGAACGTCTCCCATGTCTTTGATCCACAATTCGATGTGAACGTCCGGGTTGACTCAGCGGGGGAGGTCTATCTGCCCCTGGTAGAAAAGGTAAAAGTCGGCGGCCTGACGCTGGATCAGGCTATCAACAAGGTCAGGGACAAGTTCAGGGAGTACGTTACTAAACCGCACATAATGATTCGGCTCGAAGAATTCAACCATGCTGCGGAGAGCCGAAAACGAACCATAAAGACCATGAACGTGAACGGCCCTTTCAAGGAGTTCCTGATACCTACCGATGGAAACATATCGGTGCCGTTCATAGCCAGGATCAATGTTCTCGGTAAGACTCTGGACCAGGTGAAGGAGGATCTGGAAAAGAGCTATACTCGCATGGGCATCCAGACCGAGGTAACATGCATCCTGAAGAAGGTGAGCGCCCGCCGCGTATATGTTATGGGTGATGTACAAAAAGCAGGAGTTTATACGTACGAGACGTCCGTGAACCTGGCCCAGGCCATATCAATGGCGGAAGGTTTCAAGAAACTAGATATTCGGCAAACCGTTGATTTGGCCGACGCTTCCGGAATACTCATCTTCAGGACCAGGGGCGTCCGACGGCCCACAGCCTTTCGAGTCAATCTTGTGCCCACTCTATTGGCAGGAACTCCGGAGGGGAGTTTTCCGCTTCAAATGGATGACGTGGTTTACGTGCCCCAGATGGCCAGACCAAGGGTTTTCGTTTTCGGCGAGGTGGGCACTCCGGGTCCATACGAAGTGCATGGCGCTGCTTCAATTACACAGGCAATTTCCTTGGCCGGTGGTTTGAAAGACACTGCGTGCCGGAAATCACTCCTTGTTATACGCAAGCAACATGATTCAGGACCGCCCGCCGTACTGGTGGATCTGAACAACATATTGAAAACAGGTGGTGGTAACGATTTCATGGTGGCAGCCGGAGATGTGGTTTATGTCCCCAAGAAGTGGATAGCAAATGTAGACGTGTTCATAGATCAGTGGTTCACCAGAGGACTATACGCTCTTCTTCCGGCCAATTCCCCTCTTGACTTTTATATTGACGTCTGGGAAGCTTGCAATCAAAGACTCAGAAAAAAGAAATTGGAAAAAGAAATCGAGAACCTTCAATATGGGATCGGCACCAACACATGGGTTCCGTGATGATAACCCTAATCTGAGGGAGGGGCGAGTCAGAAATAACGGTCTTTCTCTAAGAGATTATATTGAGGCATTTTATACTAGAAAACAAGTCTTCCTTATCAGCCTTATCATCACCCCCCTCATCGCACTCAGCGTAAGCTTCCTCGTGCCCAAAGTGTACCTGTCCTCTACAAAGATATGGGCCAAAGAACAGCGTACCGGAGATCCTTTCCGTCTTGAAGAGACCCGCCTTTCTTTTCTTAAGGATCAGCAGGAGCTTATTCTGAGCAATCTTGTCATGTCCCGCGTGTTGGAGTCTCTTCCGCCTGAGGCGGCAACGGGGAGCGCTCAGAAGTCGTGGAACGACCTGTCTGCGGAGCAGCAGGCCGAGCGAATAGCCCAACTAAGGAAGAATGTTGAAGCTGAGATTGATCCCGGCTCTCTGGAGGGAGGGTCCAGTTTCATCCTACTGAAAGTCAAGGCTGGCACAGCCACCCTAGCTGCACAAATGGCAAACCTTTTCGCAGCCAAATATATTGAATACTACTACGAGCTTAAGAGCAAGAGCGCACACGATTCGTACAAATTTCTGGAAACGCAGAGCGACCAGGTTGCGCTGGTTCTCGATGAGAGCGAGCAAAAACTCAAGGATTTCGAGATAAAGCTCGGCCCAAAGCTGATTCCGTTGATTGAACTGATCAAACAGGGGACCTCTGCCAGCTTTTCCGAGGCATACCGGTTCATTGGGGCATACGACCTGTATGCCTCAGACTACGCAGAGAGGGCCAAGGGGTTTGCTCTGCTTCAAAACCTTCGGCGGGATACCGGTGGCAGGTTCGTTCCCCTGGACAGCAGCTCGAAGAATCTTTCGCTGATCCATGTGCGGGACAACCTGGATAATCTCAGGTTGAAGCTGACCCATGTCAAACAGCGCAGGACTGAGAAGTTCGATGATGTGGGGATGCTTCAGAACGAGGTGTCTTTTGCCGAGGACATGCTGAAAGGTCAGATTCTTGAGGATTACGAATCGAGGAACGTGGAGAAACAGGCTGCTAAGGAAAAACTCGATCTCATGGAAAAGCGGGTGCGGGAGATTGACAAGGATTTAAGTGACATAGCAGAGAATCGTGTCACGTACGAGAAGCTGCGCAGGGATGTGGACAATCAGTCGGCAATTTACAAGAAAGTCCGGGAAGAGCTTGAAAGCTCAAGGATAGCAGCGGAAATGAGTGTCCATAAAACCGCCAACATCTACATCATAGATAAAGCTGTGCCTCCATTGAAAGCGGTGAGGCCCAACAAGGTCCTGAACCTGGTGCTCGGAGTGCTCGGAGGTATTGTTATCGGCCTTGGGCTCGTTATGATCAGCGCCTATTTTGATCAGACGATCAATCGGCCGGACCAGGTGACCCGCCACCTGGGCCTGGACGTGCTGGGCTCCATTTCGTCCAACCGAAAGTAAAAAGAGATAACAGCAGTTCTCAAAAGTTTTTATCGATTGGCGGCAGGTTTGTTTTGAGCATCCGTCCCTGGGAGCGCAGGCTTCCAGCCTGCACTGAGGCCTACAGAATTTTTTGCAGGCAAGATGCCTGCGCTCCCAGCTTAAACGAAAAGACTTTTGAGAAGCATTAGTAGTTCAACGAAGCCGGAATCACACTTTGGAAACAGTTCGCGCCCAGTCCAGAACAGTCAATCTTTCACAACTGTTCAGGGTATGAATACACTTGGCTCCGGCGATCCAATCGGGTGGCACTCTCGAAACTTCCTCTTCATCAAATTCGTCAGTGCTCAACTTCAACACTTTGTTGATAGATACGGCGTACACAAGGGTCTTTGCGTGAAAGCCAACCTCAGTCAGGTATGGCAGAGAGGTAGTTCAACGCGCCTTTTCATGGTAAGAATAACAGAATCAAGAACCGGAGATAAAGTGATGCCCCTTTTGTTTCGTTCGAGAAGTCATGGAATGGTGGCCTTTGGATTTTTTAACATCGAAACAGACATGCTGTTGCTCGAAAATCTTTTCTTCTTTGCTGATCGATTTTGCCAAGCTGTCGTGAGCCTCGCCGAGCAATCTGCCGTATCCGAGAAGGACGTCTGGATGGACGGGTTTCGGATTCAGGATCCAACCCTGATAGGCAACCTACATGGGGCTATCCAAGGAGTAGATTTGAGGGGTTTTATTGGCGAAACCTACCGTCAATTTCCGTTTCCCGCAAGTCAATGGGCCTTCAAGCAAAAACCCGATGGAGTGAAGAACCAGTCCCTTGTACAAGGACTCATTCGCAAATTTGCAGAGGATAAACCAATTCGGCTGTCTTTGGACATACAGTCATCAACCACGAGTATCGATGAATTCGTCTTTGAGCAAAAAGAGTTTGAGGAATTGACAGCCTATGTGGATAGAGGCGGTTACCCTCGATGGCAAGACGAAATCCGTCCGCCCTATGTCCAAGCGATGATGAAGAAACTTGCTCCGTGAACCAAGCTTTCGAGGCGATTCCGTTTCTGAAACGGAGGGCTTTCAATGAACCGACGCGTCCTAACCGTACTGGGTGTTTTATTCGTCCTTATTTTGTGGACTTCCACTCTGATCGCTCAAACTGAGAGCGAAGGCTGAGCTGCATATAATAAGGCCTTGAAATGACTCAGTGTGCCCTTAAATTCCTTTGGAAATGATCATATGTTCCCCTAAATTCTCATACCCAAGACGCGAGGTTCATCCTTGGTCTCTATGACCTCCCGAACCAAGATCATTGCGATCTCTATGGCTCTTTGCGATAGAGGTAATTTGCTGAGAGAATTCCTCTACGACGGAGTTGCTCAGGAAAACTGGATCTGCCACAGCCATTTCTCGCACAATTTTTTGAGCCCTCGCGCCCGACATTAAGCGCTGTTCGAAGAGAAGTGACATGAGACGAAGATTCCGCACCAGGGGTATCGCCAGTTGTGTCGCTTTGGTCAATAGTCCTTTGTCACTCGTAACAAGAATTAGAGAATTGTCGCGGCACAGGATCAGATGACATGCATCGATTGCAGATATTCCTCTAAATGTTTTCGCTTCTCCGAGCTGTTCCAACGTTGGCACTAAGATTTTTATCCCAAGATCTTCATATTCCTCTCTCGACAATCCACGCACTTCCTTGGTAAGAGCCAACGAAGAAACTTTCAGGGAATCACAGTGGGTAGCGAATGACCGCAAAATGTCGAGAGCGGCCACCTTCTGATAGTCGATCACCGTGCAAGAATCCAACAAATAAGACCCATTTATATGAGGTCTACTTGCCATCGAAATACTTCCATGAGGCTATCCAGTCCTTAACTGAAGGAAGATCTTTGTCCAAGGCCTCCGCCGCCCACCCCAAGCTTATCACACCATCTTCAATGCCTCGGCGGATCAACGCCATAAACCTTACACCCATGAAATCTGCTGCGGTCAGTCCCTCCGGTTCACTCGCTCGGGCTTGCTCCCCGGTGCGGACGTAAAACGCATCTTCATGAACTTGATGAGGCTCTTCTTTGAACCTGAGACCTTTCCCATATTGTCTTAGGTAACTCAAAGCAAATTCATGCCAAATTGATTTCTGGTCAACTCTTCCAGATGCTATCAATCGCATGAGGACAGTTTTGTAGCTAACGCTAAAGTATCTTTTTATTTTTAGAACCGCATCGACTAGGCTTAACCCCCGGGACTTCCGCAAATGATTTTCGAATGCAGCCTGAGGCATCAGGAAATGGCCTGCAAATTCGTTAGCTTCATCCTCTTCCCGATCATTTTCCTCAGTTTGATCCACGTCGAACGCGTCCAGGTGCATCATCAAATGGCCAAGTTCGTGAGATGCGCTGAAAATCCTCCGCTCTACAGTTACCTTGTCCCAAACATTCACCGCTATAGCTGGTCCGCCATCACTCTTTGCCACTGAAAGGCCAAAAAAATTATCTGAAGCCAGCCATAGGGGAAATACCTTTATACCCCCAGATTCAAACAACCCACAGATATCCCAGATCGGTTCCTTTTCGGCAACGCCAAGCATTTCCCTTGCGATAATGGCGGCGGCCTGAGGTTTCCTGTCCTCGTCTGCTAATTTATGGAGCCGTTCAATCATTGGGGCAACACCGTCTTCAACCTTGTCTTTAACCAACTCTTCTATTTCATTGAAGCATCTTAGCCACCGGTCCACCCTGATCAATACGTCTTCCCGGGTTCTGATTTTTTTTCTGGCCCGAAATCTCACAGATTTCAGGCAGTTCTGGCTTTCGATGATTTCATAGAAATTGGCGTCCAAAGCCTCGGCGATCCGCTGAAGAGTATCAACACGGGGAACACACAATCCCCTCTCTATCTTCTTGTATTGCGTCTGAGGCACGGCGGCGTAAGAAGCAACTTCGACTTGACTGAGTTTCTTTTTGAGGCGAAGCCTTCTGACATTTTTTGAAATTAGCTCCCCGGTTATGGCCATCGCTTTGCGCTCCCTTGATCCTAATATGACCTAGACTGCTTTCACGTTGTCTTGGCTACTCTGAAAAGCCTTATCCATATAATCTATGTCATAGATCTAATTCTATACCAACTTTCTAATTATGTAAATAAGGTTATTTTGTTATACCATTTGGACGTTTAACTGTAATTGGTGTCATAACTGGTAACAACAGGTTCGGCAACCGGTCCTCGAAACAGATTTTGCCGGCCCTCGGAAGTCCGCTTAAAATAGGTTGACCGCACGAGCAAACTCAGGAATCGTTCGAATGACTCATTGCGGCCAAATTGAAAGTCGAGAACCTTTACGGGATCGGCCAACTGAATGTGGAACGAAGTGCAGACGGCCTCAAGTTCGGAGGTGCCTTCGTAGGCTACCATGGAAAATGGGGTCAGGTCTTGAAATATCAGTTTTTCTCTCTTTGAAACCTCTTTACTGACAGTGGTATAGATCGGGACACCATACCTAATTCACTCCACGTTCGCAGAAGTACGTATGGCGTCCCCGGATTCAAGAATATGGAGCAGACTTTAGTCAGCTTATTCCAATCTTGTCGTCAGCCTAAAACCTGCCCCCCTAGGCAATTTCAAGGCCATCGATTTGACGCGGAGGATACTTTGGCAAATTGGTCAATATGTTTAAGAACTGCTATAGATTGTCTATTTCTTGGGTTTTGGCAAGCCGACTGTCTGAGCGCCCGTAATTCTTTGCTCCGGACTCAGCTTCAGAGCTTCACCCAATTTGGGTTTGTCGATTGATACACGAAATACGGTGGCCAGTTCCTCGGAGGAACAAAACAGGTAAACGTTTTCTGCGATAAAGCCCGTGTCTGCCGCGGCAAGGAACATCTTGCCGGCTTCCTCTCCTTCGCCCATTTTTGCGAGGTCCGCAACATAAACGAGGTTGACGGCTGCAGCCTCAAAATATGACTGCGTGCCGGTAAGGGAACGGAGGTCCCCCGACGCGACCGGAACGAGAGCATTTCCCTTCGGATCATAGAGATACGTTCCTTCCGCAGTCGCGACGTACACGTCGATCTCCTGACGGTTTAAAGCCGATGGCGCAGTACGCCTGCCGGAATCCGGTCGGCTTATACCGAACGCAGCCCAAAGCAAGTTGGACAGCGTCTGCTGCGAGAGATTACCGCTGCTGAATTCCCGTGTGGTCTTCCTGTCCTTTAACGTTTGCATCAGAGGCTTACTCTTGTCCAGTTTCGGTTCAGGAAGCTGGATCGGCTTCATGTCCTGTCCAAAGGCCGGCACAAGAATACCTGCACAGAAAATCAACGACACAGCGATTGCGAAGACTGTTCTCATTTTCATTCGGTCACTCCTTGCAAGTACATTATCACATTCTTTAATCATTCTTGAAAAAGATGTCAAACGATCAGGCAGCGATGAAGAATGAAAACGAAGTTATGGGTAATCGTGTTTGTGTAAGAATGTATCCATGATGTTCCTCTCCTGATGATGCCGGATTGTGGCAACTCCGAGCATACATCAAAACTGGGAACGTCACCCCGCTCTTTGGTTGCGGCCGGAGGCTGCGCTGTGTATAATGACATTGGTACGGAAGTGGTAATCAGCCATCAAGCGTACTACGAACAGGACGGAGCCGTTACGGATATGGTGGTCATGGGCACAGTTTACCAGGGAAGTCAGGCGCATCCTGAGCGGGAACCCCAAAATCCAGCCCTGGATCGATGCAATCTCGCAAGTTGTCGAAAACGCACCGGAAAGCCAGGAATGATTACGTTGTAGGTAGAGAGAGGGTTCGCCAAAGAATTTGTGTAGAGGCTGTTCGGATCATAAGGCGGGAATTAGGGGGGGATCGGACTTGGAAGCCGTTGCACGAATAATTTGCGAATTGAGTGGGATATTTCGCCGTTTCCTCATCGGCATGGCCCAATTTTTTGTGTTACACTGGGCTCTGTGCAAATAGTTGTTACGGCCGAGAGTTCACCGGTTCACAAGTCAACTGATTCCTGGTTTTATTCCGTATAATGATGTGTGCGTTTAACAGAGAAGAGGTAAAGACATGAGAGGCCTTACTAAACTAACCGAGTGGCTGAATACCTTCTTCACGGGCATCGGGGGAATAGCGCTTGTGCTCATGACAAGTATAGCCTGCGTCAATATGTTTATGCGGCTCTACGGGGCACCGCTCTCCCCAGCCTATGAACTGGTGTCTTACCTGGGGGCAATCACTGTGGCGTTGCCGCTCGGCTATGCACAACTTAAGAAAAGTCACATCGCTGTAGATATTCTGTCAAATCGATTTCCCCCAGGTGTGCGACGAGTCATCGTAGGATTAAACCTGGTCCTGAGTATCGTATTTTTCTCTCTAGCCTCGTGGAAGGTTACCCAGCATGCAGCGAACTTGTGGCATACCGGGGAACTCTCCGAAACCACTCGCATGCCCTTTTACCCGTTCGCCTTCGCTGTAGCTTTTTCCTGCGGGCTCCTGGCCTTGACTCTACTTGTGGACTTGCTTTCCCTGGTCGCCCCATTGCGGGAGGAAAATAAATGACCGGTTTAATAGGAATCATAGCACTTCTGTTGCTGATGTTTTTATTGGAGATGCCCGTAGGATTTGCCATGGGGATGGTGGGCCTTGGCGGTATATGGTACGTATTATCATCTGAAGCTGCTCTTTCGACGCTCGGGACGGAGATTTGGGAGACGTTTGCCAACTATGGCCTCACCGTTATACCCATGTTCATACTGATGGGGCAGATCTGCTTTTATTCTGGGGTGAACGAAAGTCTTTACAAGACCGCCAATACGTGGATGGGGCGAGTGAGAGGCGGCTTGGCAATGGCCACGGTCATGGCGTGTGCGGGTTTTGCCGCAATATGTGGTTCGAACACTGCCACTGCTGCAACGATGACCTCCGTGGCGCTCCCACAGATGAGAAAATACGGTTACGAACCCATTCTCAGCACCTCAGCCGTAGCCTGCGGGTCCACTCTCGGTGTGGTCATTCCACCTAGTGTGGTCCTGATGGTTTACGGGATCTATACCGAGCAATCCATAGGAAAACTGTTCTGGGGCAGCACGATCCCCGGCTTAATCATGACCTTTCTTTTCTGCATCACCATATATGTAATGTGCGTCGTGAGGCCTGAGTGGGGTCCCCCCGGAGACAGGACCAGTATGGGTGCTAAGATAAAGGCAATTCCCGGCGCGTCGGAGATGATTGTTCTGTTTACCTTGATCATGGGCGGCCTGTATTCAGGCGCTTATACCCCTACCGAGGCCGGCGCTGCAGGGGCGTTTTTTGCTGTAGTCTTAGGGGTGATCAGAAGAAAGCTGAGCTGGAAAGGCTTCATTGCCTCAGTGGTCGATACTTTGAAGATTTCCTGCATGATAATAGTGATTATTGCGGGAGCCGTGATTTTTGGGAGATTCTTAACCATTAGCGGACTCCCTTTCCAAATCACTGAATTTGCAGCCTCGCTCGATGTTCCACCCTGGGTGGTAATGGCGGTGATCCTGCTCGTTTACGGCGTGGCCGGCTGTCTTATGGACGCTTTGGGGTTTCTGCTGGTGTCGATCCCCATCTTCTTTCCTTTGGCAATGAGCCTGGGTTACGACCCGATCTGGTTCGGTTGTATAATCACAGTGGTGACGACCATGGGAGCCATTACTCCTCCTGTCGGTATCAGTGTTTATGTGGTCGCCGGAATGAACAAAGATATTCCCATGGGAACCATATTCAGAGGCGTGTTGTGGTTTATTCCCGCCTACATCCTGACCATGGCATTAATGATACTTTATCCCCAAGTCGCATTGTTCCTGCCGTCGCTAGTAAAATAGCAACGGTTAACGGAGGCTTTGATGTCGGACAAAGAGATTCTCAAGGGGAAAAAAATTCTGGCAGTGGACGATGAACAGGATGTTCTCTCGGTTATCCGCGAAGAACTGGAAGCATGTCAGCTTATAACAGCGGGCGACTTTGATTCCGCACGACAATATTTGGAGCGTGAACCTTTCGATCTGGTAATCCTGGATATTATGGGGGTCAAGGGATTCGATCTTTTGGATATTGCTCGGTCTCAAAGGCTGCCGGCTGTGATGCTGACAGCCCACGCGATGACGCCGAACAGTTTCCAGAAGTCTATTGACAAGGGTGCCGTGTCTTTCTTGCCGAAAGACGAGCTTTATCGGCTCGACGAACTGATAATGGAGATTTTGGAGGAATTGGGAAAAGGGGAAACCCATTGGTATCGGCTAATAGAAAGACTTGGCCCGAGATTCAAGGAGTTGTGGGGCCAATTGTGGGAAGAGATTAAATTTCCTCCAGAATCCAAAATAACCTGGTGAAGATTGTCTTGGGCGTGACTTCGATGCATCCAGGTTCTGTTCATTGACGGGATACCCAGCAGTGTTTGGCTGAAGGGGGACTCTCAAAATTGACATTGACAAGCCCTTTTCGATTCCTGTAATTTCATTTATAGTCAGTGCCAAAATTATTGTCGCTTTCGGTTTGTCGTGCTTATTTCGGACAGAAATTTTGGCAACGAGTATATGCGGCTCAATTTATTGGATCCTTTCTCTTTCACCTAAAGCCATGTCCGTCATCAGGAGGTATTTGCGATGAAAAAGTTTAGATCATTCTCTATCTTTTCTGCGACATTCGTTTCTTTTATTTTTGTACTGGGTGCTCTTTGCTTGGCTGGTCCAGTAGGGGCTGATACGATCACCCTCACTTACGCGAACTTTCCTCCGGCTCCGACTTTCCCATGCATTCAGATGGAGCGATGGGCCAAAGAAGTCACAGAGCGGACTAAGGGAAAAATAGAGGTCAAGACCTTTCCAGGCGGTACCCTGCTCGCAGCCAAAAACATGTTTGACGGTGTGGTCAAGGGTGTCGCGGATATTGGGTGTCTGGCAACCGCCTATCAACCGGGTAGATTTCTTATGTTTGAAGCGATGGATCTCCCGTTTGTGTTCGCCAGCGGTACGGTGGCCAGCGTGGTCATGTGGGATCTCTATGACAAATTCAAACCGGAATCCTTTAACGATGTAAAAGTTCTTACAATGTTCACCTGCGCCACCGCACACATAATGTCCCAGAAACCCGTACGTAACATGGAGGATCTTCAAGGGCTTAAGCTGAGGGCTGCCGGCACAGGAGTGGATATAATGAAGCTACTCGGGGCAGCCCCTGAGGGCATGCCCATGTCCGCAGTCCCTGAGGCTCTTCAGAAAGGAGTTGTCCAAGGCCTTGTAAGTTCTCTTGAGGTCATGAAGGACATGAAGTTTGCCGAATATTGCAAATTCGCAACTTACGCCGATTTGTGGGTTGTCCCATTCGCCGTCGTGATGAACAAGAAGAAATGGGAATCACTACCGGAGGATGTGAAAAAAATATTTGACGACTTGAGTAAAGAACAGGCTCTCTGGACCGGTAGGTATGTGGACCAACATGCACAAGATGCTATAGAGTGGTCCAAGAAAGAAGAAAAGGTCGAATTCATAACTCTTCCTCAGGAGGAAACGGCCAAGTGGAGGGCTAAAGTGGAGCCTCTTACCCAACAATATCTAGACCGTACAAAAGAGGGTAAACTGCCTGGCAAAGAGTTCTTGGAAGAGCTTATGAAGCTTAAAGATAAGTACACAAAAGAATTGAAGGATAAATGATTGTTGTTGTTCCACAATTGTAAAGCCTCCTTGAAGTCAACGGGGGGGGGGGGTAAGGGGATAATGCAACAAGAGTCGATGAGCCTTGTTGAGGTTCAGAGCAGATTTGTGAGTGATGAAGCCTGTATGGAGCACCTGTTCAAGCTTCGCTGGCCGGACGGTTACAGATGTCCGAGGTGCGGTCACAGGAGATACTGTTTTCACAGTACGCGCACGCTGTTTCAGTGCAGTGCGTGTAAGTATCAGGTCTCGGTCACAGCAGGGACGATTTTCCACAAGACGCGGACTCCTTTGGTGAAATGGTTCTGGATGATTTTCATGATGGCCCGTCAGAAAAGCGGTGTATCGATGCTCAGTCTCCAGCGGATGCTCGGGATCAAGTCGTACAAGACCGTTTGGACTATGGGGCACAAGATCCGCAAGGCCATGGAGGATAGGGATTCCCAGTATCAACTCGCTGGTCTTGTGGAAATGGACGATGCGCTTATCGGTCCGCGAAAACCGGGACCTCTGGGTTGCACGCGTCTAAATAATCTTTAGGGCCCGTTCCTTCTCGCTGTACAAACAGCCGCAGTACTTCTGCATGTACAACCCAGTCTTGCGGTACCGTTTCACACCCTCATTCCAACCGGAACGCCAATCCTTATAAAGGAATGGGATCCCGTGGCTCTCGGAGATTGATTCACAGGTAGATCTCAATAGATCGTGCTTTTGAAAGCGGCTGTAAAGAAGCGTTGTAGAGAAGGCGTCGAAACCCTTCGCGTCGGCAGTCAGTGCAGTCCTGTCCATTCTGTAATGGAAGCAGATCAGGCACCTCTGAGGTTCTCGAAACACAACCTGCCTGAACCACCCTTCCATTCCTTCTTGGTCGTGTTCGTGGAGAACGCGGACATTGTGGTCTCGCGAGTATGTGATCAGTGCATCCAGCCTTCTGAGATACTCGGAATATGGATGGATATTGGGATTGAAAAACAGGACCGTGACTTCGTGTCCTTCACGGCTGAGGTCATCGAAGGGTACCACTAGACACGGTGCACAGCAGGCATGAAGAAGAATTCGCATGAAAAGGGTTGTGTCCTCTCAAATGTCGTGATAATAATTTGGTGAATTTGTAACAGCGTGTCAGGCCGCAATAATACTCCGGACCGGTTGCACCATGAAGAGACTTCTCATTGGGTTAATAATCCTTTCTTGTCTGAATCCGGTAATTTTGACGGCCTCAGATGAACACGCCCTTTTCTTGAATGCGTTTGGAGAGACTGCAACAGCTTACCTCAACGATTCCTTTCTTCTTCTGGGCACTACGGCTGACGGTTTTGTGTCCGACGTCATTCCCCGAGAAACGGCCCTGGAAATTTCTAAAAATGTCCAGAAAAGGATCAGGGTTATCCGGGCAAAACTTAGAGCGGTCTCAGCCTCTCGAATGGCCGAAGTCGACAAGCAACTGATAGGGCTCCTTGACGGTGCATACGCATGTATGGATCAGCAGGCATGGGCTTTGTCCCAGTACATAGGGGATAAGAGCCCCGACGCCGCTAAACGATTTGAAGAACGACGAACCGGATGCCTGGACAGAATAAGAAAAATTGGGGAGTTCTACTCTACTCTTCCACCCGCTCCGGAACTCCCTGAACCCCTCAGCACACGCTGATCCCCCACCCTTATAGTGAAGCGCTGACGATCGAAATACTCGAGAAGCGGAATATTATATTTCCTTGAAGAGCCCGTTATCTCGCTGAAACGGGACGGGGTTATGCTGCTCTCCTGTTTGAAAAAAGACACAAGTTTTTTCTTGGTTTGATCTATGAAGTCAGAAGAAAAATAAATGTCCTCCTTAACCCGCACCACCTTGCCTTCCTTTTCCATGAGGCTCAGCAGGGTTCTGACCTTTTTGATTTCCGCACCTGTTGCAGAGATGATCTCTTTGATGAGAGGCGGGGAGTTCCCTCCTCCGGAGATGAGCTTCATCAATAGGTCTTTGACGTCCTTCTCATCGTCATTGAGATGTACCCTATGCGAATACGCCCGAACCGTATCTCCATCGACTACCACTTCGCCATTCGAGGAAAGATTTTCCAGGACGGTCTTGAACAGTCTGTCTCCACCCGGTGCAGTTGAGCGAAGCTCTTGCTTGGATATGCCTTCCTTTAACGGTTGATCGGCGTGAAACGAGGCGAGACGATCAAGAATCCTGTTTTTGACCATCATAAAAAAATCCCTGTGAACATGGCGCTTTTTCACAGGTTCCAACCTTATGAGAGTCTTTGAGTTTCTTAGAGTTTCAATAATACTATCGAGCTGTTTGCCGGAAAGGCCCGACATTCCGAGAAGCTCATTTCGGGCAACTCCAGCCGGTCCGCCGCTGCGCACAAGCGAGGCCACGATTGCCTCGTTGTCCTTACTGTCCGTCTCCATGAAAGACTTGACCGTGCGTGCCTTCAACTTCAGTCCCCTGGGGTTTACTATCACGCCGCCGCCAAGAGTGATCGACGGCGATACAGCCCTGATAACAAACCTATCCCCCGTAGCCGGGACCAGGGGCGCAGACGTACGCAACTGGGCCAGGGTTGTCTTGCCCGGTTCAAGAACGTCCATTTCAGGCAGAACGACCAGGGCTTCAACCTCGGAAGTATAGTGATGAAGTCGCACCTTTCGGCGGTTCTTCAGGGTTAGCCGAGATCGCGCAAGCGAGGTCAACTCCACGTCCACAATGTAAGAGGGCCGAAACTCTTCAGGATGAGTAATTACTTCACCTCGGTGCAGTTGGCCCTGTTCGAGCCCCCTCAAGTTCACCGCAACCCGTTCTCCTGGGAAAGCTTTCTGTTCGGCCCGATTATGGGACTCCAGGGAACGGACCGACGACCTCAAGTTTCCGGGTAGAATTTCCACCTCATCCCCAACAGATACCGTTCCCGAAATCAAAGTGCCCGTGACTACTGTTCCATGCCCTTTCAAAGTAAATACCCGGTCCACAGGAAGACGCAGTAGACCAAACACGGGCCTATCAAGCGCTTGTGCGGCCAACTGAGCGAGGGTTTCTCGGAGGCTGTCGATCCCCTCCCCGGAGCGGGAAGAAACGCGAACCATGGGCGCTCCTTCCAGGAAGGTACCCCTGACGAGGTCTCGTGCATCTTCTTCGGCCAGATCTGCCAGTTCCTTGTCCACAAGATCCAATTTGGTCAATACCACCAAGCCAAGCTTGACTCCAAGAAGTGACAGTATGTCCAGATGCTCTACGGTCTGGGGCATAACTCCTTCATCGAGGGCAATGACAAGCGCGGCCATGTCGATGCCGCCTGCGCCCGCAACCATTTGTCTGACAAACTTCTCATGGCCCGGAACGTCCACAATGCCCATTCGAATATGGTCGCCTAAGTCCAGAAACGCGAAACCGAGTTCTATACTTATGCCCCTAAGTTTTTCCTCTTTCAGGCGATCCGTATCAATCCCCGTGAGCGCACGGACCAACTCTGTCTTGCCATGATCTATATGCCCGGCGGTACCAAGGATCACCCTTTTCATTGCCGTTTCTTTCAAAGCAGCCATTCTAGCGGGCTTCTTAAAATATGCGGTCTCATTCCGGCCAGATTTCTATAAGTCGTTTCTTGGGAAACGGATAGGGAGTTTGCGGTCCAAACCAGTGATCGTATATTTTGTCGAAGGAACCATCGGCGGCCATATCTTGAATAGTAAAATTGACAAAGTCTCTCCATGCAGAATCATCCGACTGAACCGCAACTGCGAGCGGTTCAGTCAGGTCGGATGCGTCAATCAGTTCAAAGCGTCCCGGGTGTTTGGAACCGTACTCAAGCAGAGTCAATCCTGAATCCATCCAGCCCGTAGCTTTTGCACGCCCAAGCGCCATGAAGCAGGAAGGTCTGTCAGGATAGGAGACCACATTGGTTTCCGCTTGATCATCGCCCATTTTTTTTAGAAGACTCATGGCTGCCCGTTCTGCCGACGAACCCTGTACCACGGCTATCTTATGCCCCTTGAGATCTGCCGCCTTCTTGACACTTCCCTTGAGAGTAATTATTTGCTGGACATCGTGGAAATAGGCCACCGAAAAGTCGAAGTCGTTCTCAAGAGATCTTGTGTGCTTGATTCTGCAAAAGGCGGCATCAATATTCCCGCGGGAAAGCATTGGACCCCATGTTTTTTCATTAACCTTAACCGCCTCAAGCTTAAGATTCATGTGTCGCGCCAATTCCGATGCCAAATCCACTTCAAATCCAACCCACTCGCCTGAGGGTTTGATGAATCCCTGCGGTGTGATGTTGTAGGGAACCCCGATACGGACAGTGCCGGCCTTTGTGACCCGATCAAGTATAATTCCTGCTCTGCCGATTTGCGGCAGTAAGGCGAAGTGAAGTAAGATGATCCAGAAAACAAATCTCATGCGAGATGCCACTTCTACACCTCCTCAGACTCGTCCTGATCCGGAATTTCTTCCGGCGATTCGTAGTCTTCCTCTTTCGTCTCATTGTCCATTGTTGCCGACTGTTCGAGTTCGGCAACAATTTCATCTCTGGTCATTTCCACAATAGTCTCTTCACTCAAACGGACAAAAACAGTTTCGGCAAGAGGGTCGTGTTTAAGGACCACACCTTCACCTTTAGGCGTACGCACTGATCGACCAATCTTCGGCAGTCCCTTCTTAAACTCTTCGTACGTATCATGTTCAAAACCCAAACAGCACATGAGACGCCCACAAACACCAGATATCTTGATGGGGTTAAGGGAAAGATTCTGATTCTTAGCCATCTTGACAGAGACGGGTCGGAAATCCGTCAGAAACCGGGAGCAGCACAATTCCTGGCCGCAACAAGCCAAGCCGCCTATCATTTTGGCCTCGTGACGCACCCCTATTTGCCGCATCTCAATCCTCACAGGGAACCGGGACACAAGTTCCTTGACTAATTCACGAAAATCAACTCGTCCTTCTGCGGTGAAGTAAAAAACGTACTTTGAAGCATCGAAGAAACATTCTGCCTCAACCAGTTTCATGGGAAGCGCGAACTCACATATCTTGTCCAAGCAAAAATCATACGCTTCTTTCTCTTTCTGGACGCACCGCTCTTTTTGGCTAAAGTCAACTTTGCCGGCCTTTCTCAGCACCTTGCGCAACCCTTCGATCTGCGACTGGTCCATCTCGCGCTCAAAAGGGGGAATAGCTACGTGTCCCAGCCCCACTCCTTTCTCTGTCTTCACTATTACCCAGTCTCCTTGAAGCAATTCGATACCGGTCGCTTCAAAATGGTAAATTCTGCCGGCGTATCCGAAACGGACTCCACACACGCTCAGTGTTATCCTGGATGACGTTTTGTCCGCATCCGGAAAGGCCATGTCAGACGTGTTTGAACGTTTTGATCCCGAAAGCTCTTCAGATGGCTGCCCGATAGATGCTTCCGAGGGGGCTGACATGGGGCCAGTTTCCTGGCAAGTGCATGAACTTTGGCTGAAGTCAGTGCAGATCCATGGAGGCTTTCCATCAATATGCTCTTGGCCGGTCAATTCGGTATCAATGGAAGACGAAGTTAAATCGAGCGTCACCGGACCTTCTCCTGGATCAGGATCGAGCGCAGAGGCTTCCGTGTCCAAAGAGTGCGGCCTTGATGATTTTTTTGCGCCGGCATTGGATCCCCAAGATCTCGGCAGATAGGGAACGTCCTTCCTGTGTTGTTCGTCGCTCATATCAGGACCTTAACGCCTCGGCCGGAGCGGTACCTAAATCGGGCCCGACTAATATGCGTGCAATTCTGAGAAACATGATATCAGTAATCAGATTTCGGTTCACATTGATGTCCGATTCAATAAGTTCAGACCCGTTGAGGATCTCGTCGTAAACTCTGAACATTTGATCAACGGAATACCGTGACGATATATCACGAATTCGTTCGGCAAAATCACTATTGATGACCGTGGAATGGTCGTTCGGAACACTGGCCCGCAGCAAGTCCTGAATCCATGTAAGAGCTATATGGATTGCATCAGAAACCCTCTTTCGGTCGGACGAAATGTGTGCAGACAACTCGATAAGTCCTCGTATACCGCTTGACCCTGGATCCGAGAGAGTGGAAATCATCTGTTCCCTAAGTCGTGAAAGGCTGGGAGTATCCATCTCCAGCGCCTGAGATATGCTACCACATCCCATGCCTGCAAGTATCCACGACTTCTCAGGTGACATGCCCTTTTCCTGTTGGAGAAACTCAGCCAGCGTTTCCAGAACAATCGGGCCAAAACCAATGTGTCTACACCGAGAACGCACGGTAGACAACAACAGGTGAGGCTTTGATGTCACCAGTATGACCATGCGCCCAGCCGGTGGTTCCTCAAGTGTTTTGAGGATCGCGTTCTGCGCGGCCCGGTTCATCAGGTGGGCGTCGTCTATTACAACTATTCTCCATGTTCCTTCTGCGGGCGGGTAACGTAAAAAGTTCTTAAGGTACCTTATGCGATCTATTCTGATCATGCCCCTTTCGGGTTTTTCTACAAGGAAGTCAGGGTGAGTTTGGCCGCGTATTCGGCTACAAACGGGACAAGATCCGTGAGGATCTGCTGTAGGATCCGGACAGTTCAATAAGCAGGCAAATCTGACGGCCGCCATCTTTTTGCCGATTCCGTCTAGTCCGGTAAACACGTATGCATGGGCGGGACGCTTTACTCTCGCACTTCGCTCGAGTAGCCCAAGGACGCTTTCATGACCAACTAGGACGTTCATGGAAGACGGCTTAGCCGAAAAATATCACTCATCCCCGCTTGACCGGCATGAATCTGTCCAGTTCCAGCACCAGCGGCGAGGCGACAAAAATGGAGGAATAGGTCCCGAACAAAATTCCTACTATGAGTGCCCACGCAAAATCCTGAAGAATATGAGTGCCGAATATTAAAAACGCTATGACGGAAAGAAGTGTGAAACAGCTTGTGAGGATTGTTCGAGAAAGTGTTTGGTTGATTGAGGAGTTCATAATTTCGATGAGTGGCTGCTTCTTCATCGACTTCAAGTTCTCTCTTATCCTGTCGCAGACAACGATGGTGTCGTTAATGTCATATCCTATAACCGTCAACATGGCGGCTAATATCGTCAAGTTAAACTCCTTGCCCGTCCAGACGAAAAAGCCGTAGACTATTATTAAATCGTGGACCAGACAAAATATTGCCCCCAGCCCCATAGTGAAAGTGAAACGGAACGCCATATAGATGAGTAGAAAAACCAGAGCGATGACGGTGGCCCAAATTGCAGAACTTTGGAGGTCTTTCCCAACTTTCGGCCCGACCATTTCAAGGCTTCGAATTTCAGCGCTGCCCTTGCCGATTTTATTTTCCAACAGCTCTTTTACATGAGCAGACAACTTGTCTGAGCCTTCCTCAGGAGCCTCCATTCGGATTACGAACTCTTCGCCGCCCAATATTTTTTGCACTCCCAGGTTCTCGCCAAAGGTTTTCAAAGCTTCTCTTATTTGATCGGTGTCGACCGTCTTGTTGAACCGAACCTGAATCATAGCCCCGCCGCTGAAATCTATGCCCAATCGTAATTGCCCCTTAATCGGTATAGATGCCAAGGACAGCACTATCATTATTGTTGTAAACGCATAGGCGTAGCGTCTATTGCCCAGAAAATCTATGTTTGTGTTAGGTTTGATCAGTTCCACTTGCTGGATCCTTCTGCAGCGTAAGTAATGGCACCAACAATCTCGGAGCCCCGTCATCGTGAAAAGCAAAAAGCAGGTACCTGACGGCCCTCACTCAAATACTCAGTTGCTTGATCTGCTTCACCCGGAAAACGTAGTCAAAAATGGTGCGGGTGACAAAAAAGGCCGTGAACAGAGATACTACAAGACCTATGCACAAAGTAATGGCGAAACCTTTGATCGGGCCGGTGCCGAATTGTATGAGCGGAAGAGCTGCCAAAATGTTTGTGACATGAGTATCGATTATTGTCAGAAAAGCCTTGGTATATCCTGCATCAACAGCTGCCCGGGGCGATTTCCCCGACCGCAATTCCTCTCTTACCCTCTCAAAAATTAGTATATTGGCATCAATGGCCATACCGATGGTAAGGGCTACCCCTGCAAGGCCCGGAAGAGTCAGAGTCGCTCTTAATCCAGGCGAGACCATTACGCCGAAGATCAGCAGCAGGTTCATGACCAACGCCGTATTTGCCACCATGCCCGACCATTTGTAGTATACGGCCATGCCGACCGCGATCAATACCATTCCCAACACGATGGCGTTTCGTCCAAGCCTTATGGAATCAGCGCCCAGGGAAGGTCCCACCGTCCGATTTTCGAGTATCTTCACCGGAGCAGGGAGGCTTCCCGCTCTCAGTACGAGCGCAAGGTCATGAGCCTCATCCGGCGAAAACATGCCCTCTATTATCGCTGAACCGCCCGAAATTCGATCCTTAATAACCGGCGCTGAATAGACCCTGTTGTCAAGAATGATCGCCAGCTTCTCCCGAACGTGTTCACCGGTTATTCTTTCAAACTGGCGAGCGCCTATCCGGTTAAAATCCATGGCAATAATCATTCTCCCCATCTGATCAGGCTGCACCCGTGCATCGGTGAGCACGTCTCCTGTCATAAGAATCTGCTTCTTGACAAGGTACGGTGTACGAGTTGCGGCGCCGGTCGAGGGATTACGGTCTACTTTGTAAAGAACCTCGCTTCCCTGGGGGACATCACCCTTGAGCGCGGCGCTCAGGTCGTCTTTTTCGTCCACCAGCTTGAACTCGAGGCGAGCCGTCTGCTTTATGATGTCAATGGCTCGGTTCAGGTCTTCCTTGAGGCCGGGTAGCTGCACAATTATCCTGTCTTTTCCGTGAATGACCACGTCCGGTTCAGCTACGCCAAGGGCATCTACGCGGTTACGGATCGTGTCCACGGCTTGCCTGACGGCCTTTTGTTTGACGCTCTCCTCCGCTTTGGCATCCATCTGCAACTGAATCTCGAATCCTTTTTCCGAAAAGCCGGATGAGGTTTTCTTGAAATTGTGGAGTTTATCCAGGATCTTTTGGTCAAAAAGCGCTGCCTGATCCGCATCCTTCAGGAAAACGACAAGAGACGAGGGCGCTGTACGCTGTACATCCGTATAACGTATCTTCTCCTCCTTCATCAAGGCCGAGGCTTCGGATATGGTCTGGTCAGACACGGCTTCCACTGCCTTTTCAGCCTGGACTTCGAGGATGAGGTGCAAACCGCCCTGAAGGTCCAGTCCCAAACGAACAGGGCTGTCCGGGAGGTACTTGGCCCAAAAAGCCGGTACCGGCCCCACTGACGGATAAAGAAGGAAAAGGCTCGCCAACAATACCACGCCTATCATGGCAAAGCGCAACTGAAGGCTCTGAATCATCGAATTGGACTCCTCAGGAATTTTGTTCGGGTGCAGGAGGCGCAGAAGCCAAGCCGGCTACGTGACCGCGGGACACTCGCACCCTCACTTTGTCGGCTATCTCAAGAGTAACCACCTGGTCCTGTATGGTGGTGATCTTTCCGTAGAGACCTCCCTGGGTTATGACCGAGTCCCCCTTCTTAAGATTCTCCAGCAGCGTCCTGTGTTCTTTAGCTTTCTTTTGTTGGGGTCTGATGAGAAGAAAGTAAAATACTCCAAAGATGAGAACCATCGGAAGAAAACCCAGCAGAGTATTCATGTCCCCGCCGCCCTGGCCGCCGCCCGAGGCCATAGCGTAAGCCGTGTCAATCATATTGCTCCTCCATTCCAGCCGGAAACTCTCCACAGAAATCGCCGAGACGGTTGTCTTTCAATGCCTTTCGGATTCCTTCCATCATCTTACTATAGAAACCCAGATTGTGAATAGTGGACAGCCTGTGGCCGTAAATCTCCTTTTCCTGCAAAAGATGGCGAAGATAAGACCTGGAATAATTCCTACACAATGGGCATGAGCAGCAGGGATCTACCGGCCTTGGATCATCACGATAGCAGGCGTTTCTTATATTCAGAGGTCCCAGAGAAGTGAACAGCATTCCGTTGCGGGCGTTACGAGTCGGGAGGACACAATCGAACAAATCCACCCCCCTCAGCACCCCCTCCAGTATGTCCCGTGGTTTCCCAACCCCCATAACGTATCGAGGAGACCTGTCAGGAAGCAGAGGAACCGTAGCTTCAATCATCTCGAGCATTATCTCTCGAGGTTCGCCGACACTGAGACCGCCGATGGCATATCCGTCAAGTTCCAAGGAAACCAGACCTTCCGCACTCTGTTTCCTCAGATCCAAGAACATCGATCCTTGTACTATGCCGAACAGGGCAGGGTCAACTCTTTTTTTGGCCGCCAAACAGCGCCTGGCCCATCGCGTTGTCCTTTCAGCCGCAACAGCAGCAGCTTCCTTGTCAATAGGGTAACCTACGACGTCATCAAGGCACATAACAATGTCCGAACCTAAAGCCTCCTGAACTTCTATGCTCTTCTCCGGCGAAAAGAGATGGGAGCTTCCGTCGATATGGGAACGGAACTCGACGCCTTCCTCACTTACTTTCCTTAAACGGGACAAACTGTACACCTGGAAACCACCGCTGTCGGTGAGGACGGCCCCAGGCCAGTTCATATAACGGTGCAGACCGCCCATACTCTCGACAGTTTCGTGGCCGGGGCGGAGGTACAGGTGATATGCGTTGGCAAGTATCAACCTGAACCCCAGGCTCCACACTTCTTCCGGAGAAACAGCCTTCACCGCCGCCCGGGTTCCGACAGGCATGAACGCAGGTGTCGAAATACCACCTCCGTGCGACAACTCCAGCAGTCCGAGACGAGCACCACTCTTCCGATCCTTGTGCAACAATTTGAAGGAAAGACTCATTTCAGTTCGGACGAAGAGGAAGGAGAAGCGAGAAAGTTACAGCGAAACCGAGAGGGCCTTTTTTCGGCCCCCCTGTTAAGCAAATCCACACCAGTCATTTTCAGTAACCTGAATTATTTCCTCACAGCGGCCCAAGATACCGGCACGGGTGTCCTATCTGTTAGCCTTTTTCAACCCGAGTGCATCCGTGGCTAGAATCATTTTCATTATGTTGGTGGCTCCCTCCAGAATCTTGTAAACCTTGCCGTCACGAAGGATTCTGGCTATGGGATATTCATTCGAGTAACCGTAGGCGCTCAAAACCTCGAGAGCCAGGTTAGGCACCTCGTCCGCCGCTTTACATGCGTAATACTTGGCAAGCACGGTTTCCCTATTATTGGCAACGAGTCCTTTATCCTTCTGAATGGCGCATCTCCAAACCAGAGCCCTCGCCGCCTCCGTCTCTGCAACCATCCTGGCGATCACTTCCTGAACCATCTGGAATTCCGCGATGGGCTGCCCAAACTGGCTTCGTTCATTGGCGTACTTGATGGATTCGTCCAGGGCTGCCTGGCATGTTCCCACGGCGCCTGCCGCGGCTGAGAGCCGAGTGCTCACGAGTTCCTGCATGAGATATCCGAAGCCGCGGCCTTCCTCGCCGAGAAGATTGGCAACAGGGACTCTCACGTCTTCCATCACTATTTCACCAGTAGGGCAAGCCCATATACCCAGTTTTTCTTTAATCGAAATGGTCGAGACGCCCTTTGAATCCATGTCCATTACAAATACGCTCATGCCCCTGTGCTTAGCCTTCTTGTCCGTCATGGCGAATATTATGGACATATCGGCAACCGGAGCCCACGTGATCCACATCTTACGACCATTCAGGACATACTCGTTCCCATCCCGCACCGCCGTGGTTGACATCGCAGCAGTGTCAGACCCTGCGTCAGGTTCTGTTATGCCGAAGCACCCAAGTAACTTGGCCGACATCAATTCAGGAATATACTTTCTCTTGAGTTCTTCACTCCCCCATTTGAGAATAGACATGGACGTGCCCATAGTCTGCATATTGAAGGCCACTCTCAGAGAGCCGGAGACTCTCCCGATTTCCTCAGTCGCGATGGCATGGGCAAGGTATCCCATACCGTTCCCGCCATACTCCTCGGGGACCGGACATCCGAAAAGGTTCAGCTCCGCCATCTGGTTCACCAGTTCACGTTGAAACCGGTGCTCATTCTCATCCTTGTCGACTACAGGCGCTATTTCCTTGTCAGCAAATTTACGGACCATGTCCCGAAGCATTATGTGATCTTCGGTGAGTTCAACATCGTATTCGTCGCTCATGTTCCCATCTCCTTACGGAAGTATTCCCCCGAGCTTTGCAGCTTCGGTCTGGGCCAAGGGGGGTTACCGACTCAACCTAAGGTTATCCACCCACTTGGAGGTTATCAGCATAGCTTACGTGTTCGGAATAGTGGTCATACGAGCCCACTTTAATCGCACCTAAAATAGTTGTAATATTTACCAAACACCAAGCATCCAAGTCAAGAACTGATAATGGGTGAGAGTAAAGTTAACAGGAAATGATTTTCATCCTTATGAATTATCGGACGATTTGCCGACGCTTGTTTGTATCCGAGGTCTTGCCAACAAATAGGTCATGAATCCTGCTCCTACCAACACGGCCATCCACAGAGTACATAACCTTATTAGTATGACGGCAGGCAGGCTACGGCTGTATGGTATCCCCACGAAGGACAGTAATCCCACCATACCTGCCTCTGTTCCCACGATCCCTCCGGGCAGCATTGAGAGAGCGCCTACGACAGTAGAGAAACAATAGACAAAGTTGGCCTGGAGAAACGAGGCTTGAAGCTTGAACCCGCTTGTTATCAAAAAGAGCGAAACCGATTCCATCCCCCAAGCCACAGTGGACACCAACAATCCTATAAAGAATATTTTCGGTGTCATGAGATCCTTGCCCGTGAGAAGCATGGCAAGAAGTCTAGTGCATACCCAGGAAAGAAAGGAGATCTTGGACAATCTTTCCAACACAGGACGATACAGCCGCTCCATACAAATGAATATGCCCCCTCCAACCACGACCACAGCGCAGAGCAGAAACAGAGTGCTCCATCCTTCGAAAAGGAGCAAGGAGAAGGAGCCGAGAAAAAGGACTCCCCAAAGGTCCATAAGCCTCTCTACCAGCAGGATGCCAACCACTCGCGTTATTGAAACGCCGTAATCTTCCTTCAAAAAGACTCCTTTGACCGCCTCTCCTACTTTGCCCGGTGTCCCTGTGAGGGCGAAACCTGCGAGAAATGCTTCCATGGAATAGACCAGAGGTACCTTCTCTCCTGATTGCCTGAGATAGTAGTGGAATCTCCAGCCGCGCAATAGCCATCCAACAAACACAAGCCCCACTACAATTCCCAGACGGTCCATTGGGAATTCAAGCAATGCTGCCAAAACAGTCTTGAAGTCTGAACCGAAAGTGGCAGCCGCGTAGAGGATTATGCCCGACACTGCGAAAATCAGCACGGAACGGACCAGATTGAAACTGCCCGGTCCGGAGCCGGTTACTAGAGGCAATTCAGCGGGCAATATTTTTCCAACAGCATGTTCATTGATGTCTTGGGTTTGGGACATGAGGGTACTTTGATGCCGGCAAGATGGCTACGCGCTCAGCGTCGTGGGAAATAGATGCATCTGCCGCTGAATGCATACCAGGCGCCATCCAACTGCATCTTCAATTGTTGGAGATAATACGTGGTCTGGGCGTACTGAGGGTTGCCGGGATACATCCAGCGGGTCTGCTGGTACATTTGCGCATATCTCTCCCATAAAGCTTTCCAGGTTTTTTCCAACTGAAGGCATTCACCATATTCCGGATTGCTGAGATCAGGCCGAAAAGCGTACTCTTGGGGCTGTTGCGGTTGCTGAGGCCCGGAATACGGTCGAGGTAGAGGAGTCGCGCCGGGAATAGGGGCCTGAGGCGGGTAGGGGACCTGGCTCAAGGTTGGTTGCGGTATGCACATCGTCGCGACAACAAGAAGGAGAGCCACATGAAAGCACCTTCGCTTCAATAAGACCAGGCGACGGCCCTGCCTGTCATGTGGATTTATAGGATCCATGCCGGTACCCAGTCTGCTCGTATTGGATAATAATCTTTTTTCATAAGGAACCGACACATCTTTGCACCTGGGAAAAAGCCTTCCGGCAGACTGTGTTAAACGAATAAGCTAATGGCGTCAAGCCGGAAAATTCATTCGATGTGGTCTCCAGTCCGGACCAGTTGAGAAATCAGGAAAAGCAAGAACCACTAATGTCAAATTGGTGGGACCATCATGATGCTTATTTCTGTCGGGCATCGGGCGAACGCAAGGCTTCTTCGGGTATTCTGAAAACCAAGTAGTAAAGCCCGGCAATTATAATAAGGACAATGACCCCTGACCAGATTGCGTCAGTGACAAAATGGCCGCCTTGCGTCGCTCTTGCAACGCCGGCCAGGCTTCCGTAGGTCACACCCACAATAAGGGCCGCGGCTGAACCCCAGGGGTGATACGGGAAAAATGCGGATGCAGATGAGATTGAGAACGCCATGGCGCAGTGGCCGCACGTGAATGATTTCCCTTTAACCGTACCCGCCGGTGGCCAAATTTTTCTATATTCGGAATCGCCTCCAAAGGCTGTGATTTCCACTGGCCTGGGACGTCCCCAGGAATTTTTCAATATCCCGGTGACCACCATCCCAGGCCCGATTATGACCGTCAGTATGACCACGAGGCAAGGTTTCCGATATTTTGCAGGGGCCTTTCCAAAATAGGATGCGGCGAGCAGTAGAACAGCACATGTAGCCATAGCGATGGTGGGAATCTCTCCGTAACGGTATATCCAATCCCAGGGTCTCTCACGGGCATGAACCCACCCGCTGTTTTGCCCGCCTGCCGAGTAGAAGGTCCCAGTCCATCTCAGATCCCTTCCATCAACGTCCAGGAAAACCGTGGATGCCACGCCGAACACCATGAGGACGAGCATTATGGCAATGCCGCGCCGCCGAGGCGATTGAAGAATTCTTTTGGCCATTGTCATACCGATTCACGTCCAAATGCTGAATTGACCATGACTTTCTTGGGGAGGTTTCCTCGTTTGAAAGCACGTCCGAATCAGGGGCTCTGTATCCATCTTCCGCTGCAAAAAATTATTCCCCTTTTTCCGGACTGAACTTTTTCCGAATTGTCCAACGGACAGGCCGGACTATTCAGGATAATGCCACCGGATTCATGTTTTCGCAACAGACAAACAGGTAAATATGAAGCCAAAGTTAATATTCATTATTGACTTTAGGTTATATAAAAAACATATTGATTTTTATTGACAAATAGTTTTCTTCGTAATAGAGATGCCTTGAGCAGAGCCATGAGCGATGACGCCCGAATGAAATCCGGTAAAAAGCTGTTCTGCTTCGAATTTAATCTGTCCAGCCGTGAGTAAAACGCTCTGGTGTGCAAACGGGGGTTTTAACAGCAGGCCTTTTTCGCATCCTGAACGGACAAGAAATGGGCCGGATCATTTCTTCGTTGCAGACGAGGCTGTCGGCGGGGTTGTAATTTCAACTGGGGAGTTTCTCTTTTTTCCTCCTTGAGTGAGGGTGAGCGCATGAACTATTTGGAAGCCTACAATGTGATTGATTTATTCATACTTGGCAGTATGATTTTAACAATTATTCTGGGCTTCTGGAGGGGCTTCGTCCGGACCCTTAGCGCTGTGGCCGGTTTAGCCCTGGGCGTAATAGGCGCTCTAAAGTACCACTATGTGGTTCAGCCATATCTGAGCAAGATCTCCTCTCTCGATCCTCAAATATGTGCAATACTGTCTATGATCATAATTTTTATCGGTGTTCAGGCCCTATTTGTGTTGATCCGTCGAATTCTGGATGCACTACTTGACCTGACCCGTTTGAGTTGGCTGGACCGCGTTTTGGGTGCCGCAATGGGGGCCTGTGCGGGCTTTTTTTTTGTTGCGGCAGCCGTCCAGATAGTCCTCGTGGCAGTGCCCGAATGGTCGACGGTCGGTTCTTCCAGACTTGTTCGACCAGTGGACAGATTGACTGGACAGGCCATGATCTATGCCCCGGAACAAGTCAGGACGCAGTTGCAATCATTGATAGCCAAGTTGAAGGGGACTCAGGACCCAAATCCGCAGGCTTTTCAGCAGCGAAAAGGCACCCCGGAAAAGGCATTGCCCAGCCCCCAGGGAAGCGCCAAGTGAGACTGAACGGCGCCGTCCGTTCCAGGAGGACCTTATGAAGCAACCTGTAACTTTATTTGCGATCGTTCTCGTATTCTGCCTGATGACGGGATGCGCCTACTTCCAGAAAAAGGATGAACCACCTCCGCTTCCTCCCATAGAAGAGACAAAACCTCCTCTCTCCATAAAGAGCGACCATTTCAAGGCATACCCCTGGGCCGCACTGGCCAAACCGCGCAAGGATGGAAATGACCCGGACACCATCACCTATACCGTGAAGGAAGGGGACACTCTGGAGATTGTTGCAGAAAACATGATGGGAGATCCCGGTCTAAGTGTAGGTCTGGCAAGTTTCAATGAGCTTTCTTCTCCATCGGGGGCGAAAACGGGCGATAAGATAGTAGTACCTAACCCCATAATCGGTGTGAGTGGCCAGATGAGAATTAAGTCCAAAGGAGAGAAAGACTTTGGTGAGCCGAAGGCCTTTGGTCCCGACTTTAAGAAGGGTGATGAATACAAACTCAGGTTTGAATCCAACGTGAATGGATACCTGTACGTTCTCAGAAAAGGCGCCAAGGGACTGGATTACCTCTATCCCGCCCAGGTAAAAAAAGGTAAGAGAAACAAAGATCCGCAGCCGCTTATGCGTGATACCGGCAAGGTCACCGCGCACGAGGCAGTAGAGATTCCCATTGGAAAAACGGGGTTTGTATATGATCCGAAAAAAGTGGGAGACATGATCTTCGTGTTCCTCTCCATGAAAAAGATTCCCGAACTGGAGGATCTCAAGGAGAAGAAGACGTTACGAGTGGAGGACGTGGAGGATGTCATGCACAGGGTTAAGGAGGGTGAAATCCTTAACAAGCCGCCCTACCACCTCCTGAGGATATCCGATCCGTCTGAGATATTGGGCTTTAGCCTGAACATCGACGGATAAACTGAAAACATTTGACAGGAGAGCGTCATACGGTATAATTACAATTTTAAGGGGCTGTAGCTCAGTTGGGAGAGCGCTTGAATGGCATTCAAGAGGTCGTCGGTTCGATCCCGTCCAGCTCCACCAATAAAACCAATAAATCCATCCTGTTAGCCAGTTGCAATCGAGTTGAGAACCACAACCCTATCCTGACCATTCTTGATGCGTTGCCCAGGAATAATAAAAATGGCTGTTCCCAGTTCCGGCACAGACTCTTCCCATTCCCATCGTAGACCGCACAACTCGCCATTGCGAAGTCCTGTGTTTACAGCAAAAAGAGTCATTTTCCTCAAATATGGCGGTAGTGCATTAAACAGCCTCACCTGTTCATCCCATGCGAGCGGGTAGGGGTCTCGCTTATCAGTTTCAGGAAAAAAACGAATCTTTGGGGTTCTGAGCAGCTACGGCTCCCCATCAGTGTCAAACCATTCTCCGGATGCAAGGTTCAGGATGCGACGTACCACCTGGATACCGCAGTTAACGGCCCGAGCCTCGAATCCTAGCCCTTCTCCGATTCTCGATAAACTTCTGCAACGTTCCCATGTGGATCTGTTCCAGGGCTAGTTGTCCAATGTACGGGGCTACAGACGTAATTATTGATGATACCTCAGTGGAATAACCCAACCAGTTTCAAGTGGACTTGGTTGCGCTCAGATCCATTATGGCGGCAGGAGGTCTTGATGTCGCAAATGATTCCTGAATCTATGAACGCGGGTCTTCATTTTTATTGATATAGTTGAGTTTTCCCAAGACGCTTGTTCGTATCGTGTAATATGGTATCCATTCAGTCACCCGCGGAATTCCGAGGTCCGTTGCTCGAAATCATTAAGACTTTTTAAGTATTGCCCCGCGCAACTGAGGAGTTACTTTTGGGGAGCCATTCGGCTTGACAGCTAGCCTCCTGATCTGTTATGCACCTAAGATTACGCCAACTATTTCTTGAAGCCAATAGGCCTCATTCACGGAACAGACGAGTTGGGGCCAGGCAATATTCCTTGTTAGTGGCGATTGCCGTCTGGGACGTGAGCCGCCCGGTGCCCGAGTGTCGTTTAGAGAGGGCTAAGCGCCGGAGGTGGGAAGGCTTGTCTTTTAGTCACTCGGAATCGTTAGTTTTGACTTCTGATAGTTAAGGGGGTTTGAGAATGTCCTTGAACTTTGATCTTCCCAAGGATGCAGAACTCACTAGGAAGGTGGTCCGAGAGTTCGCGGAAAAGGAAATCGCGCCTGTCGCACAGGACTTGGATGACAGGGAAGAATTCTCTTACGACTTGACCCGAAAAATGGGCGAACTGGATTTCTTCGGTCCTTTCGTTTCTGAGGAATACGGCGGCAGCGATGTGGGTTACCTCAACTACATAATTATTGTGGAGGAGATAGCTAGGATAGATGGCTCTCAGGCTGCGACCATCGCAGCGGGCAATTCACTGGGAATAGCTCCCATCTTTTATTTCGGCACGGATGAGCAAAAGAAGAAATGGCTCCCGGATCTTTGCAAAGGCAAGATCATGGCATCCTTCGGATTAACTGAACCTGATGCCGGGTCTGACGCCGGTGCATCGCGAACAACGGCAGTGCTGGATGGCAACGAGTGGGTCATCAACGGAAGCAAGATATTCATAACCAACTCGACTACAGACATGAGTGCAGTCTGCGTAGTTCAATGCGTAACAGACACAACGGACTCCGGCAAACCGGAAATAAGCTGCATACTCGTAGAGAACGGCACACCGGGATTCATCACTGAGACCATGCACAATAAGATGTGCTGGCGTGCGTCCAACACGGGTCAGCTTACGTTTCAAGACTGCCGTGTCCCTAGAGAAAACCTTCTTGGCGCCAGAGGAGAGGGGTTTCATCAGATGCTCAAAACCCTTGATGGCGGGAGGTTGTCGATTGGAGCCATGGGCCTTGGAGGCGGTCAGGGCTCGTACGAACTGGCTTTGGACTATTCCAAGAAAAGAAAGCAGTTTGGCAGACCGATAGGAGCCTTCCAGGTGAATGCGTTCAAACTGGCGGACATGGCGACAGAACTTGAAATGGCCCGCCTGCTCTTGTACAAGGCGTGTTGGCTCATGGACAACAGGAGATTGACCCCGATATACAGTGCAATGGCCAAGCTGGTGTGTTCAGAGACCTATTATCGGGCAGCGAACCATGCAGTGCAGATTCATGGTGGATATGGACTCATGAAAGATTATTCGGTGGAACGGCATTACAGAAATCAGAAACTGCTCGATATAGGCGAAGGTACTTCTGAGGTCCAGAGAATTGTAATTGCAAGGAATATTGGGGCCCCGGGCCGGTCAATGTAGTTGACCGTAAAACGGTCCTTTATTTGGCTCAAATGCCGTACTCAATTAATAACTCTGAAAGGACAAGTTATGGATCAAGACAAGAAGGCGGCTTCTTACGAATCATTTCGTGAAGCAGCAGAGGAGTACGGGAGTGAAAGAGGTCACGATCTGCTTACCGATCCTGATGCGTTGGCCGAAGCCAAAGACACGGCGGAGAGAGAGAGTGCCGTCAGTCACGGGCAAAAACTTCGTGCAACTCGACAAGAGCGGGGTTTCACTTTAGAAGAACTTGCAGCAACGACAGGGATAGACGCAGACGTCCTGGCCCACTTAGAAGCCGGCGAAACCTTCCTACCGCTGGGACAAATCATCAAACTTAGCAAGGCGCTCGCGCTTAAGATGGCCGATTTCATAGCCACGGGAGAGGAGCCATTCACCATCGTCAGGTCTAATCAGCGCCGAAGTTTTGCCCGCTTCGGAGAATCCGAGCAAGCTGATCATGGTTATGAGTATGAATCGTTAGCCCCAAACAAGAAAGACCGTGCCATGGAACCTTTCATAGTAACCCTGCATCCGGCTGCTGTTGATGAACCATCGTCCCATGATGGGCAGGAGTTTATCTACGTCTTGGAAGGTGAAATGGAAGTCACCGTAAACGATCATCGTGATGTCCTTAAGCCGGGTGACGCAGTCTACTACGATTCCACATGCACCCATCTCGTGAAGGCTAAGGGAGACAAGCCTGCAAAAATTCTGGCTGTGCTGACTAGTTGATAGGCGGCCGATATCACCAAGAGGTTGTTGTCAATGACCATTCCCGAGCCTGCCGATGTTCCAATCTTCGGCATCCCTTCCCCAGTTCTGGCTCTCGTCATACTTCTATCAGCGATGTCCCTGTTTTCCTACATCATGTTTCGCAGGCTGGATCCGCTAAGAAAACTCATGCCGGATCCGCGCTTCTCAGACCTTTGGAAGCGAATTCGGCTCGCGATTGTATATGGCTTCGGTCAGTACAGGCAGCCACGATACCTGGGAGCCGGCATCCTTCACATATTGCTTTTCGCCGGGTTCATGATCCTATCCCTCAGATCGCTTACTCTTATTGGCCGAGGCTTCTCTTCTCAGTTCCATTTGCCTTTCCTCACCGGATCCGCAGCATTATCGTACGAAGTTCTAAAAGACTACACGGTTCTAGTGGTTCTGGGGGTCTGTATAATAGCTATGATCCGCAGGGCCGTGTTTCACCCGGCCAGATACGACCATCCTGGAGTTGAAGGCCATGGAAAAGAAGCCTACGTAATCCTGGGGCTTGTCGCTGCGTTGATGGTAACGGACATGGCATTCGACGGCAGCGCCCTGAAAGGCGAAGGGGCTTCAGGGAAATGTTGCTTGTTTCCGGCTGCAAGTTTGGCTGCTTTTTTCATGCCTTCCGCGAGCCAATCCGTTTTGAACTTTCTCCATGTTACCGGCTATTGGTGTCATATAATTGTATTTTTCTCCTTGCTGAACTATCTTCCGGTCTCAAAACATTTTCATGTGATTACAGCCATCCCGAATGTGTTCTTTGCCAACTTGAGCAAAGGAGGGATCAAACCGGTCCGTTGGGGTGTAACAGACTGGATGGAACTGGAAGAGATAGGCGTGAGCAGGTTTCAGGGATTCACGTGGAAGGACGTCCTCGATTTTTATTCATGTGCCGATTGTGGGCGATGCACCGACAACTGCCCTGCCAATGCGGTAGGTCGGGACCTCTCCCCGAAGATGATCAGCATTAAGGCCAGAGATTACGCCTACAAATATTTTCCCATCTTCGGCTCCCCGCCGGACCCCGGGGAAAACCAATTTACCGGTCACATTATAACGGAAAATGAAATCTGGGCTTGTACCACCTGTGGGGCTTGCGAGGAGGAGTGCCCAATATTCATAAAATATATCGACAAGATAGTGGACATGAGGCGCTACCTTCTTGACCAAGGCAAGATACCCAAGTCTCTCCAAAAACCCATGCAGCAAATCAAGAAAAAAGGCAACGCATACGGTGGAACTAAGGGGAAAAGGGCTGCCTGGGCAAAAGATGCGGAGGGAGTGGATGTCAAGGAACTCAAGGAAGGTGATCATGCTGATCTACTCTTCTTCGTGGACAGTTGCGGGTCTTTTGATCCTCGCATACAGGAAATCTCGAAATCATTTGCGAGAATACTGACCCGGACCTCGACTAATTTCGGCATTCTGGGCCAAGACGAGACAGATTCAGGAAACGAAATTAGGCGTTTAGGAGAAGAAGGCCTTTTCGAACAGGTGTCCACCAAAAACATTGAAGCATTTAAGGCCAGAAGCTTCAATGAGATCGTTGCCTTTGATCCTCACGCTTTCAATGCGATACGTAACGATTATGCAGAACACTTTCCGATCATCCATTCAAGCCAATTGCTGGCAAGATTCATTCGTGAAGGAAAGTTGAGCCTGACTGGTGACTCCGTGAACCGACGGGTAGTAACCTACCATGACCCATGCTACCTGGGACGGCACAACGGAATTTATGACGAGCCTAGGCATGTCCTCAAACGGATTCCTGGTATTGAGTTTCGTGAAATGGGTCGATCTTTTTCTAGAAGTTTTTGTTGCAGCGGTGGAGGTATCCTGCTGTGGTATGAGAATGAACAGGAAAAGGAGAGGATGGGGGAACGGAGAGTACTCATGGCCCAGGAGGTCGGGGCTCAGGTAATTGTGACCGCATGTCCTTTCTGTTTGATAAACCTGGAAGATGCAATTAAAACCACGGGAAATGAAGGCAAGATTGAAGTAATCGACCTGGTCGAACTCATTGATAGGTCCATGGCGGGATAATGTGGCGGATCGTGTGCGCAGATGACCAACACATTACGAGGGTAGTTCTTCAGGCTTCTTCGCATCTGTCGCAGATCCTTCAGTTCTAGATATAGTGGGAGGAGACATGAACATAATTGTTTGCATCAAATGGACGCCGGATACTTCCGAAGCGGATCTGATAGTCGACGCCGCGGGAAAGGACATCAAGAAAGATGACCTTGACTATGACGTGAATGACTGGGACCGGTTCGCCGTTGAGGAGGCTGTTCAGATTAAAGAAAAGATGGGTGGCCAAGTCACGGTGGTCACCGTCGCACCGGATGACGCGGCGGAAATGCTTCGGGAAAGCTTGGCCCGTGGGGCGGATGAGGCTTTCCATCTTTGGGACGAGGCCTTTGAGGGCTCGGACGGCTACGCGGTCGCATCTATACTAGCTAAGTTCATCAAAGGCAGACCTCATGACCTCATACTCACTGGAACCCTTGCCGATGACGATTGCGGCGGTCAAGTGGGAGGAATGCTGGCAACCATGTTGGGGATTCCAAGTAGTACCCTGGTGTCTAAGATTGAAATTCAAGGTACAAACATCAGATTCAACAGAGAACTGGAGGGAGGCCTCGGCGAGGAAGTCGAAATGGACTTGCCGGCTTTGGTGGCAGTAGCAACTGGTCTGAATGAGCCCAGATTCGTTTCAATCCGAGCCGTGCGAAAGGTGGCTTCCGTAGAAATCCCCATGCTTGATTCAGGCGAAATAGGGCTGGATGAATCCCGTATGGGACCAGGTGGGTCGAGAATTCAGATCGAACAGATTTATTTACCCCCGGAAGGAGAGGGAGCAGAAATTATAAAAGGTAGTTCAGAAGAAGTCGCTGCTCGACTTGCCCAGATCCTTAAGGAGAAAGGGGGTATCGGTTGATGAAAAACATATTCGTCCTGGCGGAACATCGAAAAGAACAGTTGCGAGACATAACATGGGAGGCTGTTGCAGCCGGCCGCAAACTTGGCGCGGACCTGGGTGCGGACCTCACTTGTTTGTTGTTGGCAGAGAAAGTTGACGACATGGCGCAAAGCCTGGCGGGTGAATGTCGCAAGGTGCTGGCAATAGAAGACCCCAGTTTCTATACCTTGAATTCCGAAGCTCTTGCCAAGGCACTCGTATCTGTCTTGAAAGATATGGGCCCGTACATGCTGGTCATGGGAAATTCCAATTCTGTCATGGACCTGGCTCCTGGGCTCTCCGTAGCTCTGGATGCCACCCTGGCGACAGATTGCTTCGGCTTTGAAGTTCGCGACGGCAGGCCTATGGCTCTGAGGCAGATGTACAGTTATAAGGTTAACGCATTGGTATCCTTCAAAGAGGCGGAAAGAATCGTTGTGACGCTCCGCGGCGGCGCCTTTTCCTTCGGGCCTTCCGGGCAGGGCGCTGGAACCATCGAGAAACTTTCTTCGCCTCTGGGAGATGAGAAACCTCGAAAGCGTTTTGTCAATTACGTGGAAGCTGAGAAAGGCGATGTGGACATTGCGGCTGCCGACATAATTGTCTCAGTCGGTCGAGGCATTGGTGAGGAGCCTGATATCTCGGTCTTTGAATCCTTGGCTGAATCAATGGGTGGAGTACTGGCCTGTTCGCGTCCCATAGTAGACAAGAACTTGCTTCCTAAATATCACCAGGTTGGAACTTCCGGAGTCGAGGTCAAGCCAAAGGTCTATTTGGCGCTCGGTATCAGCGGCGCTTTTCAGCACATAGGTGGAATTAAAGGTTCTCCGCTGATTGCGGCGATCAACAAAGATCCCAGGGCACCTATTTTCCGAGTTGCGCAGTACGGTATTGTCGGTGATCTTAACGAGTTGGTGCCAATCCTTGAAAATAAGATCAAGGCTCTCAAGAAATCCTGACCTTCTCCGGGGACTAATGGAAGTCCTTAAAATGAGACAACGTAATGGGTGACATGTCGGGCGACTGTATTTTCTGTAAGATCGTATCAGGCTGGAGGCCGGCCAAGATGGTTTACGAAGACGATCTTGTCGTGGCCTTCTGGGACGCTAAACCTGTTGCACCGGTTCATATTCTCATTGTTCCACGTGAGCATATTCCCACTCTCAATGACATTCCTCGTGAGAATCAGATTCTTACTCATATCGGTCAAGTGGCCGCTACAATCGCCGGTGAATTCGGTGTGGCCAAGGCCGGTTACCGGTTCTTCATCAATGTAAATAGAGGAGGTGGACAAGTTATTTTTCACCTCCACGCTCACTTGGTTTCCCGGAGCAATCCGGGCTCCGACCATGCTACTGAAGTTTGACACATCGGCAAACAGGACCACATGACCGACTGCATCTTCTGCAAAATCATTGAGGGCAAGATTCCGGCAAAAAAGGTGTACGAAGACGAACAAGCAGTAGCCTTTTGGGATGCCAACCCCGCTTCACCCATACATATTCTGATAGTTCCGAGAGTTCACATACCTACTTTGAATGACATTCCTGAGGGCGATACACTGCTCTGCCATATTGGCAAGGTCGCAAAGAAAATCGCGCAGGACCTAGGGGTGGCTGAATCGGGATACCGGTTTTTCATCAACGTGAACAGGGGAGGGGGCCAAGTAGTATTCCACCTGCACGCACATCTCATATCAGGCAATGATTTAGGGACATTTTTTATCAAGGTTGCCATCGTAGCTGCAACCTTGTGGAGGAAATTGCTCTCCATTCTGGGGGCCGGAGCAACGCCACGAACAATGTAGTGTTCTAAGCTGGAGTGGGAACTCTTTCCTGTTCCTTGGTTTCTCGTGCCTTAATGAGTAGCGCCAAGGTTTTGTTGACCGGCGCGGCAAAGCCCAGTTCTTCAGCCTCTCTGGCGAGAGCACCGTTTATAAAATCGATCTCTGTTGGCCGTCCAGCCAATATGTCTTGTAACATGGAGTTGATGTTTTCCGAAGTGCCTCTGCAAACCCCGATCACCTGATCTGCCGGGTCCTCGAAAATCAATCCTATCCCTTTGGCTCTTACGATCATTAAGCACTCAGACACGATTTTGTAAATCAACTCCTTCCCGGAGTCAGTTTCAGGCAGCCTGCCGTTACGAATCGCCAGTAACGTGCAAGGCGCATTAATAGCCGCGTTGATAATGAGTTTTGACCAGACGCATCCCACGGCATTGTCGACCACATGAACCGGGCCGCTATTCATCTTCTCCAGAACTGACCCGATTGCCCGAGTCCTTTCCCTAATTGTTCCATCGGCTTCCCCAAAGTGGGTAGAGCCGAAGCCTGTATGACGATAGCGGCCCGGTGCCAAGTACATGGCTCCCATGGTCGTAGTGCCCAGCAATACGCGACCTGGGAAGGCCTCATCCAACGTTTCGTAATTGCCTATTCCGTTCTGAAGCGTCAACACGAGGCCGGATCCCGGGAGAATCTGTTCCAGCGTGGAAATAGCCGAGCGGGTGTCATAGGATTTCACTAACACCAGGGCTAGATCAATTAGGCCCGCCTCTGACAGATCTTGATATATCGCAGGACGAACAATGCGCTCACCCGATACCCCTTCCAGCCATAGGCCGTTTTCCCGAATGAGACGCACTTTGTCATGGTCCCGTTCGACAAAAACTGTGTCCAACCCTGCTTCCAGCAGTAGCACTCCAACAACTGATCCCAGCGCACCAGCTCCGACAACGGCAATTCTCATTCTCTAATCCCATCGTTTACAGAAGGCCGTGTGTCAATACCGATCTGAAACAGGGCCTCATGGCATGTATGTACGGTTTTCATTTACCGTAAAGCTTTCCCAGTTCGGCAGCCACATCTTCCGGCATCGGATAACAGTGCTCTTTCGCCGGGAATCCTCCAGATGCTACGTCTTTCTTAAAGTCTACCAGCGCTTCCAGGATCTGGGCTCCAATATCGCGATATTTCTTTACAAACTTCGCAGTATGCCGATCGAACATACCTATCATATCGTGAATCACAAGAACCTGCCCATCACAATGAGGACCCGCTCCGATGCCGAATATGGGTACAGAGGACCGCCGGGTTATTATTTCAGCCACTTCCGCTGGAACCGCCTCGAGGAGGAGGCTGGAAGCTCCCGCGTCTTCGAGAATAAGCGCATCATCTATCAACCTCTTGGCTGTCTCGAGGTCCCGCCCCTGGGCCTTGTATCCGCCCAGTTGCGCGACCGCCTGGGGTGTCAGGCCCATGTGACCCATAACAGGTATGGTGGCGTTAGCCATAGCCCTGATTGTATCAGCCATCTCGCTGCCGCCTTCTAGTTTCACTGCGTCGCAGCCTCCCTCAGCCATGAACCGTCCACCGTTTCGGATGGCCTCCGAGATAGACACCTGGTAACTCATGTACGGCATGTCTCCGACCAGGTAAATGTCTGGAGCCCCCAACCGAACGGCTTTCACGTGGGGAATCATCAGGTCCATTGTCATAGGTAAAGTAGAATCGTACCCAAAAACCACCATGCCCATAGAATCGCCCACGAGGATCACATCGATGCCGGCTTTTTGTTCCAGTATGGCAAAAGGATAATCATAGGCGGTCAGGAAAGTCATTGGCTCTTTCCGTGCCCGCTTGTCTCTCAGCGTCTGAATTGTAACTTTAGGCATAATAACCCCATCTCGTTGCAATTAACCTCTTGATGATTTCGGCCATAGCCGCTCAGGGCACGTTACCAGGAATTCCGGTCATTTTCAACTGAGCATCCTGAGGCCGCAAGCTATACCGATTCGCGTTCAAATCTTGAATCAACCGAGACTTTTTGCGCTTGTCAACATGTGTCCGAAGCGAAAGTCATCCGTTGAAGTCCGAAGTGGAGGATACATGCCGGCAAGACTTTTCGCCTCAAAGCCAATCCGTATTAAGAGTTACCCGGATTCCAGGGTCTGATAGCCGGCCAACAGAGTATCATTGGCCAACTATCAGGTTGTTTCTTGTGGTCGGGGCATCAAGCCTGACATTCCTGCCGCCACAAGCAAATGAATTCACGACAATCGTCGATACCCTTGAAGCAAGGGGCATTCCCCTCAGTTTCCTGAATAGTCCGTATCAGACTCTCTTTTCTGTGGCGAGAAATATTCTTTATTCCAAGGGTTTTTGCAGTTTGCTGAACTTGTTTCAAAGTCATCCTTTAACTCCTTTTTTCAACTGCTCTTAATGAGCTATAATTATACGAAAGGGTTCTTAGTAAGGATTCCGATAAAAATCAAGGTCAAATTCGAGGCAACATTTGGAGAAGGTAGAGCAGCCACTGACGTGACGTGGCCAAGTACTTTGATTCAGCAGTTGTTAAGGAGCTTCGGTGAGTGGAAGGTTCAGGGCTTCTTGAAACCACTTACGGGCAATGAAGCTTCAGATGCGGACGGCCGACCGCACACGCAAGTCGGGTGCATATATCGGAGGCGTACGGATAGTATCTGAGCAGGCTACCTCTTCTTCAGGTGAGTCCTAATATATTCAGCGATGTCGTCAGTGCGGGCGCCCGGCCCAAATACTTCCTCTATTCCGCTTTCCTTGAGTGCAGGTATGTCTTCTTCGGGCACAATCCCTCCACCAAGAATCAAGACGTCATTCACGCCGTTTTCCTTGAAAATCCGTGCAACCTTGGGGAAAAGATAGTCATGCGCGCCTGACAGCGAGCTGAGGCATACCACATCGGCGTCTTCCTGAAGAGACGTCTGAAAGATCGCCTCAGGAGTTTGCCGCAATCCAGTGTAAATAACTTCCATGCCGGCGTCCCTTAAAGCCCGGGCCACCACTTTGGCGCCCCTGTCGTGGCCGTCTAAGCCCGGCTTTGCCACGATCACCCTGATGCGCTTATCCATGTTCTAATCCTCTCGACTGAAGGCTATCTGAGAATACTCCACGAAGCATTCTACTCGACTACAGCGGAATATTCCCATGCTTCCGTATTGGTTTTTCCTCTGCCTTGTTTTCTAATTGGGCAAAGGCTCGAATTAACAAGGCCCTAGTGTCACGGGGAAATATGACCTGGTCCACAAATCCCAACTGGGCTGCCCGGTATGGGCTTGCGAATTTTTCCACATAGTCATCGATCAATTCAGTGCGTCTTGCCGCAGGGTCTTGCGCTGAGTTTATTTCTTTCCTGAACAGTATCTGAATGGCTCCCTCCGGTCCCATGACCGCAATCTCAGCAGAAGGATACGCGAGATTAATATCAGCCCTCAAATGTTTGCTGGACATGACGACGTAAGCCCCGCCATACGCTTTCCTCGTGATCAGGGTAACCTTGGGAACAGTGGCTTCTGCATAGGCGTACAAAATCTTTGCGCCATGCTTTATGATGCCGCCATGTTCCTGCTGGGTGCCGGGAAGGTAACCGGGGACGTCCAGCAAAGTCCACAACGGAATGTTGAAAGCGTCGCAGAATCGCACGAAGCGAGCGCATTTGACAGATGCTTCCGTATCAAGACAACCGGCCATCCAGTTCGGCTGGTTGGCTACCACTCCCACCGTCTTACCGTTAAGCCGGCCGAACCCCGTGATCAAGTTGCGGGCATAGTGCGCGTGTACCTCTAAGAAATGTCCATTATCCATGACTGGGACAATCAGTTTCTTCATGTCATAGGGCCTGCGAGAGTTGTCAGGAATCAATGAGTCCAGTTCCGGGATGACCCTGTCCGGAGGATCGTTACAAGGAATCACCGGGGCTTTCACACGGTTGCTGTCAGGGAGAAAAGAAAGAAGTTCCTGCACCTTTTCAAGCGTCCGCTTCTCCGTGGGAAAATGGAAATGACACACTCCGGAAACTTTCCCGTGGACTTTGGCCCCGCCCAAGCTTTCCGGATCTATTTCTTCGCTGGTCACTTGCTTGATGACCTGAGGGCCGGTGATAAACATATAACTGGTCTTTTCGGTCATGAAGATGAAATCGGTCACTGCCGGCGAGTAAACTGCCCCGCCCGCGCACGGTCCCATGACAACTGAAATCTGAGGAATAACGCCCGAAGCTCTCACGTTCCTATAAAAGACCTCTCCGTACCCACCCAGGCTTTCCACACCTTCTTGGATTCGTGCGCCGCCAGAGTCGTTGATACCGATAAGCGGGAACCCGTTGCGGTACGCGAGGTCCATAACCTTGCAGATTTTCTGTGCGTGGGTATAGGAAAGGCTGCCTCCGAACACGGTAAAATCCTGCGCAAAAACATAAACCCCACGGCCGTTGATCCTGCCAAAACCACAGACTACCCCTTCTCCGGGAATCTGGTTTTCAGCCATCCCGAAATCGGTGCATCGGTGGGTGACAAATTTGTCCACTTCATCGAAGGAACCGTCGTCAAGAAGTTCCAGGACACGTTCCCGGGCGGTCATCTTTCCCGAATCATGCTGTTTTGCAATTTTGTCCGGACCGCCTCCCTGATCGGACTCTGCCAGTCTTTTACTTAGTTCCTCGAACTTCTCCTGCATAGCAGCCATGTACTTCTCCCAAGTCTAAAGAATTCACAGCAAGTTCCAAAGATATCGCATTCTCTTTCCAAAACCCCCTGTCCTCCTTTGACAAAGGAGGTTCGAGGGATTTGCTTGTGAACGACGCTGTGTCATTCGGACACAAATGTACAAACACGATATTATCCCGGCTGATAGTCGGCTCCACATCGCGTGCCTATTGATGCTCGAACCTGCACGTCAGCTTCTCAACCAGTCCCTCTTCACCAGTCCATGCCAAAGGCCAAGGCCGGGATAGCATCATCGGATCAGTTCTTTCATGACCGATCCTACCTGGGTTATGTTTTCAACAACTCTCACTCCAGCATCCTGCAAAGCTCGGATCTTGCTCTGGGCCGTGCCCGACCCACCCGAGATTATTGCGCCGGCGTGACCCATGCGTTTGCCCGGTGGGGCGAGTCGACCCGCCACATACGCAGCCACAGGTTTTTTGAAGTCGTTCATAATATATTCAGCCGCCTGTTCCTCAGCGGAACCACCGATCTCCCCGATCAGAACTACCGCCTCTGTGCCGGGATCATCTTTGAAGAGCTTAAGGCAATCTATAAAACTCATGCCGACCACGGGATCCCCGCCAAGCCCCATGCACGTACTCTGTCCCACACCATTCTTGGTTAGTTGATCAACCACCTCGTAGGTTAAAGTCCCGGAACGAGAGATAACACCCACAGGACCCGGCACGTGGATATAACCCGGCATGATCCCAACCTTACATTGTTCACCTGGGGAAATTATGCCCGGCGTGTTCGGTCCTATGAGTCGTCTGGTCTCACGGCGCACCACGTGAAGGGCCGCAGCCGTGTCAAGAGGTGGGATACCCTCTGTTATGCATACGATCACTTCGATCCCCGCGTCTACGGCCTCGAGAATGGGATCTTTGGCATGTGCGGCCGGAATGACTATGAGAGAAACGTTCGCTCCTGTCTCCTTGACTGCCTTCCAGACTGTATTGAAAACAGGAATGCCGTCTACTGTCGCTCCCTCTTTCCCGGGAGTGACACCGCCGACCATGTTTGTTCCGTAGTCTCGGCACGCCAAAGAATGAAATGTGCCGTTTCGCCCGGTAATTCCCTGGCAGATGACTCGCGAGTCTCTATTGACAAGAATTGCCATGAAAATTCTCCGTGAATACACGCGTGCTTGGAACTGCGCTCCTTAATACGCGAAAACCGACTAATTACAGGATGCGCAAAGCCTGTCCCCGGGCTGGAAACTAGCTGGTTTCCTTCCAGCATTCTGTAATATCTTACCTTTAACAAGGCTGTGTTCTTTGTACGACCAATCGGGCTGCTTTGTCCAGAGAAGGAATCATCTCAATAGGCAGCCCGGAGTTCTCGAACAAACTTCGTCCTTCCTCGATATTTGTGCCTTCAACTCGGGCTATGACCGGCAGAGGCATGCCCCGCTGATTAATGGCCCTGATGACGCCTCTGGCTAAGACATCACATCGAAGTATCCCACCAAAAATATTTATGAAAACTACCTTCACTCTCTGGTCGTCAAGTAGTATGCTCATTGCATCCGCTACTACATTCTCACTTGCACCGCCTCCCACGTCCAGAAAGTTGGCCGGAGCACCCCCGTGGAGCGCAATGAGGTCCAGTGTCGCCATCGCCAAGCCCGCACCGTTCACAATGCATCCGATGTCACCAACGAGTTTGATGTAGCTAAGCCCGTCTTTTCGAGCGGAAAGTTCCAGGGAATCTTCCTGAGACCTGTCACGGAGAGTTTCCATTTCCGGATGGCGGAAAAGAGCATGATCGTCAAGGTTTATCTTGGCATCCAAGGCCAAGACACGGTCTCGGGAAATTACGAGAGGGTTGATTTCGGCCAAAGTACAATCATACCCGACAAAAACATCGTATAGGACAGAGATTATTCTTGTAAGCTGTCCGGCAATAATCTTGTCATCGGAAATTCTATAAGCCAAACCTCTTGACTGGTAAGGCGTAAGCCCGCTCAATGGGTGAACACTCACCGTAAATATCTTCTCCGGGGATTCCCGAGCCAGTTTCTCGATTTCCACTCCTCCTTCCGGACTTGCCATAATGGTGACTTTTCCGGTATCCCGGTCCAGAATAACCCCCAGGTAAATCTCCCGATCAATGGGCAAGACTTCTTCCACCAACAGCGCACTTACCGGCTTCCCTTCAGGACCAGTCTGGTTTGTCACGAGTCTTGACTCCAAAATCCTTCTTGCGACTCCACGGATGTCGTCATCCATAGAAAGGACTGCCACCCCGCCCGCCTTGCCTCGTCCTCCAGAATGAACTTGAGCTTTGAGGACAATTCTGTCGGTGTCCAACCCTCTTGCAGCAATAAGGGCTTCGAGAGGGTCGAAGCATACCGAACCCTTAGGAATGGCCACCCCGCGGTCGGCTAACATTTGTTTGGATTGGTACTCGTGAAGGTTCATTACGCCCACCCTCCGATGACTTAAAACATTCTGCCATCCCGCTGTCTGAGCCGGCTATCGACCCATAGAGGTTGCTCTGCAAAGGCGATTGGACAAGGTTTTTGATTCGGCAGGGACAGAAGTTCAATTTTACCCACACCAGCCCATGTTTGCAAGATAATTTGGATGTGTCAAAACCTAAGGATGGCGACACATGTAGCCCGAAGTCTCGGGGTGCTGAATGACAAGGTCGTTTACCTGGGTGGAGCGCTATGTCACGGATCTCCTGATAACGGACCCTGGAGCACCTGGAGTACGGCCTACTCGGGATGTGGACGGTCATAGAGTTGAGATTGCCTCGAAAGACGGAATACTACCGTCTGGCGGAATCCTCGTGAGCCCTGGGGTTCCGAGAAGATGCCACCGAGGGTGCTCCGATATGCCGTTTGAGAGTAGACGAGGTTACAGTCGATGTAATGCCTACGACCAAGGATGTTCTGGGTCTTTCCAATGATTGGCACGTCCCGCCATGGCTTTATGGCCTTTGGAATGGGCGTTAAACCCCAAACTGGTTATACCACTCGTTGAAGCACAGGATGAGCCAAATCTTGTGAGCGTGATCCGCGCGACCTCGCTGGTGTTCCGCCCAAAGCTCAGCCACAAAATCCCTTTGAAAAAAACTGTGTGAAAAATCGAATAATCGCTCCTCAGCCCACTTCTTGAGATTACTCTTGAAACGGGCACCGAGAGGAATCTGGAATCCATACTTGGAACGCTTAATTATAGGCTTTGGGGTCCGGCCGTCTGCAACATCCCGTAGGATTCTCTTTGTGGTCATGCCCCTGATTTTGAAACTGAGGGGCATCCTGCATGCCAGATCCACCAATCTATAGTCCAGGAGAGGGCATCTCACTTCCAGCCCATGTGCCATGCTCATTCTGTCAACCTTCGTCAGAATGTCCTCGGCGAGATACGTTTGCATGTCGGTGAACATCATTTGAGTGACTGGGTCAAGGCCTAACCATTCTCGGGCAGTCATGATTACAGGGTCCTGCTCAAGCCGGTAATCAATTCCCGTGAGACGAGAGACCTCGCCGGCTGAGAATGTTCCCGGAACCAACGCAAGAGAATTCCGTCTTATTCGAGATGAGGCACGAAGGAACAGTTTGAGCTTCTTGATAAAACTCGTTCCATAATAATCCGTGGTCTCAGGCAAGAACCCGACCAAAGGCTCAATAATTCTTTCTCTGACCGCGTGGGGGATGAGATCGTATGCCAATTGAAAGCGACGGGCCAGATATCGTTCATAACCGCCGAAAAGCTCGTCTCCTCCGTCTCCGGAGAGCGCAACGGTGACTTTCTGCCGGGTCAGTTGACACAACCTCCATGTCGGGACCGCTGAGGAGTCCCCGAAAGGTTCCCCAAAATGGCGTACGAGCTTACCGAAAACCTCTTCCACATCATATTCCGACGGAAAATCCCGGTGGTCCGTGCCGAGAAAATTCGCAGCCATTCCTGACCACCGCGACTCATCATGGCTGGTTTTCGGAAAAGATATGCTGAATGTGTTGACCTTCCTACTAGTCTCCTTGCACATGAAGGAAGTTACGAGCGTTGAGTCGATCCCGCCACTTAGGAATGCGCCCAACGGGACATCGGAAACAAGTCGCATCCTGACCGAGTCTTCCAGCAATTTCTCAAGATTAGCCTTGGTTTCAGAATAATCTCGAATGTTCTCTGTTGCTGAATGTTGCCAGTACCTCCGGACGATCAAGCCGCTTTCGTCAAACATAGCCGTATGAGCTGCGGGTAGCTTGTATACATCCCGAAAAATGGTGTGAGGCGCAGGGATAAAATCGTAGATTAGGTACTCGAACAGCGCCTGCTCGGAGAGGTTGCGCATCACCATAACATCTTTCAGTAACGAGAAAAGTTCAGAGGAAAAGCTCAATCGGCTGCCGTGCCGAAAATAGTACAGGGGCTTCTTACCTAGTCGGTCTCTTGCCAGAAACAACCTTCTGCGGGCTTCGTCCCAAATTGCAAAGCTGAACATGCCGTTGATCTCGCCAAGCATGGCTTCCTGCTTCTCAAGATAGAGTTGCAGAAGAATCTCAGTGTCGGAGCGGGTCTTGAACTCACAGCCTTTTCCTTCCAGCCGCTCCCGTAATTCCCGAAAGTTGTAGATCTCCCCATTGAAAACAAGCGCGGTGGAACCGTCCTGAGAGAGCATGGGCTGTCCAGCAGAGTCGGAAAGGTCTAGTATGGACAGTCTTCGGTGCCCTAGAACACAGCGATCAAACGAGCATATTCCCTCGGCATCCGGACCTCTGTGACTCATGCTGAGGGTCATTTCCCGCACTGTCTGCATGGACGGTCGGCCCGCAAAATCAATTATTCCGCAAATGCCGCACATTGTTATTATTTCGCCTTTCCTTCCGCAGCTATCGCGCGCGTCGCGGAACAAGAATCAGACATACATAACACAGCCCAATGCTTTGGGCGGTTTCCCAGAAGGTTTGCCAACGAAACCGATATGGACATAATATATTTGTTCTTCTTGACATTTATTTAGTTTTATGAAAGTTGTCTCTCGCCTCTGGCACGTAACGTGCTGCGGTTAGGTAACCTTGATTGGTTTGGCCTTAGGAGTTTCGTCATGATTCAAGTGAGATGCCCCGAATGCGGATTTCTCCAAACTCTCTCTGAAGAGAGATTCTTAACCATATCCGAAGATTTTCTCAACTGTCCGCATTGCCATGCTCGTGTTCCTAAAAAGTGGGCCCCTGCGGAAAGTGATTCAGTACCGGAGGAGGCTCGTCACAAGATACTTGCATTTTCCAGCAGGATTTTGAACGGGGGAGATGTCGGCCGCCAGGTTGTCTATGCGCTCGAATCTCTCGTGCGCCACCACGGGGCTCTGGAATCCAGTAACAAGGCTCTTGGAATGGGATATGCCGGTCTTGGAGACGCGAAGAAAGCCGAGGAGTTCCTGGTGCAGGCTCATGGTGAGACACCGGAAGACCTTGAAGTACGGCGTTGCCTTACGAAGGTCTTATTGGCCGGGGGGAAATTTGGAGAGGCTCTCGAACTCGGAAGATCAGTCATGGATTCGGTGGGGTCCGGCGTTTGGGATGAGGATGTGGCTCAGACGGCCCAGGCTCTCATTGGATTGGGACAGGCCGACGAAGCTCGCAACTTAATGGAAGCATATCCGGACCTCGATCCCCGCAATCCAACGGTAAAGAAGACTCGAAAAATTTTGCATCAAGGTTCGGCTGCGGGATTCGGATCACTGTTCGGGTCAAAAAATCCCATACATAAACTTCTGGGCGGTGCAGGCAAAGAGCGCCTAAAGGCACTTACCCACCGGGCCAGAAACTTCATGAGCCCAAATAAGGCTACATCTACCTCGGGCAAGGGTTCCTTGGCCCTCGGGGAGTGGAACGAGACTACAAGAGTTGAAGTCCGCAAAACTGAGTGTCCGGAAACCCGCAAAGCCGCACTCGAATGCTGGATTTATACTCAAAGCTCCGAAATTCCCAGATGGGATCATGTCAGGGAAAGCCTGGCTAAACAGTATGGACGGAAGGTTGACAGGGACCGAGCGTTCAAGTTCCTGGAACCGTTAATCGAGAAAAATGATTTGACAATTGACTATATTGCCAAAGTTGAAGCCACGGATCTGTTTTGCTACCCTGAAGACCTAATCCCTCAGAATTCGAGGGGTCTGACTGATGAAGACAGAGAAAATCTTATGAAAGCCGAAATGATAGTTCGCATAAGGCTTTCTCACGCAGAGTCTCCCATTGCAAATGGTCTGATATTCATGACAAAGTTTGTTGAGGCTGTGCGAGCCTTGATAGGCGGTGTGGTTCAGGATGCCGCGTCTCATATTCTATGGGGAACGGAAGAATGGAAAAATCATGTTCGGAATCCCGAAAAAAACCTCTTGGAATCACAGGTCAACATCCAAATTCTCGAAGAGGGGAAAGCCGTCTGGATTCACACTCACGGGATGCAGAAGCTCGGCTTACCTGATCTGGAACTGGAGGGAATTCCGAATGAGATGGCTTTCTCAGCGAAAAAATTCATGCTCATGGTCGCTGCCGCCCTTGTGGACATTCCGGACAGTAGTTTGAAAGGCAATGCCCCTGTGGCCATACCTGCTACGTCATTCATGCTAAATTTGAAAATGCAGGCGCCGGACGACGAAGGTCATTTCCCGGGGGGAAGCATCAGAATCATACCTTTTGTGCGAGGACAGGATCCCCATGCTGGGAATTGCGCTGTAGGGGCTTTGACAGCTTTCCGGTCCTATTTTCCTCAGAACGGAGGCTCTAAGGTTTCGACCGGCGATAAACGAGTTCCTGAAGAGCAGGAGTCTCTAAGAGACCAGTTTCTGAGTGCCCACAACAAGGCACGTCACAATTTGCTTGTTTTTAAGAAAAGCTTTCGTAACTGTCGCGAGATGGACAAGAGTGTCCATGCTGTGAAAGTTGGGTTTGTTGGTCGAGACGGTCAGTACGAGTGGATGTGGGTTGCGCTTGACATCTGGAGAGGCCGTGCTTTGGAAGGATCTCTTGAGAACTCCCCTGTTTTGAGGAACGACCTCCACAAGGGAAGCCGCGTTCAGTTCAGCGACACTGATATTTTTGACTGGGCCATCGTGAGCCGAGGAAACATCCTCGACGGCGCTTTCACTGAAAAGGTCGGAACGGCATCTCGGGTCAAGTCTTGAAATATTAGTTCAAGTTCATGGAAGGCAGACCCAAAATAGTGATATTGACATAATTGTTACATTTATGGCTTGTTCTCTGATTTCTTGGATGGATAGCTTGAGGTCGGGCAGGTACCCGACGCAATTTGCGGGCAGATGAACCACAAAGCGCAAAGCGCAAAGCGCCAACGCCTGGACTCCATAAGGCGATGCACTTCATCGAGCAGGGGCGGCGTTTTCTGGATTTCATCGAGCACAATCCAAGCCCCCCTCGGACGGTGGCCGATGATGGCCTCGAGTCGATGGGGATCGCGGGGAAGTTCCAGATACAGGGAGGCGTCAAGCAGGTCCAGGCGCAGGGCCTCCGGGAGAACCTTCCGAAGCATGGTGCTCTTACCGACTCCGCGGGGTCCAAACAAGAAAAAGGAGCGATTGGGGCACTTCAGGAGGCGGGGAATATAATCAGTTCGCTCGGGGTTCATGCTTTGTGACTTCTATACTGTCATTTTGCATTGTATTTTTACATTATAAACAGCATTCTGCAAGACATCGTTCAGAAGGATTGAATATGTCCGATGGCCGGACTCTCCACAAAATTTGAACTGTGGGGGATTGGCAGCGGAGCAACAAGTGCAGACCAGTGTAAGCTCGGTTCCGCATTCCCCGCAGAATTTCATGCCCGATGGATTCTCGAATTGGCATTTCCGGCATTTCATGATGTCCCTCGCTGGAATGTTGAGAAAGGGCCGACGGTAGAAGTCTTAGTATGTGAAGATAAGCAAAGTGAACAACACTGATTTACACGAATACTAACTGCGGATAAGGCTCGAAACATCCAACAAATGCTACAGTTATGCTATTTTCTGCAACGAATTAACAAAATCTCGTCCTGACATGGCCACAGGCAACGACTTGCCATCCTGTTCGTAGAGCAGGATGGTTTCTTCGATTATCTCGCATAACTCTGCGAATACACTCTTGGGGTCTGAGCCATGGCAGCCTCCGTAAAACAATTCAGGGCAGCTACCGATAAAACAACTGTCCTCCTCAGACCACTCTACTATCTTTAGATACTTGTCGCCTTTGCTCATCTTTTGGACTCCTCAATCGCCAGGCGGACCGCTCTTTCCTGGTAGCGCAGGGCATCGTCGCCAACGTTTCCTGAAACCGTAACCGGCTTACGGACTTGTGGATGGACAAAGTTCCGATGGCCACCTTTTCCACCCCTATCCGTGAATCCGGCTTTCTCCAGATCACCTATTATGTCGCGCACTTTTCGCGGCAATCAAACTCCTCTTCGCATAACAATCATTGTAAGGTTTGCAAACAATACCCATTTGGGAATTTATTTTCAATAATGACACGCTCAAGAAACATATAGAGCCTTCCGGTAGCTCAGTTTGGCAATCCGGGCATTTCATCGGACTCCTCCTCTCGGACGAGGTACGATCAGGTGCCTTGTCTCACTCGTTCCAGTTGCTCCAGGTCCCACTCCAAATCCACCTCTTGGAACATGGTTTCGGCTTTCTCCAGGTATTCCGTTGGGGCGCACCCACACGAGCCTCATACTCAGGGCTCAGAGCCTTGACCAGGTGATGGATCTCCAGGGCTGCACGGACGGCTCGTGTCGGGTCGTCTTCGTGGGAGCGGGGTATACCAAAGAACGCAAGAACACCGTCACCCATCACCCGCTCTATGAAGCCCTCGTACTTGGATACGATATGTTTGACCCCACTGAAAATACGTCCGGTGATCTCTTTCACCTGCTCGGGGTCGAGCTTTTCCGTCATGGCTGTGTAGCCGGTTAAATCCGAGAACAGGGCGGTCACTTGTTTTCGCTCAGGCTCAGGTGTGAGGCGTGGCGCGATTGTTTGTTCAGGTTTGGGCTCGGCACCTGTTCCGGTGAATTGGAGCGTCGTTCCGCACTCATCGCACAATTTCATGCCCGCTGGATTCTCGAATCGGCATTTCCGGCATTTCATGGTGTCCCTCGCCGGAATGGTAAGAAATGGCCGTATGCAGAAGTCTTAATCTGTGAGGAAACACAACGTGATGGAATGAAGGATGATTATCCAGAACGCCTGATAGTGCCGACCTAGTCTAATAGGGAGAGCCGCTTTTGTCAATCAGCTATTTGATCAACCACGGGAGAGAGTCCTTTTTATTGATTACCTGCTAAACTGCCGATTTGCTGAGGGCACTTGGTACCCTAGCCCTTCGTTTTCGTTGCTTTCTTTAGGTTTTTGTAGTATATTATCATTGTTAAAGCCATGATTTATAATTTGGCAACTTGTAAGCCGGCGATTATTGTGCCGGCTGACAAGGGGAAAACTGCCTTATGGAAAGATCTTCCCCAGCGCCTGCCTCCTCTCCTCAACAAACGTCTCTCAATAGCGGACCGTATCAGTTTGTCATTTTTCGTCTCGATAACCGGAGGTTTGGCCTAAGGCTGTCTGTTGTAGAACGAGTAATAAGAGCCGTCGAAATTACCCCTCTACCCAACGCACCGGAAGTCATACACGGCCTGGTCAACATGCAAGGGGAAATAATTTATGTCGTAAATACCAGGAAAGCCTTGGGTTTACCGGATCGCGAAATCGATTTGAGCGACCAGTTCATAATAGCTCGTGCATCAGGTCGATTTGTGGCTCTCATAACTGATGAAGTCAGTGGGGTAAAAGAATTCCGTGGCAACGAAATTAAAGTAACGGAAGATTTGTCTTCTCATTCCTGGTGCATCTACGGGTTTGCCAAGACAGAAGACGATGTCATTGTTATCCTTGATCTTGATTGCATGCTTTCGAGGGATCTGATCGCGGTCGTTGATGGGCGTGTTGGCGGCAGCAATGCGAGATTATGACATGGTTAAGGATATTTCCGATGATGATTTGATTCAATTCAGCCGGTTTCTGGTCCAAAGGATAGGGCTTGAGTTCAATGAAAGGAGGCTGCCCGAACTCCGGAGGGGTATTAAACGAGCCGCCATCGATTTCGGCTTGGAGGACATTCATTCCTGTGTTAATTGGCTAGTCTCCGCACCGCTGACCAGAGATCGCATCGAAACCCTCGCATCATACCTCACGATAGGGGAAACCTACTTTTTCAGAGACGACAAAATCTTTAAAGTCCTGGAAGAACACATTCTTCCCGACTTAATTAGAACTGCACGCTCCGGCCATAGGATTTTGAGGATATGGAGTGCCGGGTGTTCCACAGGAGAGGAGCCGTACTCCTTATCGATCCTTCTTCGCAGAATAATTCCCGACTTTCATGATTGGAACATAACCATTCTAGCAACCGACATCAATGCTGCTTTCCTCAAGAAAGCGTCCGAAGGCATTTACACTGAATGGTCATTTCGTGGAAGTCCACAGTGGCTAACAGAACAATACTTCTCAAAGACCAAGAAAGGACAATATAGATTGATATCGGAAATCAGGCATTCCGTCCGGTTCGCATACCACAATTTGGCGGAAGATCCATATCCGTCGTTGCTGAATAACACTAATGCCATGAACATCATCTTCTGCCGAAACGTCCTGATGTATTTCGGAAGCGAGTTCAGAAAGAAAGTTATTGAGAAGTTTTCCTCTTGCCTGGTTGAAGGAGGATGGCTCCTGGTGAGCCCGGCGGAGACTCCACTAGTCGAGCATCACTGCCTTCAGACGGTAAGCGCCTTCGAGACCATCATCCACAGAAAAACTGGATTTAGCACTGGGTTGACACCATTGCCCGAAAACCTTGTTACCTATCTGTCAACACCTTTGAGCAATCCAGAACTTCCCTTGGACATTTCAAATCAACCGGTCGTTCAACTCGAGGACCACTCTGATGAACATGCGGTCGAGTCCTTTGAGACGCCTCCGGCGTATTCTGAACGGCTCTTTACTTACGAAGAGGCGCTGGAGTTGTACAATCAAGGCCGTTACGCTGATGTCACGGCCAAAGTACCTGCAACGATTTCGGGCTTGTCGTCGGGCAATCATGATGTGGCAGGGTTCGCCGCTTTGCTTGCCAGGGCCTATGCCAACCAGGGCTTCCTTTCCGAGGCTCAACTCTGGTGTAGCAAAGCTACCATGGGAGACAAATTAAATCCTCGACATCACTATCTGTTTGCCACAATCCTTCAAGAACGTGGGGAAAATGAAGAAGCTATGAAGTCTCTCCAGCGGGCAATATATCTCGATCAGGATTTTGTGATCGCACACTTTGCACTAGCAAATCTCGCACGTAGCCTGAACAGATCCGAAAAATCGCGTAAGCATTTCCAAAATGTTCTCAGGCTGTTGGAACAGTACCAAGACGAACAAGTCTTGCCGGAAGCGGAGGGAATGACCGCCGGGCGGCTCAAGGAAATAGTTCGCTCGATGGCCGATGAGGTGTGATGCCTGATTATCCAGCTTGGTTGGCGGCAGTGAAGCAGTCTCTTGGGAGATCAATCCGCCTGGCCGCCACGCGGTGACAAAGGAAATCACACTCGAACAGCGAGCCGACCAATAATGAGAATAGTCAAGGTCACGTGATGAACGACAAGAATAAAATTCTTAAACAGAGAGCCAAAGCGTTGGCACGGGCAAGTGAGACCAAAGTGTCTGCACTGGCCGGTGTGGAATTCTTAGAGTTCGGTCTCGCCCATGAAAAATACGCCATTGAGGCCTGTCATGTGCGCGAAGTATATCCTCTCAAACGAATAACACCGGTTCCATGTACACCGCCTTTTGTTCTCGGTATTATCAACCTGCGCGGGCAGATTTGTTCCGTCATCGACATTAAGAAACTAATTGGCCTACCTCACACGGCAACATCCGAATCCAGCAAGGTGATCGTGGTTTTCAACGACAAGATGGAGGTAGGCATTTTAGCTGACGATGTGGTGGGAGTACGGAAGTTTCTGCTATCTGAAATTAAGGACGATCTTTCTTCTCACAAAGCAAAAGAAGAGTATCTCAGCGGCGTCACCGTGGAAAGAGTCGGGATTCTCGACATCGGCAAGCTCTTGGGAGACGACAGCGTGGTTGTCTACGAAGAAGTTGATTAGTGAGAGCCCGTTCGGGGTCCTTTTGCATTCGTAAATAGGAGCATCAAGAATGCGCAGTTACATGGCGAGAAGTCTTATGACAAAACTCATCGGCTTGCTGCTGCTGACATCAGCGGTTCCAACGATAGTCGTGGGAACCTTCGCATTTGTCAGCGGCAGATCGGCTCTTGAAAAGACAATTTTGGGGAAACTCTCTTTCGCAATAGAAACGAGAAAGGCCGAAATTAGCAGGTATCTTGAGAGGACGATTGAGGAAGTGGCATTTCTTGCCCATACTTCGTCTGCACGTATGGCTGTCGAAAAACTGAGGGTTCCTCCGGATCAAAGTAGCGGTTCGGAGAAGAAGCCTGATCGCGATTCCCAGGACTACGGGAAGACCTACGCAGAAATAACCCTGTCTTTTAAAGAATTCTTGGATCATTTTGGGGGCGATACTCAAGCTCACGTCGATATCTTGGTTATCAACGCCTCCAGTGGGGATATCGTCTATACGTTAAAGAAAAGAAAAGACCTTGGGTCCAATCTGATCAGAGGTCCTTACAAAGATACCGCCTTGGGTCGTTTGTTCTCAAGGGTGAGTCAGACCGGCAAGCCCGTTATGGTCGATTTCAGCATCTACCCACCCAGCGAAACACCGTTGGCATTTTTTGGGGCGCCTATTATGGATGGCGGTGGAGTCGTCAAGGGTGTCCTAGCCCTGGCCATTGATGCCCGCAGGATCAACCTGATTATGCGTCCAACTCAGGAGATGGGGCGTGAGACTACAGTGTATTTGGTGGGTCCGGATTTTCGGATGCGGTCTCAGGCACAATTCGATAATACTTCGGCCATATTGAAGAAAAAGATGGAATTCAAGGCCGTCACTGCTGCACTGAAGGGTGAGTCCGGAACTGCGATAATGCCTGATGAAAAGGGAGAGATCTCTCTCGTTTCATTTGCGGATATGGGCCTGAATAGAAATCGCATGCTTGGCGCGGATTTTGATTGGGCAATCATAGCAGATGCTGACGTAGGCGAAGTTTTTGCCCCGATTACAGAACTGGGAATCCGCATCACTTGGATCGGGGTATTACTTGCTCTAGTCACAGTCTTGGTCGGATCTTTTTCTGCAAGGGCCATAGCCGGCCCCATTAGTAAATTGTCTTCCCAAGTCTCCAGGGTGAGTGAAGGGGATCTCACCGTTGACGTCATGACGTCACAAAGGCGAGACGAAGTGGGCGAATTGGTCAATTCATTTAAGGCCATGTTGAACAACTTGAGAGAACAAACCGGTCAGATCGTGAATGGCGTTAACGTTTTGGCATCAGCCTCCGCTGAGATATCGGCTACCGTTTCCCAGTTAGCGGCCAGTAGTTCGGAAACCTCTTCAGCGGTTAGCGAAACTACCGCGACGTTGGAGCAATTGAGACAAACCGGCCGCCTGTCCAGCGACAAAGCCAAGTCTGTTGCTGAGGATTCTCGAAAATCGTTCCAGATAGCCCAGGCCGGCAAGAAGGCAACCGAAGACACGATTGAAGGCATGAATCTCATAAGAGGGCAGATGGAATCTGTCGGGGAGACTGTGATAAGGCTCAGCGAGCAGAGCCGATCTATCGAGGAGATAATCACTGCCGTTAAGGACTTGGCCGAGCAATCGAATCTATTGGCTGTGAATGCGGCGATTGAAGCAGCCAGGGCCGGAGAACAGGGCAAGGGTTTTGCGGTAGTTGCAGAGGAAATCAAGAGCCTTTCAGATCAATCCAAACGGGCTACAGATCAAGTCCGAACCATCTTGGAAGACATCAGGAATTCCATCAGCGGTGTGGTGATGGCGACAGAGCGTGGGAGTAAGGCAGTAGAAGCCGGGGCAACACAGTCCACCCAAGCGGGTAAGTCCATTGAAGAAGTGACCAAGAGTGTTCACGAGGCGTCCCAAGCGCTCAACGTAATCGTCGCTTCAAGTGAACAGCAGTCCATCGGAGTTGATCAAGTGGCTCTGGCCATGGACAACATTGATCGAGCCATGCAACAAAACGTGGAAGGAAACCGACAGCTTCAGGCATCCGCCCGAGATTTGGAAGATCTTGGCAAAAGGCTCAAGGACTTGGTGGAGCGCTACAAAGCCTAGTACGGAGAACCCTGCATGGACAACAAGGAAGAGGCATTTCTGAAAAAACTCCGCGCCACATTCAAGATTGAAGCGGAAGAACACTTGAGATCAATTTCCACTGAACTGATTGGTCTCGAAAGTGACCCTACCGTCCAGGGGAGAGGAGATGCCCTTCAAACGATCTACAGAGCGGCACACAGCCTGAAAGGGGCCGCACGTGCCGTAAACCTTAGGGATGTAGAATCCATCTGCCAGGCACTCGAAAGTGTCTTCTCCTTGTTTAAGAACGAGGAACTCAGCCCATCCCCTGAACTGTTCGACACACTTCACCATACTATAGACATTCTTTTTCAACTGATTGCCGAACCCGGAGGCGTAGGCTCCACAGACGTGCTCAACGAGCTTGCCAGGTTGATTAAAGAGCAGGCGCCAACTGAAAAACAGCCGGCAACTGAAAAGGCAGAATTTTTTCAAAAGCCAATTCAAGAAAACAAGATCGAATTGTCTCCAACAAGAGATGTTCCAATTGAATCGTCCAATCTTCCAACGTCAGTTTCCCATGAGGAGCAACTTGAACCCGGCCGTACCGTGGGTCAGAGTCCTATCAAGCATCCTGTTCAACCTGATACGGTAAGGATTTCCACTCGAAAGTTGGACGCGCTTCTGTACCAAGTTGAAGAAATGGTGTCCATCAAGATGGCAGGCAATCAAAGGGTCTCCGATCTGCGTAACATTTCTGCGACCCTGGATTCCTGGAAAAAAATCTGGCGGAAAGTTTATCCCGATGTGAGAAACGCTCGTCAGTCGGTGGGAACCACAGGCGAAAGTGATGAGATGGCCAAGCCGAGTTCAGGGTTCGACAAGATCTTGGATTTCCTGGAGACCAATCAGGACTACTGGAAATCACTCGAGGGGAAAATCAGTGCTCTTACAAAGTCGGCTGAAACCGAGTCCAGATCGCTAAACAGTATGGTGGACGATCTGCTCGAGGACATGAAAAACCTCCTAATGCTTCCCTTCTCTATGCTTCTTGAAATTTTTCCCAAACTTGTACGCGATTTGTCGCGTGATCAGGGCAAAGATGTCGGACTCGTTGTTCAGGGCGGGGACATAGAAATTGATAGGCGAATCCTGGAGGAGATGAAGGACCCTCTCATTCATCTTGTGAGAAATTCCCTGGATCACGGGATTGAACAGCCGGAGGTGAGGACTCGGAACAACAAGCCGATTAATGGAACGCTGACGATCGCAATCTCTCAGCCTAGTTCTAACAGGATTGAAATCATTGTATCGGATGATGGCGCAGGAATTGACGTTGAAAAGGTGAGAGAAGCAGCAGTTTCCAGGGGCATGTTGTCTCAGCGAGAAACTTGGGGTTTTAGCGAACAGGAGGCTCTGTCCCTGATTTTCAGGTCTGAGGTCTCTACGAGCGCTATCATCACCGACCTTTCAGGCCGGGGATTAGGCTTGGCGATAGTCCAAGAGAAAGTCGATAAACTGGGCGGCCATGTATCGGTTGAATCCGTGCCTCTTCAGGGAACCTCATTCCGGATCAGTCTTCCCGTAACCCTGGCCACTTTTAGGGGAATACTGACCGAGGCCGCAGATCGGCTCTTCGTAATTCCCACATCAAGTGTTGAGCGGGTAATTCGAGTAAAAAAGGACATAGTAAAAACTATTGAAAACCGCGAGACTATTGTTTTGAACGGCCGCATCATTCTTTTCGTCAGGCTGACCGACTTCTTAGAAATTCCCTATGACTCAGATAGGCCTGAGTCGGATCTAATCCCCACCGTAGTAGCAGTTGCCGGAAAAAAAGTTGTCGCGTTTGGTGTAGACAACGTGGTAAGTGAACAGGAAGTAATTGTGAAGAATTTGGGTAATCAGCTTTCACGGGTACGAAATGTTGGGGGCGCTACTGTTCTCGCTTCTGGGGAAGTTGCGCCGATCCTGAACGTTTCGGATCTGATAAAATCTGCCCTGAAAATGTCCGGCTCCACAGTACGGCCTTCGACCAAAACCGAAGAAGTCTCTGGGAAGCGCAGACGGATTCTAGTCGTCGAGGACTCAATAACTTCTCGGACATTACTGAAAAACATTTTAGAATCTGCGGGATATGACGTCCGCACCACGGTTGACGGGTCGGACGCTTGGACAGCCCTGAAAACCCAGGAATACGATTTAGTGGTCTCGGATGTTCAGATGCCCAGAATGACCGGCTTTGAACTGACTTCGAGGATCAGAAGCGACAAGAGACTATCGGAAATCCCCGTGGTGCTGGTAACTTCCCTCGAGTCGCGTGAGGACCGAGAAACCGGGGTAGATGTTGGAGCCAACGCCTATATTGTCAAGAGCAGTTTCGATCAGAGCAATTTGCTCGAAGTGGTAGGCAGATTGGTTTAGATATCGGAGACGTAATGATAAAAGTACTCATCGTGGACGATTCGGCTGTGGTGAGGGATCTTCTGTCACACATTCTGGGTTCCGATCCTGAAATTACTGTTATTGGAACCGCAAGAGACGGTTTCGAGGCGATAGAATTTGTATCCCACAATAAGCCGGACGTTATTACCATGGACATAACTATGCCTAAGATGGGGGGCTTTGAGGCTACGCGGAAAATTATGGAAACGAATCCCTTGCCAATTGTTATACTGACCGCAAGTTGGGACCCTACTGACGCCATAAGAACGTGGAAGGCCATGGAAGCAGGTGCTGTCCATGCCCTTGAAAAGCCCAGATATCTGGGAGAAATGGACCGAGACGAAAGCGTAAAGGAACTGATTCAAACCGTCAAGCTCATGTCTGAGGTGAAGGTGGTCAGACGTTGGCCGCGGGCCAAAGGTCTTAAAACGTCGCCTATTGATGCGGCAAAAAAGCCTGTACTGTCGAATGTCCGTGTCGTGGCAATCGGAGCTTCTACAGGAGGACCGCCCGTTATCAAAGACATTCTTTCCGACCTGCCCCGTGAGTTTCCAGTACCTATCCTGCTGGTTCAACACATGGCCCTGAATTTTACCCGTAGTTTTGCTGACTGGCTCAACCAGTCCACTCACCTTGAGGTTAGTGTACCGACAAATGGTGAACACGCAAATCCGGGAAGAGTTTATGTGGGGCCGGATATGTTTCAGATGAAAATAAGCAAGGAAGGGAGAATATTGCTTACCCAAGACGAACCGGAAAATGGTCTCAGGCCTTCCGTTTCTTACCTTTTTCGGTCGGTAGCCGAGGCTTTCGGGAAAAATGCCCTGGGCGTTCTGTTGACAGGAATGGGCAGGGACGGAGCCGAAGAACTCAATCTCATGAGGATCAAAGGGGCCGTAACGATTGCCCAGGACAAGGATAGCTCTGTTGTTCATGGAATGCCGGGTGAAGCGATAAAACTGGGAGCCGCTTCTTTCATCCTCTCGCCACAGAGAATAAACGAAATGCTTCATGCGCTTGTCAGCGGGGGAAGTCAGAAATGGATTTGAAATCATTCTTCGATGTCTCACTACCGCCGGACGAGGCTCATGAAATCCTCGTAGTGGAAGATAGCCCCACTCAGGCGGCGAGACTGCAGTACATTCTTGAGGAACACGGCTTCAAGGTACAGGTTACTCGGAACGGTAAAGAAGCCCTAGAAAAACTCAAGTCCCATGGGTTCACAATGGTCATTAGCGACGTAGTCATGCCTGAGATGGATGGCTATGAGTTGTGTACCAGAATCAAATCCGATGAGCACTTGAAAGACACTCCGGTGATTCTGCTGACCGCCTTGTCAGACCCGAGTGATATTATTAGGGGCTTGGAAAGCGGCGCGGATAACTTTATCACGAAGCCATATCAGGAAAGATTCCTCGTTTCGAGAATTCAGTATATCCTCATTAACAGAGAGTTGAGAAGTAAAGCCGCCACGGAAATGGGTATTGAGATTTTCTTCGCCGGCAAGAGACATTTCCTGGCTGCCGACCGCATTCAAATTATAGACCTCTTGCTTTCTTCGTACGAGGCGGCTGTAGAACAGTTCCGAGAACTTGAGAATGCAAACTGGGAATTGTCCAAAGCCCGTGAAACAGCAGAAGCGGAAGCCCACAAACTGCGGACTCTTATAGAGGCAATGGATGAGGGTGTTGTTTTCGCTGATTCCAACGACATAATTACAGAAGCTAATGGATGGATTCTCACTAATACCGGCTTGAGACGTGAAGATGTTGTGGGAAAGACTCTGTGGGACTTGTTCACCCAAGATGAATTATCGGATAGATTGAAATCGGGGGTTTCCGATTTCAAAGCGGGTGTTACAAAGAATCCATTAGTCATGACGCTGGAAATATTCGGGAAGGACGTGTCGTTCCGAGTTCAACCAATTTTTGATATCCGCAATTACAAAGGCGCAATTCTCAACATTGTCGACGTTACAGACCTGGTTGATGCCCGAAAGAAAATGGAGCAAGCCAGCCGTGCTAAGAGCGAATTCCTGGCCACAATGAGCCACGAGATCCGGACCCCCATGAACGGCATCATAGGAATGACCGAAATCGCTCTCCAAACCGATCTTAGTCAGGAACAGCGAGAATACCTCCTTGCAGTGAAAGAATCTGGAAATGCTCTACTAACACTGATTAACGACATCCTCGATGTTTCCAAAATAGAAGCTGGCAAGCTTGAGTTGGCCATCATTGAATTCAGACTAAGGGACTTTCTTTCCCAAGCCCTGTCAACGCTTGTAGTACAGGCCCAATCAAGAGGACTTCAATTGTGGTTAGAGGTTTCTCCAGATGTGCCAGACCTCATCGTGGGCGATCCCGGACTCTTAAGACAAGTACTCTTCAACTTGATAGGCAATGCAATCAAATTTACTGAAAAAGGAGGGGTGTCGATAACAGTTCAACTGGATTCGGAAGATTCGGAGGAGGCGACATTTCATTTCCTCGTGAGCGATACTGGTATTGGTATTCCTCCGGAACAAACCACAAAGATCTTTGAACGGTTTGAGCAAGTCGATGGATCCGACACAAGAAAATATGGCGGGACAGGTCTAGGGTTGGCCATTTCCAATCAGCTTGTCCGGATGATGGGTGGAAAGGTATGGGTAGAAAGTGGAGTGGGAGTGGGCAGCAAATTCCATTTCACCGTTCGCCTGGGAACAGTCAGGGAAGATGCCTTAGCCCGAGCACCGATTGACAAAGACAGCCTCAGAGACCTGCCGGTTCTCATAGTTGATGACAACGCTACCAACAGATTGATACTGGAAAACATGCTGCTTAGAGAGGGGCTGAAGACCACCGCCGTGGCCGGCGGGCGAGAAGCACTGGCCGCCTTGCAGTCCGCGTCAAGATCCGACCAGCCTTTTGCAGTTGTCATTACGGATCAAGTAATGCCGGAGATGGATGGTTTCACACTGGCCCAAAAAATAAGGGAATCGCCAGGTTTAGACGATGTCAGAGTTATTATGCTGGCGTCTCTGGGACAGAGGGGCGATGCAGTCAGGTGCACACAGGCCGGAATAGCCGGGTACCTGTTGAAGCCAATCGAAGAGGCAGATTTGTTTGAAGTGATTTCGAGAACTCTCCGTCAACCCATGACAAGCGAGAATCAAGTATCTCTGATAACTAGGCATTCTGTCAGGGAAAGTAAGCGCAACCTCAGAATCCTTCTCGTCGAAGACAACAAGATCAACCAAGTCCTGGCCACCAAACTTCTGGAAAAGTGGGGTCATTCATCATCTGTTGCATCTAACGGCAAAGAGGCTTTATCCACCCTCGAACGGGAAAAGTTCGACCTTGTGCTTATGGACGTCCAAATGCCGGAAATGGATGGAATTCAGGCCACCCGCATGATCAGGGAAAAGGAAAAAGAAACCGGAAACCATATCCCTATCGTTGCGATGACTGCTTATGCCATGGACTCTGATCGGGTTCGATGTCTGGAAGCCGGTATGGATGCCTATGTCTCGAAACCGATAAACGTTCAGGAACTCTTTAAGACCGTAGAAAGTCTTGTCACCGAGAAGACTGTTACAAGGTGGACCGCATGATCGAGAATGCAAATCCGACATGCGCCTCACAGACGGTAGTGTCAAGTTCACAAGAGTAGGTGTGGTTTTAACTAATTCTCCATCATTATCGTAATAATAACGGACAGTGACGTCCATAACCACCAAGGCTTTCTTGTTGCCTATCCTACTTCTTTGAAAGCAAAAATGTATTACTTCCAACGTAAACAGCCCGGAGGTTCCATCACAAGATTAGAAAAAACAAATAATATTGTAGAAGGGTGACCTGAATTAACTAGACTTTTGTTGACAAAAAATGCTTATCCAGTTATAATTGCAACCGAGTATCTAATAGCTCAGTATTATTAATATATGGTCTCGTCGCAAGGTCAAAGGAGATTCGAGCATGAAAGCCTCACTCCGGCGGACAATCCTCATGATTGTGCTGGCATTGGTTTTTCAGGGATGCGGCGAAAATCGGGTTGACAAATCCTCGTCTGATGCGCTGCCCGCTCAAAAGCTGGTTTCCGATTTCCAAGCCACTTTGGCTCAGTCACGAGATAAACTCGAACAGGAAAGGGATCGCAATTTCGAACTTATGCAGCGCGTGCAACTTCTCTTGGAAAAGCTCAAGGAGAGCGAAGACCGGATTAGCGGTCACAAAACCGGGGAAGTCTCCAGGATCGTCGATCCAGGCGAAAAAAAGCGCATAGAATTGATGGGGGCAAAAGCCCTTGCCGAATACAGAGCAGAACAGTTCCGCCGTCGGCTCGACCAGTTGAGCCGAGATTTGGATCTGAAGGAGCAGGAAATAGAAGCCATAAGGCAGAATTCTGCGAAGAAGGATGTTGAAGTTCAGCAGTTGAGGCAGACCATTGAAGACCTGCAGGCGGCAGACAAGACCAGGACGGCTCAACTGGGCTCCAGGCTGGAACAGATAACCAGAGATCTTGAGGAAAGAACAGCGTCGGCAAACAAGTTCAAGGGGGATTTGGACGAAAAAACCGAACTGCTTGGGACGCTCAAGAACGCGGTGTCCGATGCGACGAAGTTGAAAGCGAACGCAGAGGCTGAAATTGCCAGGTTAAACGGAGACTTGGGGGAGGCATTGAGGCAACTGGAAGCCTCTCAATCGCAGGTCCTGCAGTACCGCCAAGACCTGATGCAGGCTAAGAACAATATCGACCAGGCTCAAGTTGATATGGAGCGTTTGCGCCAGGAGGCCGGCCGATGGCATAGTGAAACAGAACGATCCCAGAATGAGACCGAGCAAATAAGGCAAGCTGCGGATAGCTACAGGAAGCAGGCCGAAGAGTTCTGGGCTGACGCCGAACGGTCCCGGCAGGAGGCCGAACAGTTCCGAGTAGAAATGGATCGGTCTCGGCAAGAGATCGTGCAGTTCAGGGTGGATGCAGACAGGGCCAGACAAGAAGCGGCTGAACTCAGAGTCCAGGTGTCCGATCTGGGTGGCAAGTTGCAATCCTTGGAGGCAAAACTCCAGCCTCCGGACGAGGAACGACCCTCCAGCGTAGATTTGCTACTGGAAAGCCCGACAGCGGAAGGAAAGACGGATCCGGTTTCGAATCTTTACTGACAGCAATTGTGAGAGGGTTCGGGCTGCAACTCCCAATGCCTGCCGTGCCCCCCTGCGCGACCCGTTGGTGCTCCGTGTCAGCGGAATGACGTGACGGTCCCGTACACGTTGTGCCTTTGGACCCATTGCTTTTGAAATTCCACGAATGACTTCCACCTGCCGGAAGGCTCTCCGGCAATTTCAACCAGGACTTCCAAAGCTATTTTCTGCATGAGGGGATTCTTGACCAGAACCAAGTCTTCCCCGGCCTTCATGGCTTCAGCGTTTGCCGGCGCCCCTTTGAATGCAAGTATGGACAAGGTGCTCACTGCCAGAGGTTTGAAGACCGGATCATCGTCTCTGCGTGCCGCCACGATTGCCGCGCTCAACGAATTGTAGTCCTCCATTTTGTCCAGGCAATTAAGGGCCGTCTGAAGGGTGTCCAGACGCCGCGACAGGAGGCTGGCAAGCGCAGCAGTCTGCTCCTTTTCGGCACATCTGTTGCCAGGAAGCATCCGTGCAAGTTCTTCCGCTCCTCGCTTTTCAAAGGTTGCCCCCCAATGCACAAATTGGAAGCCCCCTCGTTCTCGGGTGATCTGCCTGCCGAGTGCAATGACTGCTCGATACACATTTTCGGCAGATTTGACGTCGTCCTCTGTTTCAAGTAGGCGGCCTTTTCTTATCGCGGCCTCTACGTAATCCCGAAACATATCCCAGGGGACGGCGGAGCGCTCGTCTTTAGAGCCGGCGGGGAAGTCGCCTCGATACAGTTCGAGCAATCCTGACACACTCCGAGTCGCTGCTCTGAGCAGCACTTGAACCCCGCCGGCTGTGGGAGCAATTCCGCCTGCTCCCATTTCCGATGGGTATAACCTTATAAGCTCTTTGTAATCATTGGCGGCGTTACCCGACAATGGTGTCGGGGCCTCCACCAGATCAATCGAGCCAGTCGGTCCAATCTTCTTGAGGATCTCCATGGCAGCCTCGAAACGCATCGCTGTCTCATCCTGGGAAGCAGTCGGGTACCCGGCATTCGACACTACCACACGTTCAACGGCTAGCGGCCGTTCGAGCCACCAGCGTCCGTTGCTAAGGACCCAGAGGAGAGTCATCCTCAAGGAAGAAGGCCCCCCGTATTCCGGAACAAGTTGCGGGGCACTGAACACAAGTGTAGATTGAAACCGCTCCGTGGTTCCCTCTTCGTCCTTGAAACGCTTTTCTATGCTAAATGAGTCGAGACGCAACGAATCCCTGTTGAATCTCTTGACAAAATTCTCCACATCGGATGGATTAATGTCCGCGTCGGCCATGACTTCCGGGTATATTCGTTTCACGATATTCTTGGCGTCTCGGGTTATAAAAAGATCAGCGAACTCTTTGACACATTTGCCGGGATCTTCCGTGGGCTGCAGAAAAGATACCATTCCGAGCAGTCCGGCCGCTGCAAATGCTGACTTGGTTAAGCTGCTGAATAATTGAAGCATTCTCGTAGTTGCTTGATGTCCTACCCCACAAGAAACCGGCTACAACAAACCCTCTTGCTCAACATACTTGACGAGTGACAAAGTTATCCGTTTCTTCAGTCGGAGAGATTCATTATCAAGGATTTCCATCAGCCTCTCCAGTTCTTTTACGTTCCTGGATTTTCTGGTTACGAGATAATTTGCAACTTCGTGCGGGAGCCTGACGTTCCTATCCTTTGCCATTTTGTCCAGAATCAGAGTCCGGATTGAATCATCAGGAACTTCGAGGATGAATACAAGACCTGAGGTGACCCTTGATTTAAGGTGAGGGTTGTTGAAGAAAACCTCTTCCGGTGAATGTAGCGAACTCATTATGAGGGGTGCTCCTGACCGCGTCAGTTTGTTCGCCAGATTCCAGAGGTGTAATGTGTCATCCTGACCTAAAACATGCAAATCGTCTATCACCAAACCGCGTATCTCGTAACCAGTCATTTCGTCTGCAAAAGCCAAGTCTTTCAGGTTTTCAAACCGAGGAGGATCTCCTTCGGGAGTCAAGAATTTGACGATCCCGGCGCCGAGATCAGTTCTCTGCTTCAACAAACAAACAATGGCCTTGAGAATGTGTGTTTTTCCGGTACCGTGAGGACCGTGAATAAAAAGGTAAGGGAAAGGCCGATCTCCGGAGCCATAAACGGATCGAACTGTGGATACGGCCTTCTCAATACCCTCGTGAACTACAATATTCCCAAAAGTAAATAGCGGTGGCGCGTATAGGGGTAAAAGCAACTGAGTCATGGCGCATATTCTATGACGGCCGGAACAAATGATCAATCTGGAATAAATGTTGACAAAATGTCTTGACAATAATGAAAACAAAACACTTGACAGACCCTGGAGGGTTGATTAGAAGAAGACGGACACAGTGAAGATTTCCCTCCCAGGAGCATCTATTCCATCTGAGGAACAGAACTACAGGGGCCGGGGCCGCTAAACCAAGTGTGGTTCAGCGTATTTATTTGACTCGTCTATAAAAAAACTTCAGATAGCACTCCAAGACCGATTTTTTTATTCCCATTCCAAGCCGTAGGTGAGCAGGAGCCGTTATGGACGTTGCAGAATTAAAAGAGAAAAAAGTCAGTGAACTCATGTCGATTGCCCATTCCCTCGACGTTGACGGGGCCGGCAGCATGCGCAAACAGGAATTGATTTTCGCTATACTCCAGGCCCATCAACAAACTGAAGAAGAGGCGGCCATCCGGGGCGAAGGTGTCTTGGAGACTCTTCCGGATGGTTTCGGATTTTTGAGAGCCCCCGATTACAACTACCTCCCCGGGCCTGATGATATCTATGTGTCGCCCAGTCAAATCCGGCGGTTCAACATGAGGACCGGCGACACAATTTCAGGTTACATCCGTCCTCCCAAAGATACTGAGCGCTATTTCGCGTTGCTCAAGGTTGAGGGAATTAATGGACAGGATCCTGAAGCGATTCGAGACAAGGTCCTCTTTGACAACCTTACGCCTCTTTACCCGGAGGAACGACTCAAGCTTGAAATTGGTCCGACCCAGTATTCTATGAGAATAATGGACCTACTGACTCCTATCGGCAAAGGCCAGCGTGCCCTGATTGTCTCCCCGCCCAAGGCCGGCAAGACCGTACTGCTTCAACAGATTGCCAACAGCCTGACAATCAACCATCCCGATGTATATTTGATAGTGTTGCTCATAGATGAGCGACCTGAAGAAGTAACCGACATGCAGAGGTCTGTCCGGGGTGAGGTTATCTCATCCACATTCGACGAACCCGCCCAGAGGCATGTCCAAGTAGCCGACATGGTAATTGAGAAGGCCAAGAGACTGGTCGAGCACAAGAGGGATGTGGTGATACTTCTTGACAGCATCACGCGTCTTGCAAGAGCCCACAACACAGTAGTCCCACCGAGCGGTAAGATACTTTCAGGCGGAGTGGATTCCAACGCTCTCCATCGTCCCAAACGTTTCTTCGGAGCAGCCCGTAACATCGAAGAAGGCGGAAGCCTGACCATAATTGCCACGGCTCTTATTGATACCGGCAGCAAGATGGATGAAGTTATCTACGAAGAATTCAAAGGAACCGGCAATATGGAAATCCACCTGGATCGCCGGCTTCTGGAACGTCGCATCTTTCCGTGCATTGACATTAACCGTTCAGGGACGAGAAAAGAAGAACTTTTACTGCCTCAGCAGGATCTTCAGAGAATCTGGCTACTGAGAAAACTTCTGGCAGACATGAACTCTGTGGACGCAATGGAATTTCTTATGGACAAGATCATGCAAACCGATTCCAATAGGGAATTCCTGGAAATAATGAACAGGTAGTCTTGAAATTCTTCATGGTGGCACGCAAACAAGATATGAGAAGCACATTGAGTCGTGATGTTTGGATTCGCTGTTGAGAATGAATGGCCCGCGCTCTTGACAACACCTTGAGTCGGCAAACATTTGTACCTCGACGCCTTATTGATTGATGTGGGTATTTCGAGAACCTGAATTTAATTTGTAGCGTGCGACTGAAAGCCCTAAGGTTTTCAACCCGTCACTAACTGCTCTTAAAGCATAGGTTCCAGGGTTCACTTTGACAAGAGATCTCGAAACCGACATTGGGCGAGAATGCAAAACATTTTTTCTATTTCACCCGAGACACTTTGTGATATTATGGATAGTTTAGATTCTGGACGGAGGAAACCCTATGAAAAAAGGCATACACCCCACTTTTCAAGACTCAGTGTTCTCTTGCGCTTGCGGCAATGAAATGCAAACTCGCTCAACTAAGTCGGAATACAAGCTGGAGATCTGCTCGGCCTGCCATCCATTCTTTACGGGAAAACAGAAGCTTATTGACAGCGCGGGAAGAGTGGAACGGTTCATGAAAAAATACGGAGACAAGCCCGTCTCTACAGGCAAGAAGCCCGCCAAGGTGGGAAAGAAGGTCGAGGCCCCTGTAAGTCCGGCAAAAGTCAAGAAAGAAAAAGATTCTTCGAAAAAGAAAGCCACAAAATAGTTTCACCGAACCAACAAACCGGAACGCGTTACCCTAGCTTTGAATTGACTTTCAGATCAATTGTTACAGGTAAGAGCCTCCAACGGGTAGACTGTTATGATAATTGTCAATGGCTCCAGCGCTGAACCCACACTGATCAAAGTCGGTGGGCAGGCAGTGATTGAGGGCATCATGATGCGTGCCCCCAGGACCTTCACCGTGGTCGTTCGCAAACCCGACGGAGAGTTGTCTGTGCGAGAAGACCGTTGGTACTCGCCCATGGAAAAATGGCCTGTCTTGAAAAAACCTCTGCTCAGGGGGTGCATAATCCTGTATGAGGCGCTCTTCAATGGAATTCAGGCGCTCACTTATTCTGCCCAGGAGGCCTTAGGAGAAGAGGAAGAGAAGCTCGGGCCTTGGGCACTGGCCGGCACCATCGCGCTCGCACTTGGGGGAGCAATGCTGCTTTTTGTAGTGATCCCTCATCTGGCCACTCTGGGGATCGGAGCACTGCTGGGGAGCGATCTTGGAGTTCGTAGTGTCTGGTTCCACATTATAGACGGTGTGATCAAGGTCGGCATTTTTGTAGCTTATATCGGTTTGATTTCGTTACTCAAAGAAATACGCCGCGTGTTTCAATACCATGGGGCTGAGCACAAATCTATTCACGCCTACGAGCAGGGCGAGGACTTGACCGTGGAGAATGCTCGAAAGTATTCGACCCTGCATGCACGCTGCGGCACGGCTTTTATACTCTTGGTGCTCGTATTGAGCATTTTTCTTTTCACTGCCGTATTTCCTTTCATTCCGAAGGAGTTGTTTGGCAACAAGGTTTTGACAAACATTGTGTTCATACTTGTGAAAATGGCCCTGCTGCTGCCCATTGCAGGTTTATCTTATGAAATCATAAGGATGGGGGATAAATTCAATAATCCGCTGCTGAATTTGTTGCTCCGTCCCGGCTTGTGGCTGCAAAAACTCACCACACGGGAACCGAGTGACGACCAGATTGAGGTAGCCCTCGTCGCACTTAAAAGAACCCTTGAAAAAGAGGAGATCTGGGCCAACAAAGGATCTACGGGCTGATTAATTAACATGCTGGTATTTGCTAAATTGGAAGAATTGAGCCAACGTTATGAGTACCTGAACCTCGAATTGGCTCGACCGGAAGTAATATCCGACCCGGAAAGGCTGAAAAGAGTAGCGAGAGAGCAGTCTGAACTTGACGACATCATCAAGACCTACCGAGCCCTGACTGACTCGATCAGAGAGATCGGGGAGTTGGAGGCAATCATTGCCGATGGTGATGACTTCGAACTCGTCGATATGGCCCGAGAGGACCTGGCATCCACCAAAGAACGTCAGTCTGCTCTGGAAAACCAGTTGAACATGCTTCTCCTGCCTAAGGATCCTAATGATTCAAAGAACACTTTTCTTGAAATAAGGGCTGGCACGGGAGGCGAGGAAGCAGCCCTGTTTGCCGCAAACCTGTTCAGAGCGTACTGCCGCTACGCGGAGTCCCGGCGATGGCAAATAGAGATGATGTCAACGTCTGCGAGCGGAACAGGCGGAATAAAAGAGGTGATTGCCCTCGTTCATGGCCGAGGAGCCTACTCGAGGCTCAAGTACGAAAGAGGCGTTCATCGGGTTCAGCGAGTGCCCACAACGGAATCCCAAGGGCGTATACATACGTCCGCCGTCACCGTGGCCGTGCTGCCCGAAGCTGACGACGTGGAAGTCACAATAGACCCAAAAGATCTCAAGATAGACGTCTACCGATCCTCAGGTCCAGGGGGCCAGAGCGTAAACACCACCGATTCAGCCGTCCGGGTCACGCATCTCCCTACCAACCTCGTGGTCACGTGTCAGGATGAGAAGTCTCAACACAAAAACAAGGCCAAAGCCATAAAAATTCTTCAGGCCAGGTTACTTGACCGTATGGAGGAAGAGCGTAGTTCGGAAATAAGCAGAGAAAGAAAAAGCCAGGTCGGCTCAGGCGACCGGTCGGAACGTATCAGGACTTACAATTTCCCTCAAAACAGGGTGACCGATCACCGAATAGGCCTGACTCTCTACAAACTGGATGGCATCCTTGACGGGAAACTTGACGAACTTATCGAACCGCTGACACTCTATTTCCAGGCTGAAGCAATCAAGGAAAACCTGACCCATTGAGGCCGGCAGTCAGGGAAGGATCTTCACCGGAGTCCCCTCTTCCACTAGTTCGTACAGATCCTCTGCGTCTTTTGGGAACATGTGTATGCAGCCGTATGATTTCTTAAGAGCCCCTTCTTCGGTCAAGTGTTTGTCCGAATGAATGTGGATGCAGTCTCCCGTGAACCCCCTGGCTTCGTCCTTAAGGCTGGGGTAGTTGATGCTCATTATTGACGCCTCGTCACCTCCGTAAGAGTCACTCCACAGCTTTTCAAGGGCCGGGCCGGTAGAGGCATCGGAAAACCTGTTATTCTGGCACCAACTTCTCAAGTCTACTATTCTATATCCTTTGTCAGACCTTCGTGACGCCATCCACGTAATTTCGTAGTTTCCTACCGGTGTACGATGGTCCCCACTCCGTTGCTTGAACAGACCGCCCTTCCCTGTTTCGATGGGATATTCTCTGACCACTTCGGTTTGTCGCCACAATTGGAGCACTTTTCGTGAGCAGTGTATGACTATACCGTATTCCGATATCTTTGGCCGGGCCACTTGAGGAGCCTCTGTCTTCTGGGCCGATACCTTGGTACCGATACATAGTGTGGCCACGACCAGGAAAATGGGTAACAAAATTCGCCTATCACGCTTCACTGTGGTCTGCCCCTGTCAACCAAAGAGTAGTGTTGGTCGATCCGGAGTCGAAGTCTCCGAGCACGCTCTTTGCTTAAAAACGTTAACATCGCGGCCTTTCTTTGCTTTGAGAATCCTGATAAGTATTAGAATGGAATGACGGTTCGTTTTCGTGTTTCCAAATTTTTTCGGACAGGTCGTATATTACTGCCAAGAATCGTTTGTGTCGAGGATCTGACGAGGTGGCGTCTTTTCGAGAACAATTTCTGATTCGTGTTTCAGGGGCAGCCTTGTTCTTGTCGATAGTACTTCTCCAAGGTCAAGCGCAACCGATCGTTCTTGAAGACCTGGATAGCAAATCGGACCCATCCTTCAAAGTTGAGACGCTCGTGAGCGCCGCACAACAAGCCTATTCCGAAAACCGTTTTCATGATGCCATAAAACTGTACTCAACCATAATAAAAGATTCCCCGATCAACAGTTCTTTGTTCGTCGCCAGAGCAATGGCTTATGAAATGGTAAACCAATCTGACAAGGCGTCTGCTGACTACAAGAAAGCGCTGGAGATTGATCCGTCAAATTTTCAGGCCATGGAAAATCTTGCCGCTCTTTACGAGCAAACAGTGAGCCACATGCCCGAGGCTGTCCGACTGTACAGGGAAGCACTCAAGCTGGATCCCAGGCCGGAAGGGCAGGCTCGCCTGGACTTCTGTATAGAAGTTCTGGAGAGGCGTCTCGAGCCCGAAGAATCTTCAGCCGTAGGATGTTGGAACCTGGCGAATAGAAAGTGGCAGAAAGATAATGCTCAAGAGGCCGAATTCTATTACTCCAAGGCTATAGAACTCGACCCCCGCCTGTTTCAGGCCTATTTCAGTCGAGGATTACTGCGCTCAGGGGTGGGTGACCTGTCCGGAGCAATCGAGGACCTCGGACATGCTGCAACGCTGTCGCCTGGCCTGCGGGGCTGTCTGGTGGCAAGGGGATTAGCCTACGAGGCCAAAGGAGATGATGTAAAGGCCCAAGCAGATTTTGAAACAGCCGTCGTCGTCGATCAGCGTGACCCGAACGCGCATTATCACCTTGGCAGAATGCTGGAAAAACAGGGAGATTACACGAGAGCCCTGCAATTCTACGTGGAGGCGACGCGACTCAAGGCCAAGCCTGATTTGAGGAACCTCCTGCAGCAAAGGATATCGGCAGTTATGGCTACCGGCAAGGTAGATTTGAAAAGCGTCTTGAGTCCTAAGCGAACCGGTAAAGATCTTTGGTGATTCCCGGCAAAGTGATGGTTGCCGCTGAGAAGGGCTGAGCCATGCCTGTTTTCTGGCAGAGGCCTGTGTTGACTTGGATGCTAAAGCTGTGTAGATTATGGGCTTGTGGAGGGTGAAGCTCAGTTGGCAGAGCACAGGGTTGTGGCCCCTGGGGTCGTGGGTTCGAGTCCCATCACTCTCCCCAACTATCTTCCTTGCGCCCGTAGCTCAGTTGGATAGAGCGCCGGACTTCGAATCCGTAGGTCGCAGGTTCGAGCCCTGCCGGGCGTACCAATAAATCAATAACTTAGACATCCTCACGGCATTGAAAAACGGTACCGCCAACATCTATTTGCAATGGTTCTATTTGTTCGAGATCTGAACAGCTAGGATTAGTGCGGGGTAATGGCCATTTCTGCTGGGGTATTGCTAAGCGTGAGGGGTGCGGCTATTTTTTGTCAGAGATCAGGCAATCACAACTGCCGTAGATGCACCAAAGGCAGGATTGACAAAACGGGGAGGTTGGACCACATTCAGGCATTCATTGTTCGAAATCAAGGAGGCCACGGCGTCCGCAGCCCGATTGATGAGCTTTGACCGAGCTTATACGGTCTGTATAAACTAGGAAAGGTTGAACGGGAAGAATCTTGGTATGTCGTTTTGATATTACACGTGAATACAAGAAGAAGCTGGAACTTCTAATGCAGAAGGAAACAGTCTGGGTTTCCCGCATTATACTCGAAAATCTCCGATCTGCTGTGGCCCTGCATTTCGCTCATTACAACTTTGTCCGAGCCCATCGAACGCTGAAGGTTACACCTGCAATGGAAGCTGGGATTACTGATAGGCTGTGGAGTATTCGAGAGCCTGCGGAAATGGCAAAACCATAAAACAGTCGTCTCTTCGAATTATGGTATCGTTAGGTGAGTAACGGACCTCATCGCAGCACACTATCTGTCATTCGCAAGAGATGTACCGATAGCTTAAACATGAATAAATACGCGCCGATATCACTAAGAGTGAAAAGGCGACGAATCGGAATTTCTTTTCTCGAAACGAAGTTGTTGTCGCAATGGCATAACCTATCCATTAGTACCAGAGACTCGGCTTCGAGCTTGTTCCCGGGGGGTAGGTAAAAAGCCGTGCTCACTTTCTGCCTTCTTATAGCATCGGCATGTGATCCGAGTTGCTCGGGCGTCCACTTCCCTGTATTCTCAAGAGCCTGACAGTATTTGTCCAATCTGATAATTGGAGCATAACAAATGGAGGGAGAATAAACGCTCTTGTTTAAAGGATCAATATCGCAACTGTTCGAAAATACCATACAATTCCAAGAGCCGATCTTGCGCTTTGGAAAATGCACGTACAGAAGTTCCTTTATTCCATCACCCTGAAAGATTATCTCCTCATTGTCATGTACTGATGTGTACATCCGCGTGGGATGAATGAACGGAAACTGGTTATCAATTTCTTGAAGCAACTCTGGAGTCCCAGACGCGGATAAGAAGTGAGGAAGATACTTGTGAATTTCGGCAACCGTTGTCATCCGAGATTCCAGAACTCCTTATCAATCACGTCAATCTGCTCAGGACTGAAATGTGCGGCCTCATTGACAAAATAGTTCCATAGCTTCTCAACGACCTTCATTGAATATAACAGGTTTGCCTCTGCAATTATCTCATATCCTCTAGCAAGAACGGAAGAACTAGTCTTATACTCCATTGTATAAGGAACCGAACCCTTCGTGAGCGGAGCAACACAGGAACCCTCAAGCACTGATGGCTGCCCACCAATGAGACCAGCATACAACAATGGCGCCGTGCAGAGCAGTCTGCTAAATATAGGTTGAGTACCCGTCATTGATGACCTCCTTACTCATATTGAGGATTCAGAGAGTTAATATATTCGTCCTTCAGACCAGAAAAAAACCTACGCTTTAGTTCTTGATGTGCCAGGTCAATGAGGTGCCGGAAATCTATGGATTTATTCTCTCCTAGACTCGGTTCCACTATAAACGTGTCCAAATCTAGGATCGAACCTTTTTTTTCTTCCGTGCCGACCTGCAGTTTGCCGCCATTCATAATCTGCAGCACAGTGACTAAGTTGTCATCGGGGAATTCAATCCTAAGCAAGACGTTTCCCTTTGTCAGTGAGGTTTCTAGTAAATTTATGGCAAAATTTGAGACTTCGAATACATTGAACGAGAAATAACAATAATGAGTAAACCCCCGGCTCTGCCGGGGGACTCCAAAAGTTTGACATTTCCGGGAGTATATCAGAGCCTCCCCTTTCTGAACCGCTCAAAGTTCAAAAAGGGAGGCATCCGATGGACG
>Ga0247841_10000494_pt1 | contig 101813 bp, 118 predicted proteins | sample LaCruzMarch2015__2_FD_192410 | JGI IMG/M metagenome (GOLD analysis project Ga0247841, IMG submission 192410) | Freshwater microbial communities from meromictic Lake La Cruz, Castile-La Mancha, Spain - LaCruzMarch2015_18m | ecosystem: Environmental > Aquatic > Freshwater > Lake | place: Spain...
TTTACCTCCCCGGCCCAAGGGGATCAGCTGGTTTAAGCATGTGCTGTTAATTTTGGAATGGATTTTTGTGCCATTCATAATATTGGTTATCGGTTCGGCTCCGGCAATTGATGCGCAAACCCGGTTAATGTTCGCTAAGTACATGGAATTTAATCCTACGTTAAAAGGTAATAAGGTGTTATAATTGTGGTAACATTCAAAAATATTTTTGGAGGGAAAGTATGGATATTAAAAAATTAATGCAAGAAATGGTGGCCAGGGATGCTTCGGATCTTTTTTTCCGAGCCGGAGGTATACCCCGCTTACGCATTGACGGTAAAATTGTTCCTATGGATACCAGAATTTTAAGCATAGAGGACGTGGTGTTCGCTATGGAACAGCTGGCGAATACTAAACAGTGTGAGGCCTTTAGAAATAATCTGGATGTTGATTTTGCCGTATACCTGGCAGAATTTAACCGGCGTTTCCGGGTAAGCGTATTTACGCAAAGAAATTGGCCGGCCATTGTTATCCGTAACGTCCGCAATAATATTTCTTCTTTTGAGGAATTAAATCTCCCGGCAGAAATATTAAAAAAACTATCATTGGAAACCCGGGGCTTGGTGCTTTTAACCGGGAGTATGGGCAGCGGAAAATCCACGACCATCGCCACGATGGTAGAATACATAAATAATAATACCCAGAAACATATTTTAACGATTGAAGAACCGATTGAATTCACCTTTGAGGATAAGCAATCAATTATTAATCAACGGGAATTAGGGATTGATGTGTCTACTTATCCGGTGGCCTTGCGTGCTTTTACCTTGCAGAGTCCGGATGTCATGTTTATTGGTAATATTCGTGACTATGAAACAGTTTCTTCCGCCATGGCGGCGGCGGAGACCGGAGTTTTAGTTTTAAGTACTCTGCATACGATTAATGCTTCGCAGACCGTAGAAAGGCTAATTAATCTTTTTCCTCCGCATCAACATCAAGAGGTAAGAAATCAACTCGCTACATTGTTAAAAGGAGTAATTTCGTTACGTTTGGTGCCGGCAAAGAACGGGTCAGGACGGGTTCCGGCTTATGAAGTAATGCTTTTGACTCCGACAATCAGCCGCTTAATCCGTGAAGGGAAAATTTGGGAAATTCCGCAATTTATTGATGACGGATCGGTATTCGGCATGCAGTCATTTAATCAATCTTTGGTTAAATTGGTGCAGGAGGATAAGGTAACTTTAGAGGATGCGGCACTTGCTGCCGATAGCCGCGAAGAATTTATGTTGGCTTTTAGAGGGATAAAAAAATAATAAGGAGATGATCATGGTTGAAGAGCTAAAAACTAAACTGGTTGAGATTGGCGTAAGGATGGAGAATTTAAGAGGTTATCTTTGACGTTGCCGATAAAAGGCAAAAAATAGATGCTTTAAATGAGCAGATGTCGGCGGAAGGTTTTTGGAATAACACCGAACGTTCTACCGGAATAGTTAAGGAATTAAAGAACCTTAAAGTGACGGTGGAGCCCTGGGAGTTGGCCTATAAAAAATATCAGGAGCTGGCTGAGCTTATTCCTTTGCTTAAAGAGGATGATCGGGATTTAGTCTTAGATTTAACGCGTAATACTGCCAGTCTTATCGGGATAATTGATAAATTAGAATTTCAGGTGCTTCTCGGAGGGTTGTTTGATAAGAACAGCACAATTTTAAGTATTAATGCCGGAGCGGGCGGTACGGAATCTTGTGATTGGGCAGGAATGCTTTCCAGGATGTACAGCCGTTTTGCCGAAAGCCACGGTTATAGTGTAAAAACAATTGATTTACTTGCCGGAGAAGAAGCGGGAATTAAAAATATTACCTTACTTATCGAGGGGCCCTATGCCTTTGGCTATTTAAAGGCAGAACGGGGAGTGCATCGATTAGTACGGATCTCTCCTTTTGATGCGAATAAACGCAGGCATACTTCGTTTGCTTCAGTGGATGTCATTCCGGAGATTGAAGAAGAATTAGATTTAAAAATCCCGGAGAGCGATCTGCGCGTAGATGTTTTCCGCGCTAAAGGCGCAGGCGGCCAAAGCGTGAACACTACGGATTCAGCGGTAAGAATTACGCATCTACCCAGCGGAATCGTTGCACAATGTCAGAATGAGCGTTCGCAATATCAAAATAAACAAACGGCTTTAAAGATACTTAAGGCGCGTATTTATGAAGCAGAGCAGGCTAAAAAAGCAGAAGAATTAAAGCAACAGGATTCAGATAAAAAGAGAATTGAGTGGGGCAGTCAGATTCGTTCTTATGTTTTGCATCCCTATAACTTAGTGAAGGACCACCGTACGGATTTTGAGACTGGGGATAGCCAAAAGGTCTTAGACGGCGGCCTGGATGATTTTATCGAAGCTTACTTGAAGTTCAGTGCGAATAAGTAATTTAAGGTAGATATCCTTGCTTGCTCGCGCTCGCAAGGATTTCGTTAGATAAAAGATTGAGGTGCTCAATATGCTGGGTTTAATTAAAAAAATTATTCTTAAAAATAAGCAAGCGGCGATTAGCAAGAAATTTCCCAAGCTACAGATTACTTTGCATGCTGATATGCCCAGTCCTTCTATGGGTAAAATGGTGGAAGTAGCGCGGTTGGTTAATTTGGTGAATTCTTTTGAAAGCCAGGTAAGCGCTTTAACGGATAGCCAGCTTGCCGCTAAGACAGATGAGTTTCGGGAGCATTTAAAAAATAAATCTGAAAAATTTGAGCAAGAAGCAAAAGAATTACAGCAGGCAATGCTTAGCGTGGCGATGCCCGAAGAGAAGGAGAAATTAAAAGAAAAGTTAAAAATCAGCCGCAACAGGATTTTTACGGAAATATTACCGGAGGCTTTTGCGGTAGTCCGGGAAGCATCTAAGCGCACGATAGGTTTGAGGCATTTTGATGTGCAGATTATCGGAGGTATTATTTTACATGAGGGCCGGATTGCTGAGATGTCTACCGGAGAAGGGAAGACTCTGGTGGCAACACTTTCGGCATACCTGAATGCTTTATTAGGTAAAGGCGTACATATTGTTACGGTTAATGATTATTTGGCCCGGCGTGACCGGGAATGGATGGGCCCGATCTATGAATTTTTAGGTTTATCCGTGGGGGCGATCCAGCATGACATGTCTGATGAGTTAAGAAAAATTGCTTATGCTTGTGATATAACTTATGGCACCAATAATGAGTTTGGTTTTGATTATCTGCGTGACAATATGAAATATTCTACTACCGATTTGGTCCAACGGCCTTTTTATTACGCGATCGTTGACGAAGTAGATTCTATTCTGATTGATGAAGCGCGAACTCCTTTGATTATCTCCGGTCCGGCGGAAGAATCCACAGAAAAATATTATACGGCTAAGAAAATAGTCGAACAATTAGATGGCCGGCGGGTTACGGAACGCGATGAGATTGACGCAAAATATAAAGGGATAGATTTAGGCAAAGGTTTTGATTACGTAGCGGATGAGAAGGCCCAAACTGTGGCCCTTACCGAAGCCGGGGAGATTAAAGCCTCTAAGCTCTGGGGCGTGGATACTCTCCATGCTTTAGAAACAATTGAATACCGGCACCACACTATTCAAGCTTTACGGGCAAAAGAGTTTTTCCAGGTTGATGTGGATTATGTGATTAAGGACGGAGAGGTGATTATCGTCGATGAATTTACCGGACGATTAATGCCGGGCCGGCGTTGGTCAGACGGACTGCATCAGGCTGTCGAGTCTAAAGAGGGTTTGAAAATTGAGCGGGAAAATCAAACTTTAGCCACGATTACTTTCCAGAATTATTTCCGCATGTATGAAAAATTAGCGGGGATGACCGGTACGGCTTTTACGGAAGCTAATGAATTCAAAAATATTTATCAGTTAGACGTTGTGGTTTTACCAACTAACCAGCCTTTAATCCGCAAGAATTATCCGGATCGTATTTATAAAACGGAAGAAGAAAAATTTGCCGCCGTAGTTGAAGAGATTGTCGAATTAAGTAATTCAGGAAAACCCGTGTTAGTGGGTACTATTACGATTGATAAATCTGAAAAACTTTCTGAGATGCTTAAACGCCGGGGAATTAAACATCAGGTATTAAATGCTAAATATCATGAAATGGAGGCGCAGATTATTTCCCAAGCGGGTAGCTATCAAGGCGTAACCATTGCTACGAATATGGCCGGCCGCGGTACAGATATACTTTTAGGAGGTAATCCGGAGTTTGTCGCTAAGAATGTGGTTAAGCAAAAATTAAATCTTGATGACCCAAATTACCTTGTTGAATATAAAAAGATTCTGGATCATTATAAATCAGTGGCTGCCGTTGAGCATAATAAGGTAGTAGCATTAGGCGGTTTGCATGTTTTAGGCACCGAGCGGCATGAAGCCAGGCGTATCGATAATCAGCTGCGCGGCCGTTGCGGCCGTCAAGGTGATCCCGGAAGTTCGCGTTTTTATGTATCCTTAAAGGATGATTTGATGCGTTTGTTTGGCTCTGATAGAATCATCGGGCTAATGGAAAAATTGGGTTTGGAAGAGGGACAGGTTATCGAACATCCCTGGGTTAGCGGCTCGATTGAAATTGCTCAACGACGGGTGGAGCAGCATAATTTTGAGATTAGAAAACAGCTCTTAGAGTATGACAATGTCATGAATAAACAGAGAGAAATTATCTACGGCCAGCGCCGTCAGATTCTGGAAGGGTTTTCTTTGCGGGAAAATGTCATTGAAATTATCTCTAAGCTAGTTTTAGATTATTTAACACTTTATAAGCAGCCGGAAACTTCCCAAATCGATAGCGCCGGTTTAATTAGTTTTATGAGTTTAAATTTTGGCCTGCAATTAGAAGCGCAAACATTCCATAATCAAAGCGATCAGGAGGTTAAGGAAAGATTAACACAGCAGTTACTGGCTGCTTATGAAAATAAAGAGAAATTAATCGGCTCGGAGTTATTGCGAAATTTAGAGCGGATGGTTTTCTTACAGATCATCGATAGTAAATGGAAAGACCATCTCTATGCTATGGATAGCCTGCGCGAAGGTATTGGCCTGCGAGCCTATGGACAAAGAGACCCTTTGATTGAGTATAAGCGTGAAGCTTTCGGGATGTTCAGCCAGATGATTAGTGCGATTGAAGAAGATGCTGCGCAGACTATTTTTAAATTAGAGTCGGTTAAGCCGGAGAGGTTCCAGGGAGTTTTTAGTTCTGTCCCGAAGGAGTTTTCTCATCCCGAGGCGGATAAATTTCAAGCTCCTGCTCAAAGAGAGATTATGCCGGAACTTCCGGCGGGGCCGAAGGAGCATGTCGCAAAGCCTGTACAATCCCATCAACCTAAGGTCGGCCGCAATGATCCCTGTCCTTGTGGTTCCGGGAAAAAATATAAGAAGTGTTGCGGAGAATGATTGTTGCAAGCCTATCTATTTTAGCCGCGGTATTATTATCGCTTTCATTTACCAGTTTTAATCTTTGGCTGTTTGCCTGGTGTGGTTTTATTCCTCTTTTTATTGCGCTAGAGAATAAATCTTTACGCCAGGCATTTGTGCTCGCATTTTTTTGCGGAGTAGTTTTTTGGAGCTGTTCTGTCTATTGGCTTATCCATGTTACCTTGCTTGGCCAGACAATCTTAGTTTTATATCTGGCTATTTATTTTGGTTTTTTTGGCTGCATAATTTATTTTTCGCGGTTTCTTTCAGTTAGCAGCCGCCTGTTTTTTCTGCCCGCAAATTGGGTTTTATTGGAATATTTGCGTAGTTATTTATTTACCGGTTTTCCTTGGGCTTTAATCGGTTTTTCTCAATATAAAAATTTACCGATTATTCAAATTGCCGATATTACCGGTGCCTGGGGGGTTAGTTTTCTGGTGGTTTTAGTGAATGCCGCTTTTTATCTAATCTTACGTAAACAATCAAGGGCCCTGGTTTTTTTCATCTGCACGGCAACATTTTTGCTATCTTTAATCTACGGATTTTATAAGTTAAGTTATAAGCCTGTTTTTTCAGGGAAAGATAAATCGTTAAAAATCTCCGTAGTCCAGGGTAATATTCCGCAGCATTTAAAATGGAATAAACAGGCAGTTGATTTTATTTTAAATAATTATAAGGAATTGACCTCGGTGGTGGCGGCTAAAGATAAACCGGATCTGATTATCTGGCCGGAAGCATCTGTGCCGGGGCTCTGGGGCGTGGATGATGTTGAATTTGCCAAAGTTTTTTCTTTGGCCAGCCAACTCAACACCAATCTTTTGGTAGGCGCGGTTTGCTATCTTAACCAAAATTATTTTAATAGCGCTTTATTTATTAATCAGCAGGGTTCTTTAGCGGCAACTTATAACAAACTACATCTGGTTCCTTTCGGGGAATACATACCGCTGAAAAATATCTTTCCATTCTTAGAGACGATTGCCCCGATTGGGGATATTCAGCCGGGCCGCGAGTATACGATATTTAAGCAACCGGCTAATACGTTCGCCCCGCCAAGGTCGGGGCTAAGCACCAATCCCGGGGATAATGGGGGGATTGGTTTTGGCGTGCTTATTTGTTTTGAGGATCTTTTTCCGGAGTTATCCAGAGAGTTCGTAAAGCGGGGGGCAAAGTTTCTGGTTAATATTACTAATGATGCCTGGTATGAAGAGGGGAGTGCGCCGTATCAGCATTTCGCCGCTTCAGTTTTTAGGTCGATTGAAAATCGTGTTTATTTAGCCCGGGCAGCCAATACTGGAATTTCCGGGTTTATTGATCCGGCCGGCAGGATTTTAGGGATAGTACGGAATTCCCGGGGTAAAGATATCTTTGTTCAAGGCTATAACAGCCAGAGTATCTGTTTAGCTGCAGGCAAGCGCACAATTTATAACCGTTACGGAGATTTTTTTATCGTTTTTTGTTTGCTACTTGACATAGGTGTTATAATAACTATTTTAAGATCACGGTTTAATAGAAAATTAGCGCAGGCACCCAGCGCTTAAGAGATATACCCCGCCCAATAGGAAGGGCGGGTACGCCGCCTTCTGCGGCGATTGCGCGGGTGTTGTGTTGATAGATTGACACCCAACGCTTAGAGGTATTGCGTTGGTGTTGTGTACGTACACAAAAATGATAAAAAAAGTTTTATTAATTATTTTAATCTTGATTTGTGTCACGGTGTTTTTGGGCCTGGTCGGTATGGATAAACAGTATTTTATCTGCCCGATTGAATATAAAAGCGATATTATTATCCGCAGTGATAATCGGGGTGATGGTTTATTTGCTTCCAGCAGAAGCGGTAGAAGGATCCATAAAGGTTTGGATCTTTTAGCACGGGTGGGCATCCCGGTTTATGCTGCCAAAAGCGGCAGAGTAGTTAGCGCGACTCAAAATAAAGGTATGGGTAAATATATAATTATCCGCCATCGGGATAATATTATCACTATCTATGGGCATCTCTCAAATATTTTTGTGCGTAAAGGCGATTATTTACGGCAAGGCCAGATTATTGGCAGTGTGGGTAAAACCGGTAACGCCAGAGCTGCGGGCATGCTTCCCCATTTGCATTTTGAGATAAGGAAAAATGGTGTTCCGCAGGACCCGCTTGAGTATATTTAGTGATCTAGGGGTTCCATGTGCACTACGACATCGGTTATTCCGGGAATGGCGGATTTAATCGCATCTTCAATGCGATAACTTATTTGGTGGGCGTTATCAATATGCATACTGGGTTTAACCTGTACGTGTAAATCTATATAGATATCATCAATTCTTCCCCGGCTGCGAATTTTATGGCAGGCGCGCACTCCTTCTATTTTTAATACAATATCTTTAACTTTTTGATCATCCAGAAAAACGGCTGTATCACAAAGAACATCTGAGCTTTGTTTGGCAATTTCGAAAGCAGCATATCCGATAAATAAAGATATGAGAATGGTAACAATGGGGTCAACTAAAGGAAAACCCAGTTTGGTGACGATCAAAGAAACAATTACGGAGAATGATGTGAAGATATCTGCCCGGGTGTGCAGGGAATCTGAAACTAAAATGTCGCTTTTTAGGGCGACGCCTTTTTTATATTCAAAGCGCATAACATAAATATTTACCGCTAAAGTAATCAGCATTACGGTGAAACTACCCAGGTCAGCCTGAAAAGAGACGGGATGTTGCAGGCGCTGCCAGCCTTGTTTTAACAAATTGAAAGAAACAATAAAGAGCATGGCGGCAATACCCAGGGAAAACAGAGTCTCATATTTTTTATGTCCGTAAGGGTGGTCTTTATCTACCGGTTGACAGGCAAAATGAATTCCGACAATACCAATGATATTGGAAGTTCCGTCGCTTAAGGAATGTAATCCGTCGGCGGTCATGCTGAAACAGCGGCTGCTTAAGCCGTATATAATTTTAGCTAAGGCTACTGCCCAGTTTAGCGCCAGCACAACAATTAGGATTTTTCTGATTTTTTGATAATGTTTCTGCGTATCGATAACCATAGCGATATTATAAAGCAATTGCTAGATTTTGTAAATTAAATACTCGATTAAAAGCGAGTTAAATGATAGAATGAACCTATGGCTAAAATAAGAATATTGTTAGTGGCGTTGGCTTTGCTATCCGTAGGTTGTGCGCGTATACAAAAGTTTGATCCCGGTGCCCAATTTCATTTTACAGAATTAGAACCGTTTAAAAAGCATGAGCGAATTTTAATTCTCGCGCCGCACCCGGATGATGAAGCAATTGCCTGCGCAGGAATTATCCAAAAGGCGCTTAACGCCGGTGCCCTGGTTAGGATAGTTTATTTAACTAATGGGGATCATAATGAGCTGGCTTTTATCGTTTATGAAAAGAGGCTTACCATGCGCCAGGGTGAGTTCATTCATATGGGTAAATTGCGCCAGAAAGAGTCAATTAAGGCGATGAAGTTTTTAGGATTAGCCGAGAAAGACCTGGTATTTCTAGGATACCCGGATTATGGTACTTTTGAGATTTTTTGTAAATATTGGCTAACGGATAAACCATTCCGTGATCGATTAACGCGGATCTCCAACGTGCCCTATAAGGATACTCCTTCTTATGGCGCCAAATATTACGGAGAAAACATTTTAAGTGACTTAACTAAGCAGGTTTTGGATTATCAGCCGGATAAAATATTTGTTTCGCATCCGGGGGATGTTAACGTCGATCATAAAACACTCTATCTGTATCTTCAGGTGGTCTTGAGTGATTTAGAGGGACGGATAATTAAGCCTGAGGTTTATCCCTATCTTGTGCATTGTGCGGGGTGGCCTAAACCGCGGCATTATCATCCGGAGTTAAAGTTATATCCGCCGGATAAATTTATCAGTTCTAAGCTTAATTGGCTCACTAGCGATTTAAATCCCGAGGAGTTAGATAAAAAATACCGTTCGATTCTTTTTTATAAAAGCCAGACTCAATCCAGCGCTTTTTATCTGCTTGCTTTTGCCAGAAGGAATGAGCTCTTTAGCGACTATCCGATGCTGGAGTTAAAGCCACAATTAGTATTAGAAGGCCAGAGCATCCTTTATTCCGATGCTTCCGTGATGCTTGAGGAAGAGGAGCCTCCGGTAGATTTAAAACCGATTGAACCTCTAGAGGTTAAGGGGTCTGTAAGTTATGCCGTAGAAGACGGTTATTTTGTTGCGCGTCTGGATAAACCTAAGAAACTTAGTAGCAGTTTTGGGGTGATACTGTATACTTTTGGATACAGTAAAAGCACTCCGTTTGCCCGGATGCCCAAGATACGTATTATTACCAAGGGGAAGAATTGCAAGGTATTTAATTTAAAGAATAGGGTAATTAATTCCGGGGTCGGAGTAGATTTAGGCAGGAACGCTTTAATTATAAAAATTCCGCTTAAGCTTTTGGGCCAGCCGGATTATACGCTTACAGCGCTTAAGGCTTATCATGGTAATCTGCCGGTCGATGGAGTAGTGTTCCGCAAAATCAAGATTAAATAAAGAAAGGACGGCAGATGTTAGAAATTAAAATGGTGAGAATCGATAAGCCTTTGGATTTAAATTTTATTTTAGGGCAAAGCCATTTTATTAAAACTGTTGAGGACCTCTATGAAGTTTTAGTTAATAATGTCCCCGGAATAAAGTTTGGCCTGGCCTTTGCGGAAGCATCCGGAGCGTGTAAAATTAGAAGCGAGGGTAATGATCCGGTTCTGGTAGACTTAGCCTGTAAAAATATGCTTGAACTTGGTTGCGGCCATAGCTTTATCATTTTCCTTAAACAGGCATATCCGATTAATGTTTTAAATGCCATAAAAAATATTCCAGAGGTATGTAATATATATTGTGCTACGGCTAATTCTACGGAAGTCATTGTGGCCCAAAGTCAAACTGGCCGGGGGATATTAGGAGTGATTGATGGATCGGCTCCGCAGGGGCTGGAAGAGGCTGCAGATGTTACTTGGCGCAAAAATCTATTACGCAAAATCGGCTATAAGCTTTGATTCCTCTTGCAATTTAAGGATAGTTTGCTATAATTTGTTTTAACTTAAATTAATATGGACTTTAAAAAAATTCGTAAAAGCTTTAGCCGCTTTGCGGCTTGGTTAGGAATAAATATATGTTCTTTGATAGTTAAAGTTATCCCGTCAAGCTGTCTTTACGCCTTTGCTAAAAATATTGCCGCTTTGGCGTATCTTTTTGCCAAAAAACATAAAAAAATTGCCTTAGATAGCCTCGGTATTGCTTTTGGTAAAGAAAAATCTTCTCAAGAAATTGAACGCATCGCTAAAGACTGTTTTACTTATTTGGCTAAAAGCGCGGTAGAGTTAATGTTCTTTTTTGATAAACCGCAGGCTTTAAAAAATATGGTTCAGATTCAAGGAAGAGAGAACCTGGATAAGGCAATAGCTTGTGGGCGCGGTGTTATTCTGGTGAGCGCGCATTTTGGTAATTTTCCGCTACTCTTAGGGAGATTGGCAGTGGAGGGTTATAAGGTCGGCGGAATTATGAAGCCGATGCATGATGCCAAAATGGAGGAGATCTTCCTTAAAAAAAGAGAAAAGTTCGGGGTGAGGACTATTTATAGTCAGCCGCGTAATGAATGCGTGAATAACTCGATTCATGCGTTACGTAATAATGAATTAATTTTTATACCGATTGATCAAAATTTTGGAACCGGAGGAGTGTTCGTAGATTTCTTTGGTCAAAAAGCAGCCACGGCCACTGGCCCGGTAATTTTGGCGCAGAGGACAAAAGCGGCGCTGATCCCATGTTTTATTCTCCGGCAGCCTGGCGATCAACACAAGATAATTTTTGAAGCGGAGTTAAAATTAGAGCAAGGTAAGGATGCGCAGGACGTTATTCGGGTAAATATTCAGAAGCTTACGGATATAATCGAGATTTATATACGCAAATATCCTGCGGAGTGGGGCTGGATTCACCGCCGATGGAAAAGCAAGCCTCGCGGGAGTAGTTGAGATGAGTAAGGAATTTACTAATGAGGGCTTAGCCCGTTAACTAAGGAGGTGTTCAATGGCAGCAGAAGAGAAAAAATGTTGTGACACAGAAAAGAAATGCTGTGATCCTAAAAAGACCTTAGCCACGCTTTTTAAGGTTGTTTTAGGCCTGGCATTTTTAGTGCTAGGTGGTTTGGCGATTTTGAGATGGTGGCATGTGCTTCTTTTATTAGTTAAAGGATGCATTGGTTTGTTCTTGATCTTAGCTGGTGTAATTACTTTAGCTATCGCTAAAGAATAATAAAACAGCGAAAGAAAAGAAACTCCTGGGGCCGGATTATTTAAACAATCGCCGGCCCCATTTTCTTTTTGCTATTATTTAGTTTTCATATATAATATATGGAAATTATACCTTTAAGTAAAATATAGGAGACGAATATGGAAACAATTATTAGGAGAGAGTTAATTCGCGATAAGCGGCTTTGTCAGTTGCTTGCGGTGGGAGTTTTTATTACTTTGACTGCTTTGTCGGCTTTTGTGCGCATTCCTTTGCCTTTTACTCCCGTACCGCTTACCTTGCAGACATTTTTTGTTTTGCTTTCCGGGGCATTGTTAGGCAGGAAACTGGGCGTATTTGCGCAGGGCACTTATATGTTTTTAGGCCTAACCGGCCAACAGGTATTTACGGGCTTTGGCAGCGGTAGCCTTTACTTGCTGGGCCCTACCGGCGGCTATATTGTGGGTTTTATTTTAGCCTCTTTTTTTGCGGGTAGTTTTTTAATTAAAGAAAAACAAAGCGTGTTGGCTGTCTTTATTAAATTGTTAGCCGCGGATTTTATAATTTTATTTAGTGGCATGTTTTGGTTAAAAATTAGTTTATCCTGCAGCTTAAGCCAGGCATTTCTACTTGGTTTCTTACCGTTTGTATTGGGTGATATATTAAAAGTTATTCTGGCGACAGCTGTTTATAATAAAATAAGCGCGCGCATCAAAGACGTTCTTTATTAATCCGAAGAAGTTGTTTTTAAGAGTTATTTTTAATAAATGAAAAGCCTTTCCTTAAAGCTGCTTTCTTTGTTTCTGCTGGCATTTTCTCTGGGAGCCTGCGCCAGTTTTTCCGGAATGAACGCGCACCAGGCTTTGTCTATAGGTATTTTTTCCGCTTCCATTCTCGGGACTCTTTTCTTTTGGGATTTCCGCCTCAGTTTTGCTTTTATCGGCACCTCCATATTGTTAATGACTAAAACCATTGATTTGGAGCATGTTATTGAATTCTCATCGCTTGAGGTAATTCTTTTTTTGGTAGGGATGATGGTGATTATCGGGTTATTAAAAGATTCCGGAGTTTTTGCCTGGATTGTCAGCCTGATTTTACGGCTTCCTAAATTAACCGGTAAAAAATTTGTTCTGCTTATTGCCGGCTTATCTGCTTTACTTGCCTGTACGATTGACGAAGTAACCTCGATTATTTTTATGGTCGTGGCGGTTTTAGAAATTTGCGATTATTTTGAGGTTAATCCGGTGCCTTTTTTGATTATTTCTGTTTTGGCCACCAATATTGGGTCGGCAGCGACAGTTTTGGGAAATCCCATCGGTATACTTATTGCTTCAAAGTCCGGTTTAACTTTTGAAGACTTTATTGTTAAAGCTTTTCCTTTAGCTGCGCTTTGTTTAGCCGTAACTATCTCTATTCTTTTATTTTGGTATAGAAAATCCATAAAATTTCTTGATGAGCAGATGCAAAGGTTGGGGGCTAATGAAATGTTAATTCGGTTGATATCCATCCCACCGGATAAAAACCTTAAAATAAGCTTGGGGATTTTTGGCCTAATGCTTATTTTTATCTCTTTGCATCACCGTATGGAAATAGCCTGGGGATTACCGGCAAATACTGTTTTATTGGTTGTTCCCCTGGTGGCCAGCGGGCTGGTAATGATTTGGAAGCACCACAAGGCCAGAAAATATATTGAGAAGGATGTTGAATGGTGGACTTTGCTTTTCTTTTTACTTTTGTTTGTGCAGGCCGGGACATTAAAATATACCGGGGCAACGGTTTTTATTGCCAAGCATATGTTAGCGGTAACCGGAAGCAATCTTAACCTTTTGACAACCGCGATGTTGTGGATAAGCGCGATAGGTTCAAGTGTTTTGGATAATGTCGTTTTGGTGGCGGCTTTTATTCCTGTAGTTCAAGGGTTTACGAATTTAAATATGAATTTACAGCCGTTGTGGTGGGCTTTGCTTTTTGGCGGTTGTCTGGGCGGCAACATTACTCTGATTGGCTCTACCGCAAATATCGTGGCTATCGGGATTTTAGAGAAGGAAAAACGCCTCAAGGTAAGTTTTCTGGATTGGTTCTGGGTGGGCGCGACGGTGGGTTTAATTACTACTTTGATCGTCACGGTAGCGCTGGTTTTTCTGCCGTTTTATAGATAACTTGACAAGCTTTAAAACTTGTGATAATTTGAAACGAACATTAAAGGAGGCAGGCGATGAATTTGAAGAAAACGATTATTCTATTCGGGTTTGCGATTGTTATCATGGCGGCTACTGGCGGAATAGTCTTGGCTGAAGAGGCGACGGTTGCACCTACAGATTCCGTGGTGATTACTTCCGATCAACAGCCTATCTCACCGAAAGAAACCGATATGCAGTGGGCTTGGGGAGAGGTAACGAATTTAGATAATCAGTCCAATACGATTACCTTAAAGTACCTTGATTATGAAACGGATCAAGAGCAGGAGATGATTTTAGCAGTTGATGAAAAGACAACCTTTGAAAATATTAAAGATTTTAATGAGTTGAAATTAAAAGATACTTTAAGTATTGATTATATACTGGGGGTGGATAACAGAAATATTGCCAAAAATATTAGTTTTGAGAAACCGGATATTACTTCCGCTCCTGTCCTTCCGGAGACAACCGCGCCTGAATTAGTGCAGCCGATCGCTCAATCAGAAGTACCTGTTGACGCACCTATGGCAGTAAATGAAGCGCCGATACCGGTAGAGCCGGTCTTAGCTCCGCTAGAGTTAATACCAGCACCAGTAGAGCCGGTTCAAGCATCAGCAGTAGATCCGGCGCCGGTAGTCCAGGGTCAAGCCCAATAATTATAAAATAAATTATTATTCGATAGGCAGGGCTTTAAAACCCTGCCTAAATTTTGTAAACAAAATTTATTATTGTTATGAAAAACATAAAATTAATTATTTTTGATTTAGACGGCACCTTAGTGGATGCTTATGCAGCGATAGGCAGCAGCTTTAATTATGTAATGCGCAAGTTAGCATTAAAACAACAAAGTATAAGTACCGTGCGGCGCCTGGTGGGATGGGGAGACATAAATTTGCTTAAACCATATGTGCGGCAAGGAGATTTAAAATATGCGTTAAGTCTATATCGCCGGCATCATAAATATAGCTTACTTAAACATTCACGCCTTTACCCCTATGCCCGGAGTATTTTACGGCGCCTTAAAGAGAAAGGTTATAAATTAGCAGTAGCGAGTAACCGGCCAAGCAAGTTTTCTCGTATTTTGTTAAGGCATTTGAATATTGGCATTTTTTTTGACTATGTTCTTTGCGCAGATCAAATCCGATCCGGCAAACCTAATCCGGAAATGTTAAATAAAATAATCAAGCGGTTTGCGTTTAAGAAAACGCAAGCCTTATATGTCGGGGATATGGTTATTGATGCTCAGGCCGGCAGGCGCGCAAAGATTAATACCGTGATTGTGACCAGCGGCTCAAGTAATAAGCCGGAGATTAAGAGAGAACAGCCATTTAGGATTATTTCTGCAATTAGCGATTTAGCTGGATTGTTTTAAGCATGCACCCGCCGCTTATTGGAGTTGCGGCGGTGTGCGCTAGTCAGGCACCCCGCCATAAAGGATTGGCGGGTGCGCCGCGCTAAGAAAGGCACCCGGCGCTTAATTGAATTGCGCCGGTGTTCGCCACGTGGCGAAAATTGCGCGGGTGCCCTCTTGTGAGGGATTATCCTTGACAACCCGGTTAATCGGTAATATATTAAAAATCACCAAGTTCTCGTAAATATGAAAAAAAGTTTTAAATTATTAAGTTGTGCGGTAATGTTTTTATTCTTGAGCGGGTGTTTTTCGACAAAATCGCATTCTGTGCTGGATAAAACTTCCGCAGGTAAGTTCCTTAGTCCTTATCAGGGTCCCCAGGCCAAAATTGCCGTTAATGATTTTGAACTAAAAACTTCCGGCGTCGATGCGCAGGTTAGCCTGGCGCTGAAAGAATATTTAGTTAGTATTTTAAATAGTACTAAACGTTTTACAATTGTTGCCCCGCAAGTTGCGGATCTTATTATTAGTGTCGAAATTGTTGAGTTTATGCCGGATAGCTCCGGAGGTAAGTCCGGTTTAGCCGGCGGTGGAAGCAGCGCGAGTAGTTTTATGGGTGGTTTATTAGGTGAAGTTTTAAATAAAGCAAATATGCAATTAAGTTTACGGATTATTGACCGGGTCAGTTCAGAGGTAATCAGCAGCCGGGATATTCAAAGCCAGGTAGTGGAGCGTCCCGGGAAAAGAATAAGATTTCCTCAGGATAAGGTCTTTAAAGCCGGTTTAAGTGATTATCTTGGAACTCCGATGGGAAAAGTATTTTACGATTGCATTGTTGAGGCCGGCCGTTTTATTGTACAAAATGTACCGCAGAATTATTATAACACCCCGCGTTTATAAGAACTTATGCGGGTGTGTCTTAGTAGATAAGGAGTAAATATGGGAAAAAGAAAACGTAGAGGAAAGCTTAATTGGCGTTCTAAAAAAGCAAATAAAGGCAGAAAACCTAATTTAGGTTAATTCCTACATATGGTTTTATTCTGGAGCTTAGCCAGCACATTTATAGTTAGCCTTATTTCTTTAGTCGGCATTTTTACTTTGGCGATAAAGGATAATTTGTTGCACAAGGTTCTTTTCTGCCTGATCGGTTTTTCCGCCGGGGCACTTATTGGCAGCGCTTTTTTGCATATCCTTCCGGAATGTTTGGAAAATAGTAAAAGTACCACGGTATTCTCCTACCTGATTCTGGGAATTATAATTTTCTTTATCATGGAAAGGTTTTTGCACTGGCGGCATTGCCATGAAGAGGGCGTTTGCAAAACTCATGCTTTTACCTACTTAACTTTAGTTGGTGACGGGTTCCATAATTTTATTGACGGGATGGTCATTGCGGCCAGTTTTGTGGTTTCTTTTCAGCTGGGTTTAGTAACTACTTTGGCAATTATCTTACATGAGATTCCCCAGGAGTTAAGTGATTTTGCTGTTCTGGTATATGGTGGATTTACTAAGAAAAAAGCCCTTTTATTTAATTTTGCTTCTGCGTTGATGGCCATGATCGGGGCCTTAGCCGGTTATTTTATTAACGATTATATTCAGGGCTTCTCGAATTTTATTTTACCGCTTACTGCCGGAGGATTTATTTATATCGCCACCAGCGATCTTATCCCGGAGCTGCATAAAGAAAACGATCTTAAGCGTTCCATGGCCGCTTTTTCCGCTTTCTTGCTGGGAATAGTGTTTATGGCATTGGCCAAGAAATTCTTACCATGTTAGCCGCAGAATAAGACTAATCCACAGATTAAATAAGATGAAGATAAAAGCACTGGCATTAATTTCGGGTGGCCTGGATAGCCTATTGGCCGCTAAACTTATTTATGACCAAGGATGTGAGGTTGTCGGATTACATTTTAAGATTCCTTTCTGCAAGATCAATATAAAAAAAAGTTTTCCGGATATTGGTATAAAAATAATTGAGGTGGATTTAGGGCAAAAATTCCTTAAACTTATCCAGGAACCGCATTATGGTTTTGGTTCAAACATGAATCCGTGTATTGATTGCAAAATTCTTATGTTTAGCCAGGCTAAGGAATTAATGTCTGAATTGGGAGCTAAATTTATTATTACCGGTGAAGTGCTTGGCCAGCGCCCAATGTCCCAGAATAAACAGGCTTTAAAGTTAATCCGGCACAGGAGCGGTTTGGGTGATTTGTTATTGCGGCCGCTCTGTGCGCAGTTTTTTCCTCCAAGTTTGGCGGAAAAAGAGGGTTGGGTTAAGAGAGAAAAGTTGCTTAATTTTAACGGCCGAATACGCACTCCGCAGATGCGGCTTGCCCGCGATTTAGGCCTTAATGATTATGCTAATCCCGCCGGGGGGTGTTTGTTGACTGATCCTGGTTTTTCTAAAAGGCTGATTGAACTTTTAGCGCATGATGAATTAAATTTGGAAAACCTCGAACTTTTAAAGGTGGGCAGGCATTTTCGTTTAGGGGATCGTGCTCGGTTGGTGGTGGGTAGGGATGAGGGTGAAAATAATCAACTGGCGCAGTTAGCTCAGGCAGGGGACTATTTATTTAGTCCACAGAAAGATCTCGCCGGCCCGACTGCGTTGGCCAGGGGGTTAATTAATCAGGAATTAATTTTTTTATCTTCTCAGATAACTTCTGCCTATACGGATGTTGCGAATTTAGAGAAAATAGGTGTATTTTATCGGCAGCTGCCCGCAGTTAAGGATAATTTGCATCAGATACCCCATTTGCCAAAAGAAAAGTTTGCGCATTTATTCATATGAAAGAAGCCCAGCTTTATACCCGCCTGGAAAATCATCAAGTGCACTGCCAGCTTTGTGCGCAGAACTGTAAAATCTCCGATGGTAAATTTGGTTTTTGCGGAGTAAGGCAGAACATTTCAGGCATTCTCTATACGCATAATTATGCCAAGCTTGTTGCCGCCAACATTGATCCGGTTGAAAAGAAACCCCTGTATCATTTTCTTCCCGGCTCATCAACTTTTTCCATTGCCAGCACAGGGTGCAATTTTCGTTGCGGTTTTTGCCAGAATTGGGAGATCTCTCAATTAAGCCCAATTAACCGGGATGCGGGTGAGGAGTTTAGCGCGGAGAGGGTCATAAACCTCGCTCGGAAATTTAATTGCCGCAGTATCGCCTATACTTATACCGAGCCAACGATTTATTTTGAGTTTGCTTTAGAGACAGCTAAGTTGGCTAAAGCAGCAGGGTTACGGAATATATTTGTGTCTAATGGCTATATGAGCCGACAGACAGTTTCTTTACTGGCGCCTTACTTAGATGCGATTAATATTGACTTAAAATTTTTTAAGGAGAGTTCTTATCAAAGGGTATGCTCAGCGAAGCTTGGCCCGGTTCTTGATGCTCTACAATCATTACATGCTGCCGGAGTCTGGATTGAGGTTACTACCCTAATTATTCCCGGCCAGAATGATACTCCGGAGGAGTTAACCGCAATCGCTAAGTTTATTGCCGCGGTAAATAAGGATATCCCCTGGCATATTTCGCGGTTTCACCCAGATTATAAATTTAAAGATTATGCCTCGACTGCCGAATGCACGCTTAAGCTGGCCTATGATTTAGGCATAAACCAAGGATTACATTACGTATATGTGGGTAATTTTGGCCCCTGGGGGCAGGATACTTTATGTAGCCAATGTCAGAAGTTGTTGATTAAGCGGGAAGGGCTTAAGATATTAGAATCTCATCTGGAACAAAATAGGTGTGTATTTTGTCAGGCAGTTTTACCCGGGGTGTTTCGCTAGGGCGCCTACGGCAGTTCGTAAGTTAAGCGCTCATTAAGATTGGTATTGACAGTTTTTGAGGTTGGGGTTAAAATAACCTAGTGGTTGATTTAGCCTGCAATTCTACCCCTATAAATCAATAGGGGTATATTTTTACAACTTTTTATATGGCGCCAGAGAATAAGCAATTAAATCCTAAAAAGTGTATTGTATTCTTTGATTTCGATAATACTATCGCTACTTGTGATGTTTTTGATAATATGCTTTTGCTTTTTTCTAAGGATGATCGCTGGGTAGAGCTGGAAAAAAGATGGAAGAGCGGCAGAATTGGCTCGAAGACTTGCCTGGAAGGCCAGTTGCGCGGCATGGATTTAAATAAAAAATCTTTGGATGCCTATTTACCCAAGATAAAACTGGATCCTTATTTTAAGCCGATCTATAAGTTTTTGTCAGCCAGGAAAGTAAAAACCTTAATTTTAAGCGATAATTACGATTATATCCTTAACCGGGTTTTGAAAATCAACGGGATAAATAAGCTTAAGGTTTATGCTAATAAATTACGTTTCTCCGGAAATAAGATAATTACGGATTATCCCTTTAAGGATAAAGATTGCCAGATTTGCGCACATTGTAAGACGAAAAATCTTTTGGCAAAAGCTACAAAAGATTCAATAATTATTTATGTCGGTGATGGGGAATCGGATATTTGCCCGGCTAAGCATGCGCATGTAGTATTTGCCAAGGATCATTTGCTCAGGCATCTTAAAGACAGTAAGCTGGATTATATGGCTTTTCATAATTTAAAAGATGTTTTTACCTATTTAAAAAGGAAATTAATGTGAACCCAAAACAATTGACCAAGGAAACCAAGAGCAAAAAGATTTTTACCCATGATGAATTATTGGACCTGGAAGCAAAATATTGCTCTTGGGGGGATACGGTGCATTATGCCGAGAAGTTGAATGTATTTAAGAGCGCCGAAGGCAGCTATCTTTATGACCGCCAGGGTGTGGAATATTTGGATTTGCAGATGTGGTATTCGGCAGTTAATTTCGGTTATCGAAATAAGCGCTTAAATACTGCTTTAAAAAATCAGATTGATGTTTTGCCGCAGTTGGCCTGTCAATATTTACACGAGGAGAAGATTCAGTTGGCGGCGAAATTAGCGCAAAAGAATGAACGTACCTTTGAAGAAAAGGGCCGGATTCATTTTAATGTTGGCGGCTCAAGCGCATTGGAAGATTCATTAAAATTGGTGCGTAATCACTCCGGCCGGAGCTTGGTTTTCGCTTTTATGGGAGGTTATCATGGCCGGACATTAGCGGCCTCCGCGATCACCTCAAGTTTTAGATACCGGGAACGTTTCGGACATTTTGGCGACCGGGCAATGTTTATACCGTATCCCTATTGTTTTAGATGTCCGTATGATAAAAAAAGAGATTTTTGTGATTTGTATTGTTTAAAGCAATTCGAGAGACTTTTTGAAACCGAATATTATTCAGTAGTCAACAAAAAGAATAACAAATGTGAATTTGCTGCTTTTTACGCGGAAGCCATCCAGGGTACGGGTGGCTATATTGTTCCGCCCCAGGAATATTATTCAAGATTAAAGGAGATTTTGGACCGCTACGGGATTCTTTTTATTGATGACGAAATACAAATGGGTTTCTTCCGCACGGGAAAATTCTGGGCGATTGAACATTTTAATATTACTCCGGATATTCTGGTTTTTGGCAAAGCTTTGACTAATGGATTAAATCCGATCAGCGGGGTTTGGGCTAAAGAAAAATTAATTTCACCAACAGTTTTTCCGCCGGGTTCAACCCATGCCACATTCTCTAGCAATCCTTTAGGTACGGCTGCCGGCCTGGAGGTAATGAAGTTAATTGAAGAATCGGATTTCTCTACTTCTATTCCCAAAAAAGGCCAGTATTTTGTCGCCCAGCTTAAGAAGTTGCAGAAGAAATATCCGCAGATGGGGGATGTGGGAGGCCTTGGCCTGGCTTTGAGAATAGAGATCTGCGAGAAAGACGGCTATACCCCGAACAAGGAGCTTACCGATAAGATTACTAACCTGGGGTTAAGCGGAACGCTTAATGTTGGCGGCAAGCGCCGGGGATTAATTTTAGATGTCGGCGGTTACTATAAGAATGTTTTTACTATTGCCCCGTCATTTTATATTACTGAAGAAGAGATTGATTTGGGTGTGGATTTATTCGAGGAGGCGTTAAATAGGGCATTGAAGAGTTCTTAAATTTTGTATTTTTCGAAAAAAGCTAATGTTTTTGCCGCAACTTTATCCCTTTCCTGATCCGCGATAATAATATGGTAGGAGTCCTCGAACAATACTATCTTTTTGTCTTTTGAGCCGACATGATTATAGATGTAATAAGAATTTTTAGGGCTGGTTACATCGTCATCCTTAGCCTGGAGCAGTTGTATCGGCGTAGTTATCGAGGGTAGAAGCTTCATCACCTGTTTTGCTAATAGATGATTTTGTTGCATACTGGATACCGGAATTACCGGGTATCCGTAGAGGTGCACTTTACTGTAATCAAATAAATCTGACTTTGTATAAAAGCTTTCGATTCTTGAGCGCAGCCTGGGATTTTTAATTCCGTAAGGGTAGCCTTCTTTAAGATAGAAATAATATTTAAAGGGCGTTTTATAAGTTAGCGGTAAAAGAAATCTTAATTTTGGGTTAGCCCAGCCATCAAAGTACAGGGTAGGGGAAAAGCAGTTTAAGGCCTTAACTTTATGGGGGAATTCATGCGCGAGTAATATTCCGATGAGTGCGCCAAAAGATAACCCGGCCACAAATATATTTTCGTAATCATTGGCGTATTTAATAAATACGTTACGCACAGAGTTATAAAGTTCTTCCCAGGTGGTTCGTTTCAGGCAAGAGATAGATTTATCATGATTGGCCATTAAGGGGCAGGCTACCGAAAATCCGTTTTTGTTTAAATTTCGGGCAACCGAGCTCATTTCTTTGGCGGTGCCGGTTAGTCCGTGAATGAGAAAACATAAATTTTTGTCACCCGGTAAAAAGAAGCTGGTATCCGGTATGTTGGTGATTAAACGCTTATCTTCTTTGGTGGAAAATATTATCATATTTATTTACGCGCGTTGGAATAAGCGGGCATTCATTTTAGGACAATAATGATATTTATTTTTTGTTTAACTATTTTATGCTAAAATAAGCCTAAATACAAGCTAACTCTTTATATATAAAATCTCCCATGTTTAAGAAAAAAGTTACGTTTAAAATATTACTCTTGCTGATTGCCAGCGATATACTTGAAACGGCAGTGCATTTTTTCTTTAAGAAAAGCACTTTCGGGTCCAGCCAGGGCCAAGTAACGGATTTAGCGAGTATGTCGGATTTTTTAAGGGTAACTTTCTCTTCACCGTTCTTATGGGCCGGATTGTTAACGGTAGCGGCTGTATTTATTATTTGGTCGATGATTCTTTCCAAGATAGACTTAAGCGTGGCCGTGCCCATTGCCAGTTTTAGCTATATTTTGATTCCGTTGGTCTCGATTATTTTACTGCATGAACAAATCAGTACCTTAAGATGGGTGGGGGTATTTTTTGTTTTATCCGGAGTTATACTGGTTTCTTTGAGCAGCAAAGAAAGAACGGAGCTAAGCTAAATGAAGCAAGGCCTACTGTTGGTTCTTTCTCTGATTGCTTTAACGAGCATGTGCGATACGATAAGCCAGTTATTTTTAAAATCTACGATTGACTCTTTAAATTTTACAGCAACACATAATATTATAAAAATATTTAAATTTATTTTTAAGTTAATCAGCAAACCCCGGCTTTGGGTGGGATTTAGTTTTAGCTTAGTCTCTTTATGCGTTTGGTTGGTGGTGCTTTCTAAAACGGATCTTAATTTCGCTTTTTCTGCCGACAGCATGCACTATATTTTTATTGCCTTGGCCTCCAGGTTTGTTTTAAAAGAAAAGATGGGCAGCCGGCGTTGGCTGGGTACAGGATTAATCGTGGTGGGAATAGTTTTTGTAAGCCTAAGTTAGGGGGGAAGAGTAATATGGACCCAAAAATTATAGCTTTAGTTGTTTTTATAATTTCTTATCTTTTATTTGTTTGCTTACCGCATAAGCGCACCTTAGTTGCTCTGGGGGGGAGTCTGCTGTTGGTTTTGACGGGGGCCGTATCTTTAAAGTCAGCATTCCTGGCGGTTAATTGGAATGTTATGGGTATTTTTGTGGGCACCTTGATTCTTGCGGATGTATTTATGCAAAGCAGGGTTCCGGCTTATATTGCGGAAATTGTTGTGGATAAAGCTAAAAGTACTGCCTGGGCGATTTTGTTTATCTGTATTTTAAGTGGTTTTATCTCCGCATTTGTCGAGAATGTGGCGACGGTATTAATTGTGGCGCCGATCGCCTTGGCCCTCGCCAGAAAACTAAAGATTAATCCGATGAACATGATGATTGCTATTGCTGTATCTAGCAACTTGCAGGGTACGGCGACCTTAATTGGGGATCCGCCAAGTATGCTTTTGGGAGGTTTTGCTAAAATGAACTTTGGGGATTTCTTTTTTTATCGAGGTAAACCCAGTATATTCTTTGCTGTAGAGTTAGGGGCTTTTGTTTCATTCTTTGTGCTTTATTTTGTCTTCCGGAAACATAAAACTAAAACTCAACTTATCCCGGTAGAGAAGGTAAAAAGTTGGGTGCCGACGATTTTATTGGTGAGTTTAATTATTTTATTGGCATTTTCATCTTTTTTTGATTCTAGCTTTACATCCCTGGCCGGACAAATCTGTATGGTTTTTGGTATTTTGGCTTTAATCTGGGAAAAGCTGGTTAACAAGGCGTCCATTGTATCCGGACTTAAAAAACTGGATTGGGACACGACATTCTTCTTGATCGGTATTTTTATTATTGTCGGTGGAATCTCGCTTACCGGATGGATCCAGGTTTTAGCGAATTATCTGGCGAGCCTAGTAGGTAGTAATATATTCCTGGGCTATACCGCGATAGTATTCCTATCGGTAATTCTTTCGGCATTTATTGACAATGTCCCTTTCTTGGTGGCGATGCTTCCGGTAGCGATGATTATGTCGGATAAATTACAGATTAATCCTTCTTTATTTCTTTTTGGCCTGTTGATCGGTACTAGCCTGGGTGGCAATATAACCCCGATTGGAGCTTCTGCGAATATTGTAGTTTGCGGCCTACTTAAAAAAGAGGGCTATCCGGTTAAATTTACGCACTTTATGAAGATCGGAATTCCCTTTACCATTGCTGCGGTAACGGCTGCTTATTTATTTATTTGGTTTATCTGGAGATAAAAATGCCTTCGGCTCCTGTTTGTTGCCATCCGAATAATAAGAGTTTTTTTAGAAGTAAATTATTTTTAGTTTCTGTTATTACGCTGGTCTTTGTTTTTCTCTCCTATTTTTTTATGCCGCTGGAAGCTTTCCGCAAAGTTTTATTCCATTATTTTGCGTCTATCTGGTGGGCTGTATTCTTAGGTTTATTCCTCGGTGGGCTTATTGAGCATTATGTGCCCAGGGAATATATCTCTAAGGTCTTAGCTCGTAAATCTCCGCTGACTATTTTTAACGCTGTGCTCTTAGGATTCCTGATGAGTGCCTGCAGTCATGGGATATTAGCTTTATCGATTCAGCTACACAAAAAAGGGGCAAGCAATCCGGCTGTCGTAAGTTTTCTTTTGGCCAGCCCCTGGGCAAACTTTGCGGTGACCATGATGTTGTTGAGCTTATTCGGTTTAAAAGGCCTGCTGATTATTATTGCTGCCGTGATTATCGCTATAAATACGGGTTTAATATTTATGTTTCTGGAGAAAAAAGGCTTAATTGAACAGAACAAAAATATTGTGCCGGTAGCGCAAGATTATTCGATTATTGATGATTTTCGTTTGCGTTTAGGCAACTATAAATTTAATCAAGATTCAATAGTCGCGGATTTTAAAGGTGTTTTTACAGGGATGTTTGCTTTGGCAGAAATGGTGCTTGGGTGGATTATCTTAGGAGTGTTGTTGGCTAGCCTTGCCGGAGCTTTTATTCCGGTACATTTTTTTCATAAATTTATGGGGCCTACTTTAATGGGATTAATCGTTACTTTGATTTTGGCAACGGTAATTGAGGTTTGTTCTGAAGGCTCTAGCCCGTTGGCATTCGAAATTTACCGGCAGACCGGTGCATTGGGCAATAGCTTTGTATTTTTAATGGCGGGAGTAGTTACGGATTATACGGAAATTGGTTTGCTTTGGAGTAATTTGGGCAGAAGGGTAGCTCTCTGGATGCCGTTGGTTACTGTGCCGCAAGTAATCGCCCTGGGGTACTTCTTTAACTTATTTTTAAAGTAAAAAAATTTCTTGACAAAAGATACTAATATGGTATCATTATGCCAAAGGGGGTGAGTAACCATGGATATAACGATTAAATATATGCTTAGAGCGATTGCTCACTGTAAAGAGGGTTGCAGTAGGTTGTCCTGGGTACGACGTAAAACTGCCCACTGTTTTTATAAACTAATATTATAGGAGATTAAGGTTAATGAAACTGATCGCCAGAAATACTGATTATGCATTACGGGCCATTTGTTATATTGCCAAACAAGACAAGATTGTGACGGTAACTGAGCTGGTAAGAGTGTTGGGGGTCCCGCGGCCGTTTATGCGAAAAATACTGCAGCTATTAAATAAAAAGAAAATACTGGAATCTTATAAAGGCCAGGCCGGAGGTTTTAAATTAAGGCTTCTTCCTAAAGAGATTTATATTATTCAGATTATACGTATTTTTCAGGGGCAGGTGGGTCTAAACGAATGCTTCTTAAAAAAAGATATCTGTCCGAATAAAGGAAAATGTATTTTAAGAAAAAAAATACGCACGATTGAAAATAGCGTGCTTCGGCAGCTCAAAGAAATTAATATTGCTTCTTTAATTGAGGGTTAAGTTTATGTTTAATCAGTGTCCAGGCCAGGATCGCCGTAAAGCCAGGGCAGAAAATATAATTTGTGTTCATTGCGGATATACGGCGGAGATATTTTCTGATGAAATTCAGGTGAAATGTCCGCAGTGTAAGAATTTAATTTATAAAGAAAGGCTGCCTGTTTGTGTGGATTGGTGTAAGGCAGCTAGAGAGTGTGTCGGAGAAGAAAAGTACAAGCAGCTAAGAGGAGGTAAATAATGTTTTGTTATCAATGCGAACAAACAGCAAGCGGTACAGGTTGCACTAAATCCGGGGTATGCGGTAAAAATGAAGATATTCAAAGTCTGCAGGATACGCTTTTATACGGTTTAAAAGGAATTGCCGCTTATGCATATCACGCTCGAGAATTAGGGGTGTCTGATTCAGAGGTGGATGCCTTTATGCATGAAGCGCTCTTTAAGACCGTCACTAATGTCAGTTTTGATTTAAATCAATATCTGGAATTAGTTTTAAAATGCGGCCAGATGAATTTCCGGGCTATGGAAATGCTGGATAAAGCGCATACGCAGAGATTCGGAAATCCGGTACCTACGCAGGTTGAAACGGGAACTAAGGCCGGCCCGGGGATACTGATTACCGGACATGATTTGTTGGATCTTTACGAATTACTTAAGCAAACAGAAGGTACGGGAATAAATATTTATACGCATAGCGAGATGCTTCCTGCACACGGTTATCCGGAGTTAAAAAAGTTCAAGCATTTGGTCGGCAACTATGGTGGAGCTTGGCAGGAGCAGAAAAAAGAATTTAATGCTTTTAGCGACGCACTCCTGGCAACCACTAACTGCGTGTTAATTCCTCCGGAGAATACCTATTTAGACAGGCTGTTTACCATCGGGATCACCGGGGTCTCCGGAGCAACTCATTTAAAAAATCGGGATTTTAAAGTTTTAATTGAAAAGGCGAAAGCTTTGCCTCCTTTACCGGAAGCTCCCGGTAAAAAAATCTGGACAGGTTTTCACCATACCTCAGTTTTATCCTTGGCGGATAAGATTGTCAGTTTGGTTAAGGCCGGTAAGATTAAGCGCTTCTTTTTAATCGGCGGTTGCGATGGTGCAAAACCCGGGCGTAATTATTATACTGAATTTGCCGAAAAGGTTCCCCAGGACTGCGTTATTCTGACTTTGGCCTGCGGAAAATACCGTTTCAATAAGCTGGATTTTGGTGATATTCAGGGGGTTCCCAGATTAATTGATTTGGGCCAATGTAATAATGCCTATTCTGCGGTGCAGATAGCCGTGGCTTTAGCCAAAGCATTTGGCTGCGGGGTGAATGATTTGCCGTTAACCCTGGTACTTTCCTGGTTTGAACAAAAAGCAGTTGCCATTTTGCTATCTTTGTTGTATCTTGATATCAAAGGCATTTATATTGGCCCGACGCCGCCTGCCTTTATCAGTAAGAATGTATTGGCCGTTTTACAGAAGAAATTCGGCCTAAAGTTAATTAGTACGCCAGATGAAGATTTAAAAGAAATATTAAATAAATAAAGAAAGGATAAGGCGATGACAGATTTCAAAGATTTATTACAGAGCGCGGATTGGAAAACGGAAAAACATGTTCCGGTTATTGAGGGGCCGGATAAGATCAGTAAGGGCCAGGCCCTCGAGATTAAGGTTAGCGTCGGAAAACAGATTGCGCATCCGAATACTACCGAGCATCACATTAAATCTATCGATGTGTATTTTTTGGCAAGCGGTGAGAAGTTTCCTTCTCAACTGGCACGTTTTGAGTTTAATGCGCATGGGGAGTCTGTGCAGGGGCCGAACACCAGTACGGTATTCTCGGAGCCGAAGGTATCCACAGTTTTTAAGACTGAGAAAAGCGGTGTAATTATAGCGATAGCTTATTGTAATATTCATGGCCTTTGGAAAAGCGAAAAAGAAGTTAAGCTGGAGTAGAAAAAGAGAAGGATATTCATTAACCTAAGGAGGATATTATGTGCATGTTAAAATTATCGCATTTAATGGCACTTGTACCGATCGCAGTTTTATTAACGGTAAGTTTTTTTGTTTTGGTCACTTTGCGTAAAATCGAAGAAAAAGCCCTTAAGGCGTTTGGTTATGTCGTAGCAAGTTTTCTCTGGTTGGCGGTACTGGTGGTTTTTTTAAGCGCAATCTATAAAATGGCTCAAGGGCCCGACACAATGAAAGGGATGATCCAGCAAAAAATGAAGATGGAGCATATGTCGCAAATGATGCAGAAGGATAATCCGACGGGTATGCTGATGCCTGAAAAAGGGCCACTGGTTAAAAATGAAAAGCGGCCGGGAATGCCTAAGTGCGGAGGAAATAGGGGGATTGTTTTTAAGGCGGAATAGAAAGCACTGTGCGCATGTTATCTAGGTAAATAAGGAGGCCTAAATGAGTAAATATAGGTGTTTAGTCTGTGGTTATATCTATTACCCTAGCGTCGGAGATCCGGATAATGGGATTGCTCCCGGAACTAGTTTTGAAGACTTGCCGGATACCTGGGTCTGTCCTGAATGCGGCGTGGGCAAGGATCAGTTTGAGAAAGTAGTTTAGGGAGAAGAGATAATGGCTAGAATAGTTACCTTTAAAGGGACGCCCTTGGCTTTAACCGGTAGAGCGGTTAAAGTAGGCAGCCGGGCTTTTGATTTTAAGCTGATTTCCCCGGAATTAAAAGTCGTAAGGTTGTCAGATTTTAGCGGTAAAATTAAAGTGATTAATTTTTTTCCTTCGTTGGATACGCCGGTTTGTGATTTGCAGGTAAAAGAGTTTAACCAAAGGGCTACCGGGCTTAGTTCGGAAGTGGTGGTTATCGGAGTAAGCAAAGATTTGCCTTTTGCTCAAGGGAGATTTTGTTCGGCCAATGAAATAAAAAATGAGATTGTACTTTCTGACTATAGATTTTCTTCCTTTGGTTTAAATTACGGTTTCTTGATTAAGGAATTGAATCTTTTAGCCCGTGGTACAATAATTATTGATCAGCGCCAACGTATTCGGTATATCCAGCTGGTTGACGAAATTACCCATTCGGTTAACTTTAAAGAAGTTTTTAGCGCGCTTGAAGATTTGCTTAAGGCTTAAAATATATGCCCGCGGAAGTTAAAACCAGAATAAAAGAGATTATTCAGCGCAACTATAACGTTAAGAGTTTCCGCTTGGAAATTCCCGGTGTTTTGGATTTTAAAGCCGGCCAATTCCTCTTGGTCAGGCTGGGAGATGATCCGCAGCTGAAAAGATACCTTTCTATTTCCAGCTCTCCTACTGAAAAATGCTATTTAGAGTTTACTAAAAAATTAACCGAGAGTGATTTTTCTAAGGCTTTGAATAATTTAAAAGCCGGGGATCAGGTAATTATCCAGTATCCATTCGGAAAATTTGTTTTGGATGAATCTTTTCCGAAGATTGCTTTTTTATCCGGCGGAATCGGGATTACTCCGATCCGGAGCATCTGTAAATATGTGGTGGATAAAAATCTCGGTAACGATATAGTATTGGTTTATTCAAATCGTTCCGTAAGAGATGTAGTTTTTAAGGATGATTTCGATGCACTAATGAAGAGTTATCCGGCTTTAAGGGTAGCGCATGTGTTGTGTGAAGCTCAGGCCGGATTTATTTGTACTGTTGGCCGGATCAATGCGGCGATAATTAAGAATGAAATTCCGGATTATCAGCAGAGGAAGTTTTACCTTTGCGGCCCGCCGCAGATGGTTGAAGCGATGCGTTTGCTCTTGACCGTAGATTTGCAATTGCCGGCAGATAAAATAATTATGGAAAATTTTCAGGGTTATTAGGGGGACAAAGTTATGGCAGCGATAAAAATATTACCAAACATATATTCGGTAGGCGTGGTGGATTGGAATGTGCGTAATTTTCACGGGCATACTTATACTACTAAACGCGGGTCCAGTTATAATGCCTATCTTATTATCGATGAGAAAATTGCCCTAATTGATACTGTTTATACTCCTTTTTCCGAAGAATTAATGAATAATATCAGAGAAGTTATCCCTCTTGAGAAAATCGATTATATTATTGCTAATCACGTTGAAGTTGATCACTCCGGTGCTTTACCTGCGGTCATGCCGCATTGTCCTAAGGCTAAGATTGTCGGCACTCTTAAATGTAAAGAAGGGCTTTACCGGCATTATTATAAAGACTGGAGTTTTCAGGCGGTTAAGACCGGGGATAAACTAGAATTAGGCAGGCGCGCACTTAATTTTATTGAAGCTCCGATGGTGCATTGGCCGGATAGTATGTTTACTTATTGCCCGCAAGATTCCCTGCTTATGCCTAATGATGCCTTTGGACAGCATCTGGCATCCGCAGAGCGATTCGACGACCAGGTTGATCAATGTGCGTTGATGGAGGAGGCAGAATCTTATTATGCCAATATTCTTTGGCCGCTTAACTCTGTAATTGCCAGAAAAATTCAGGAGATACAAAAATTAAATCTATCGATTAAAATGATTGCCCCGAGCCATGGGATTATTTGGCGTAAGGATCCGAATAAAATAATCAATGCTTATGCTTCTTGGAGCGGCGGGCAGACAAGAAATAAAGTTGTGATTGTCTATGAGACGATGTGGGGCGCTACAGATACAATGGCCAGGCAGATTGCTCAAGGTATTGCTAGCCAAGGAATAGAGGTTAAGCTTTATAATATAGCCGAGAGTGACCGGACAGAAGTGATTACGCAGATGCTCTCAGCTAAAGGTTTTCTTTTTGGTTCTTCTACTCATGATAATGATATGTTGCCGAATATCGCGGCATTTCTGGAAATAGTCAAAGGTTTAAGGCCTAAGAATAGAGCGATTAGTTTTTTTGGTTCCTATGGTTGGGCAGGCGGGGCAGTTAGCGAAATGCAAGAAATGCTTAAAAGTAGCGGAGCGGATTTTACTCTTCCGGGAATATCTTTTAAATATAATCCGGATAAGGCTGAATTAGAGAGTTGTGTTGAATTCGGATCTAAATTTGCGCAAAGCCTGAAATGAAACAAATACCTAAGGAAATTATTGATTTTCTGCACACCCAGGATTTTGTGATTGTTTCCTCTATCGACAAAAACGGGTTTCCCCACAGTTCATGTAAGGCGATCGTTAAGGTTGATCCGTCCGGCAAGATTTACCTGATGGATGTTTATTTTGGAGTCACTAGTGAAAATGTAGAACGTAATCCGAATATTAGTATTAGTGTGGTGGATGAGCATAAGTTTATTGGTTACTGCCTTAAGGGCAAATCGAGTAAAATACAGAATGATCTTATCAGCCAGGAGATGATTAAAACCTGGGAGGATAATATTACTTCCCGCCTGGCAAAAAGATTGCTGAAGAATTTAGTTCAAGATCATGGGCAGAAACATCATCCTGAAGCTAGTTTGCCGCGCCCTAAGCATCTGATTGTTTTAGAGGTAGAGGAGATTGTTGATCTTGCCCCGTATCATCTAAAAAAGGAGGTTGTGCATGGCTAAGAGCGTGAAAGTTTATAGCACATCTACTTGCCCCTGGTGTATACAAGCCAAACAATTTTTAAAAGAAAACAATATTGAGTTTCAGAACCTGGATGTTTCCGGTGATCAACTGGCAGCGGATGAGATGATGGCTAAAACCGGGCAGATGGGCGTGCCGGTACTGGATATTGGCGGGGAGATTATTATCGGATTTGATAAAGAAAAAATTAAATTAGCTCTAGGAATATAATTATAAGATTAGATGCATATTTATGATTTAATTATTATCGGAGCCGGTCCGGCGGGAATTACCGCTAGTGTTTATGCTGCCAGAAAGCAGTTGGATTTTTTAGTAATTAGCCGGGATATCGGCGGCCAAGCTGCCTGGAGTGGAGATATTGAAAATTATACCGGCTACCAATTTATCACCGGCCCGGAACTGTCGCAGAAGTTTCAGGAACATATGCTTAAATATGATACGGCAATTAAAGAAAATGAAGAAGTTTTGGAGCTGGTTAAATCCGGCCAGGTTATCCGCTTAAAGACCAATAAGGCAGATTATCAAGCCAGAAGCGTAATTATTGCTTCCGGAAAAAAATCAAAAGAATTAGGTGTGGTCGGAGAGAAAGAGTTTAAGAATCGCGGCCTGACATATTGCGCTACTTGTGATGGGCCGTTGTTTGCCGGCAAAGACGTGGCGGTTATTGGCGGAGGGAACTCTGCGTTGGATGCTATTTTACAGTTGATTAAAATTGCCAGGCATGTTTATATGATTAACAATACTTCAGGCTTATTTGGGGATGCAATCATGCGCCGGAAGGTTGAGCAAGCCGCGAATGTTACGATTTTAAATAATTCTTCAGTTACCGCTGTTTTAGGAGATAAGTTTGTTAAGGGTATGAAGATCAAGAGTGCAAACCAGGAAAAAGAACTAGCCGTGCAGGGGGTGTTTGTAGAGATTGGCCTTATTCCTAATTCTGCATTTGCCAGGGATGTAGAAAAAAACTCAAAAAATGAGATAATTATTAATTTGCGTAATCAGACCAATGTTGCGGGTATTTTTGCCGCGGGAGACGTAACGGATGTGCCGGAGAAGCAGATTATTATTGCTGCCGGAGAAGGTGCAAAAGCGGTCTTAAGTGTTTTTCATTATTTATCAGAAAATAATTAAGTTGCAGGCATTTTTTACGGTGGTACAATAATTTGGTAAATCTAACCAGGCTAGAAAAGCAATTTAAAGGAGAGAAAAATGCGAGAGAGAATTGAAAAGGCGTTGGATAAAGTCAGGCCGATGTTAATGGCGGATGGCGGAAACGTAGAATTAGTTGAGGTTACCGCTGACGGGGTAGTCAAATTAAAGCTAAAAGGAAGCTGCGGATGCTGTCCGATGAGCTCGATGACCTTAAAGAACGGAATTGAGAAAATTCTCCGGCAAGAAGTCCCGGAAATAAAAGAAGTCGTCGCTTTATAAAAAATGTAGCGATATTTTACGATGATCTTTGAAAAAAAGCTTGAGCGTTTAAAGCGCATAATTTCTGGGTATAAATCAACGCTAGTGGCATTTTCCGGAGGCCAGGATAGCGCGTTTCTACTTAAGATTTGTGCGTTGGTGTTACCGCCGGATAAAATTTTGGCGGTTATCGCTGTTTCGGCCACTTATCCTCAAAGCGAGCTGTCCAAGGCAAAAATACTGGCTAAACAAATTGGTGCTAGGCTTAAAGTAATTAGGACCGGTGAGCTGAATAATAAAAAATTTACGGTCAATTCAACCCAGCGTTGTTATTTTTGTAAACAAGAGCTCTTTTCAAAGTTAATTATTATTGCTCAACAACAAAAAATTGATTTTGTTTTAGAAGCGAGCAACCTTTCGGATAAGTTAGATTATCGTCCGGGAAATATTGCCAAGCGGGAACTTAAAATAAAATCGCCTTTAATTCAGGCGGGTTTTAGCAAAGAGGATATTTGTAGATTAAGCAAGAAGCTGGGGCTTTCCAGCTGGAATAAGCCGAGTCTTGCCTGTTTGGCTTCACGCATACCCTACGGAGTTAAAATTACAGCCTCTTTGCTTAAGCGCATTGATCGGGCGGAGAGATATTTGAATAGCTTGGGTTTTCGACAGGTGCGCCTGCGCCATTATAATGATCTTTGCCGCATTGAGGTAAATAAAAGCGATATTCGCCGGTTATTAAATAAGCGCCGGCAGATAGTTAAGAAATTGAAAGGCTTAGGTTATAATTATATTACTCTGGATTTAGAGGGGTATCGTACGGGTAGTTTAAATGAGGTAATTAATCGATGAAAAAAGTATATTTAGATTATGCGGCAACTACGCCTACTGATCCGCTAGTTTCGGCGGCGATGGAGCCATATTTCTTTGAGAAGTTTGGCAATGCTTCAAGTTTGCATGCTTACGGGCAGGAGGCCAAAAAAGCTCTGGAGGATAGCCGTCAGACACTGGCGGATTTTATCGGCGCAAAGCCTGAGGAGATTGTTTTTACTTCCGGTGGCACAGAGTCAGACAATTCCGCGCTTTTAGGTGTTGCTTATGCATTAGAGAAGAAGGGCAATCATATTATTACCTCTGTGATCGAGCATCATGCGATTAGTGAACCGGCGAAATTCCTGGAAAAGAAAGGATTCAAGGTTACTTATTTAGGGGTAGACAAAGATGGCTTAGTCTCTCCCGATGACTTAAAGAAAGCAATTACCGATAAAACTATTCTGATTAGCGTTATGCACGCGAATAATGAAATCGGTACGCTCCAGCCAATTACCCAATTAGGTAAATTAGCCAAAGATAAAGGAATTTATTTCCACACTGATGCTGTTCAGACCGTGGGGCATCTCCCGCTAGATGTAGATGAGTTTAATGTGGATCTTTTATCGCTCTCGGCGCATAAGTTTTACGGGCCAAAAGGAGTGGGAGCTTTGTATGTTAGAAAAGGTACGCGTTTAGAGACATTTATGCGCGGCGGAGATCAGGAAAGAGGCCGACGCGCCTCTACACACAATATTCCCGCAATTGTAGGTTTAGCTAAGGCTATTGAGCTTTGTCAGAATAAAATGGCAGGTGAAATTAAATTTCAGAGTGCCCTGCGCGATAGATTGATTAAAGAGATTCCGATTAGAATTCCTGAGGTTAGGCTTAACGGACATCCTCAGCAAAGGTTGCCCAACAGTGTAAATTTTTCCATTAAATACATCGAAGGCGAATCAATACTTTTAAGCCTGGATATGTTGGGAATTGCCTGTTCTACCGGCTCCGCCTGTACCTCTAGCTCTCTTGAACCATCGCATGTTTTATTGGCGATTGGTTTAGATCATGAGACGGCGCACGGTTCTCTTAGGATTACTTTGGGGCGCTGGACCAAAGAAAGCGACATAGATTATCTTCTGGAAAAATTACCTCCGGTCGTGCAAAAATTACGCGCGATGTCCCCGCTTTATGAAAAATGAAAGAAAGAATACTCGATTATTTAAATAAAAAACATGATTATCTTTCCGGAGACCAAATCAGTAAGCATCTGGGGATAAGCCGCCAGGGTTTATGGAAACATATTCAGGAGCTTAAGGATTCCGGTTACCAGATAGTTGCTGTTCCGCATTTAGGTTATCGGCTCGAATCTTGCCCGGATCGGCTTTTTGCTTTGGAAGTTGCGCGCAACCTGAATACAAAATTTATCGGTAAAAAAATTTATTATTTTGATTATTTGTCTTCGACGATGGATCTGGCTATGCAGTTGGGTATGGATGGGGCGGTTAGTGGAACATTGGTGTTGGCGGAATCGCAAACTAAAGGCCGCGGAAGATTAGGCAGAGGCTGGTTCTCTCCTAAATATAAAGGAATTTACCTATCTTTAATTTTAAGGCCCAAAATTCTCCCCAGCGCTTGTCCGGTATTAACTTTAATGAGTGCCGTAAGCATCTGTGAAGCAATAAAAGAAATACTGGATTTGGACGTACAGATTAAGTGGCCCAATGACGTGCTCATCCATAATAAAAAGATTGCCGGCATCTTAACAGAGATGAATGCCGAAGTGGATAAGGTGAATTTTGTGGTTATCGGCCTCGGTTTGAATGTGAACAATGATAAGAAATCCTTAATTGCTCAGGCTACTTCGTTAAAGGAGCAGCAAGGCGCAGAGATAAGCCGGGTGGCTTTATTGCAGGAAATTTTGCGCAGGATAGAAAGTAATTATCTTCTTCTGGAAGCTAAGGGGAGTAGCGAGATTATTAATAAATGGCGTAATTTCACCCTTACTTTAGGTACACGCGTTAAGGTTGATTACCAAAATAAACATATTGAAGGCCAGACAATCGATATCGATGCTGATGGCGCTTTGCTTATCCGTAAAGATTCCGGGCTTATCCAGAAAATTTCCAGCGGGGACGTAACCGCCTGCCGGTAATGTAAACCATAAATATATTATTGGTTGACAATTGTACCGTACGCTTTATAATTGTTTATGTGCAAAATAAAGATGTACGGATTTTTTGTTACTATTTTCTTAATTTTTTACGGAGCTTCTTTTTCCTTTGCGCAGAACGCTGAAGATTTAGAAAAGTTAGTAATCACTAAGCAAAAACAATTTCTTTTGAATAGCTATTCCATAGATCTCGCCCAAAATACTGCTTTTGATTATCAATCTAGCGTAGAAGATTTAAGTGATCTGCCTGTAGACCTACAGACTCGATCTTTGCGTAGTGGTATTCAAACGGATTTTTCCTTACGCGGTAGTACCTTTCAGCAGGTTCTCATTCTACTTAATGACCAAAGAATAAATGACCCGCAGACGGGCCATTTTAACTCGGACATTCCTTTTACTAAAGAAGATGTTAGAAAAATAGAGGTAATCCCCGGGGCAAGTTCTTCTTTGTTTGGCGCGGATGCAATCGGAGGGGCAATTAATTTCGCATTGGCCGCCCCAAAGAAAAGAAAGATTTCTTGGGAGTTTGCGGCTGGTAATAATCGCAACGGTTATGGATTGTTTAGCATGAGCGATAAATTTAAAAAATTAGGATTAAGATTTTCCGTAGAAGACGCCCAGTCTAAGGGGTTTCGTTATGATACGGATTTTAAAAAGTTTACTACTTCTTTGGGGGCATATATTGATTTACCGAATGATGGGGTTTGGGAGAATAATTTTGGCTACCAACAAAAAACTTTTGGCGCGTATGATTTTTACACTCCTGGTTTAGGGTATCCTTCTCGGGAATGGACGGAAACTTATTTAATCAATAGCGGGCTCTCATTAAATAATGATGGCTTATTGATTAAGCCGAATTTTCTTTGGCGTCGACATTACGATAGATTTCAGCTTAAAGAAACAGTTGATTCTTTTAACACGCATCGTAATGATATGTTTACTCCCAGCCTTTATTTGCAGAAACAAGCGGGATTATTAGGTAAAGTCGGTTTAGGGCTCGAATATGGACAAGAAAGAATTACCTCGACTAATTTAGGTAAGCATGTTCGTGATCATTCCGCCATATTTTTCGATGATAGTTTAGAACTTGGCCAACAATGGGACTTAGGTTTATCTTTTCGTTTTGATGACTTTTCCGATTTTAATAATGTTTATACTGGCGCAGCTAGTGTCAGGTATAAATTGACAGAAGAAGCAGCTTTTAATTTCGGAGTTTCAAGAAATATGCGCCTTCCCTCATTTACCGAGCTTTATTATAGCGATTCAACTACAATTGGTAATTCTGATTTATCCGCTGAAAAAGCCTGGAATTATCAGTTCGGTTTTGAATATAAACAGGAAGAGCTTTCTACGGGGCTGGTTTTATTTTTACGTCAGGAACATCAGATGATTGATTGGGTTAGAGCTGACTCTACTCAAAAGTGGCAGGCGAGGAATTTTACCAGAGACAATGTTTTTGGCGTTGAATATTCTTTACATAAGCAGATTAATGGGCTGTTAAGTTTTGATGCTAATTACGTTTATACGAATAAAGATATTGATAATCAGGGGTATCAGTATAAATATGGGCCCAATTATGCGCAACATTTGGTAAATACAGTCTTTAATTTTGACTTACCATTCGGCCGTCAGGAAATAGGGTTTAATTATAAAAAGCGGCCTGCCAGAAACGGTTGGTTACTGATGAATGCCGGGTTAAATTATAATTTAAACAAGCATTCAAAAATTTTCTTAAATTCGACAAATATTTTAAATGTGGAGTATCAGGATATTGCCGGTATCCCCCAGGCGGGCAGATATGTTGAGGCAGGTTTAAGGGTAGAATGGTAAAGGGGGCGTTAGTTTTCCGGTAGCAGGTTGATTTTAAAAAGTTAATAGTATATAATGTTTTAACCTAAATAATCGCGCTACGAAGCGCGCACCCGCGCAACTCAATTAAGCGCGGGGCGTAACGAGGAAATTTATGTTTATACATGTAGTTTTATTTGTAGTTAAGCCTAAAGAGGTCGCTAAATACCGTAAAGATAGTTTAATGTGGGCGCGTCATACCAAAAAGTCCAGCGGTTTTTTGGCCTATCAAACAATGAAGCGTTATGGGTTTAAAGATCAATATGCTTCGGTGTATAAGTGGGATAAAAAGATCAATCACGATAATTTTATGCGTAAATATCATGATTGGCTGGTGAGTGAATCTAAAGCCAAGGTTAAAGTTATAGATTATTATAACCTTAAGCAGTTAGATAGCTTAAGGTTATAATAATTATTGACAAGCAGCCGGGTTATTATATAATTTCATTTGTAGTGAGCAAGGGAGTAGAAGTCTTGTTCCGTAAGGAGAAAGAATAACACGCCTTACGGTTTTTTGTTTTATTACTCCTTAAAGCTTACTATAATTTTGTAGAAAGGAGGAAACAAAGAAAATGGCAAAGGGCAAAGTAAAGTGGTTTTCCAATCAAAAGGGTTATGGTTTTATTACTCCTGAGAACGGTGCGGATGTATTCGTACATCATACGGCAATTCAGGGTGATGGCTATAAAACTCTCGAGGAGGGCCAGGAGGTCGAGTTTGAGATTGAAAAAGGTCCCAAAGGTGAACAAGCTACTAAAGTAGTGAAGTTATAACCTAACAGGAACGTATAAAAGGCCCGGCATAACCAGCTGGGCCTTTTTGCTTAGACTTTAAAATTAAATGATTATGAAAAACACTAAAAAGCGCGCAAAGCGCGCAAAACGCGTAGTCGTAGCCATGAGTGGCGGGGTGGATTCTTCAGTAGCCGCAGCTTTACTAAAAGAGCAGGGCTATGAGGTAATTGGTTTAACGATGTGTTTTAATCTGGCGGAAAAAAATGGCAATAAACCCAGTTGTTGCGGTTTGACCGGAATTGAAGATGCGCGGCGAGTTTGCCAAAAGCTGGGGATTCGGCATTATGTTTTAAATCTCAATAAAGATTTTTATCAGGAGGTAATTCAAAATTTTTACCAAGAGTATCTTTCCGGCAGGACGCCCAATCCTTGTGTTCGGTGCAATCAATTTATAAAATTCGGTATTTTACTTAAAAAAGCAATTAATTTGGGGGCGCAATTTTTGGCTACCGGACACTATGCTCGAATTGTAAAATCTCCGCAGGGTTACCTGCTTAAGAAAGCCAAAGACCTTAAAAAAGATCAATCTTATTTTCTCTACTCGTTAACCCGGGCGCAACTTAAACATGTCATTTTTCCTTTAGGCAATTTTACCAAACCCAAAATTAGGCAGTTGGCGCGTAATTTTGGGCTCAGGGTTGCCGACAAGCAAGACAGCCAGGAGATTTGTTTTTTACCTGACGGTAAATATGGTGATTTTGTTAAGGCTAGCGCGAAAGGCGCGGTTAAGCCGGGAAATTTTGTCGATAAAAATGGAAATGTTCTGGGATTGCATCGAGGGATAGCATATTATACCATTGGCCAGCGTCACGGAATAGGGATCGCTGCGGGGTATCCTCTTTATGTAACGCAAATTAATGTTAAGAATAATCAAGTTATCCTGGGCAGGCGCCAGGAGGTTTATAAAAAAGAATTTATTATAAATGCGGGGCATTTTTTGGGTAAACCTCCTAAAAAGAAGATTGAGATTAAGGTGCAGATACGCTATAATCATCAGGAAGCGCGAGCCACTGTTTATCCGGCTAAAATTAAGCAGAAAATAATCTTTAAGCAGCCGCAGTTTGCTGTAACTCCCGGACAATCTGCGGTTTTTTACGATAAAGATACGGTTTTAGGAGGAGGAATAATCCAAAAGGTTATTGATTAAAATGATTAAGGAAGATAAAAAACTGGTTATCAAGATTAAAGAATTAAAGAAAAAACGCAATGCGATCATTTTGGCGCATAATTATCAATTACCTGAGGTGCAGGATATTGCGGATTTCCGCGGGGATTCCTTGGAGCTTTCCCGGATTGCCGCTAAAACCGAAGCCGAAGTGATTGTTTTCTGCGGAGTTTATTTTATGGCGGAGACCGCCTCTATTCTTTCGGCCGATAAATTAGTAATTATGCCGGATGTATCTGCGGGTTGCCCGATGGCGAATATGATGAATGCCGATGATTTAAGGAAGCTTAAACAAGAGCATCCCGAGGCAGTGGCGGTAGGCTATGTAAATACTTCTGCGGCAGTTAAAGCGGAGCTGGATTATTGTTGTACCTCGACGAATGCCGTGGCGGTAGTTAATGCGTTAAAACAGGAAAAAGAAATAATTTTTGTCCCGGATAAATATTTAGCCGACTATGTTTCTAAAAAAAGCGGTAGAAAATTGATCTCTTGGCATGGTTTTTGTCCGACGCATGTTAAAATATTACCTGAGGATTTAAAGCGGGAGAAAAAGTTTCATCCTCAAGCTAAGGTGATGGTGCATCCGGAATGTTTGGCTTCGGTAGTGGCTTTAGCCGATGTCGTACTTTCTACCAGCCAGATGGCCAAGTATGCCAAGGAAGATCCGGCAAAAGAGTTTATTATCGGTACGGAGGCGGGATTGCTCTACCGGCTTAAACAGGATAATCCGAGTAAAGAATTTTATTTAGCCAGCGAACGTGCGGTATGCCCGAACATGAAACGGACTACGCAGGAAAAAGTACTTTGGGCTCTAGAGGAGCTTAAAGATGAAGTCAGGGTTTCCGAAGAAATTAGAAAGAAAGCGCGCCTGGCTATTGAGCGGATGCTAAAAATTATTTAATTGAATATTCCGATTGTTTTTGAAGATGAATGGTTGTTGGTGGTGAATAAACCCGCGGGTTTATTAAGCGTTCCGACGCCGAAAAATGAATCGCGTACCCTAACGAGTATCTTAAACCAAGATGTACAGGATAAAGGTTTAAAGTATCGTCTGCATCCTTGTCATCGGCTGGATCGGGAAACTTCGGGACTTTTGATTTATGCTAAAGGCAAAAGCATTGAGCAAAAATTAGCCGGCGCTTTTAGAGAGAGATTAGTGGGTAAGAAATACATCGCTTTTGTGCATGGAAAATTAGCACAGCCGCAAGGAACGATCAGTTCGGCTATTGAAGGAAAAAATGCGCTTACTAAATATAGAGTCATTCAGGAAAAAAGTAATTATAGCGTAGTGGAGATTTCGCCGGTTACCGGCCGGACTAATCAGATACGTATCCATTTTAAGAATATCCAGCATCCTTTGGTCGGAGAGGATAAATTTGCGTATCGTAAAGATTTTGCTTTGCGTTTCAAACGTGTTTGTTTAGAGGCCAAAGAATTAAATTTTAAACATCCGATTACCGGTAAGGTTTTAAATATCAGTGTTGATTTAGCGCCAGAGCTTAAAGAGTTTCTCCTCAAACATGATTAAATATATATTGTTAGGTATCGTTCAAGGATTAACCGAGTTTCTGCCGGTTAGTTCAAGCGGCCACTTGGTTATTTTACAAAAAATCTTAGGCATGCATGGTCAGGAAGTGGCGATTTCAGTTATTCTGCATCTGGGCACGCTTTTTGCGGTAGTTCTCTTTTTTTGGAAGGATATTTTAAATCTGCTAAAGAATTTCAAATTGCTTATTTTAGTAGCAGTAGTTGTGATAATTACGGGAGTTATCGGTATTTTAGGTAAAGATTTCTTTGAGGGTTTATTTAACTCGCCTAGGCTGGTGGGGTTAGCTTGGATATTCACAGGATTGCTGCTTATTTCTACCAAAAAAATTACTCAGTTTAACCGGGATAAGCTTAATCTTAAAGATGCGCTTATTTTGGGCTTGACTCAAGGCGCGGCGATTATCCCGGGAATATCGCGTTCCGGAATAACGATCTCAACTTTATTTTTTAGAAAAATTAATCGTTCCCTGGCTTTTACTTTCTCATTTTTAGTTTCAATTCCTATTATTTTAGGAGCGGCACTTCTAGAGGCAAAAAAAATACAGGCAATTCCTAAAAGTGATATTATGAACTTGGGGATCGGTTTTATTTTTAGTTTTCTTTTCGGGTTACTCGCTCTTTTATTTTTAAGAATAGTGATCGATAAAGCTAAATTTTATTATTTTGGGTATTATTGTATTATAATGGCGGCAATTACATTGCTGTTTATAAAATGAGCATAATCGTATTAGGTACAGTGGCACTGGATACCGTTAAAACTCCTTTTGGTAAAAGAAAAGAGCTGCTTGGTGGTTCAGCGGCGCATTTTTCTATGGCCGCCAGGCTTTTTTCAAAAGTTAACTTAATTGCGATTGTGGGCAATGATTTTCCGAAAAAGCATATCGCTTTCTTAAAGAGTAAAAGGCTTAATCTTAGCTCCTTGATTATTGATAAGGGTAAGACTTTTCGATGGGAAGGCGAATATAAAGGGGATTTGAATTGCGCGCTTACTTTGAATACCGAATTGGGGGTGCTTTCAGTATTTAAGCCTCAGATTTCCGAAGCGCAGCGTAAAATCGAAAATATTTTTTTAGCGAATGTTGATCCGGATATCCAGGAGCATCTCTTGCGCAAAATGCATTCTCCGAAATTGATTGGTTTAGATAGTATGAATTATTGGATTAATACTAAACGTAAAGAGCTAATTAAACTGCTTAAACATATAGATATCTATGTGGCTAATGATCAGGAGTCTCGGGATTTATCCGGAGAAAGTAACTTGATTAAGGCCGCTAAGCGTTTGTCCGGTTTTGGCCCGAAGATGGTATTGATTAAGAAAGGTGAACATGGAGTTTTGTTCTATACGGCATCGGGGTTTATTTTTTCGCTTCCGGCTTATCCGGTTGAGAAAGTAATCGATCCCACCGGTGCAGGGGATACTTTCGCCGGAGGGTTTATGGGTTATCTGGCTAAGGCAGGCAAGATAACCCCTATGACCATTAAGAAGGCATTGGCTTATGGAACAGTGGCCGCTTCATTCAATGTCGAAGACTTCGGTTTGTCCAGGACAAGCCAGCTTACCCGGGGTGATTTAGAAAAGCGCTTAATTAAATTTAAGGATTGTTTTTCTTTTTAATTAATAAACATTTGAGCATTGATTCTAGAAACTAAAAAAGGAGAATGGGCCATGTTGGTAGAAAAGATTTTTAATGATTATAAGGAAGCAATGAAGGCCAGGGATAGCCTAAAGAGTTCAGTTTTAAGTTTCCTGCGCGCAGATATGTTAAATTTGGCTACGGCCAAGAAAAAGGATAAGCTTGATGATCCGGAAATAGTTACCGTGATTCGAAAGCAGATTAAGCAGCATCAGGATTCTATTGAACAATTTACTCAAGGCGGCCGTCTGGAGATGGCGGATAAAGAAAAAAAAGAATTAGATATCCTGAAAGGTTATTTACCTGCGGAGCTTTCCGCTGAGGAGATTAAACGGTTAATTGAAGAGGTGGTTATTGCAACCGGGGCAAGTGGTGTAAAAGATATGGGCAAAGTGATGAAAGAACTGGCGATTAAGCTCGCCGGAAAAGCCGATGGCAAGTTAGTAAGTGATTTGGTAAAGCAAAGGTTAATCCGCCCTTCCTAAAAAACTCAAAAGTATGTTTTCTTCGTTAAAAGTAAAATATTTCCGTATTTATTGGCTGGGTATGTTTGTATCTCTGGTAGGTACATGGGTGCAGACTGTGGCGCAGAGTTGGTTAATTTTTCAACTTACCAACTCGGCCTTTCTTTTAGGAGTAGTAGGTTTTTTAGGTTCAATTCCGATATTCGCACTTTCTTTATTCGGAGGAGTTTTGGCGGACAGGGTAAATAAAAGAAATATATTAATTTTTACCCAAGCTGCTTTTATGTTATTGGCTTTTTTACTGGCGGTGCTTACTCAATTTAAATTTATTACGCCAACGCAGATTATGCTAATTGCCCTGCTCAATGGGGTGATTATGGCTTTTGACGCTCCGGCTCGGCAGTCGATAGTGATGGAGTTGGTCGGCAGAGAGCATCTTTTTAATGCGATTACTTTAAACTCGGTGGCTTTTAATTCTTCGCGGATTATCGGCCCGGCGATCGCGGGTGTGTTAATTTCAATAATCGGAATGAGCGGGTGTTTTTATTTAAATGGGATTAGTTTTTTGGCGGTAATTATCGCGCTTTTTTATATTAAATTCGGTAAAAGCCTGGCGCGCAACAATAATTCTGCGTTTAAAGATATTCAGGAAGGATTAATTTTTATTAGCCGTCACCGGCTTATTTTAGCGTTAGTAAGCGTGGTTGCGGCGATAAGCCTTTTCGGTATTTCTTATATTATACTTATGCCGGTTTTTGCCAGTCATGTTCTCGGCGTGGGGGTAAAGGGCTTAGGGGTGCTCATGTCGAGTACCGGGATTGGGGCGCTTTTCGGAGCTTTAGGTTTAGCCAGGTTAGGTAACTTTAGATCTAAGGGCAGGCTTTTGATTTGGTCGGTATTTTTATTTTCTGTTTCGCTGATGGTTTTTTCATTATCTAAAGATTATTTTTTATCTATTCTCGCTTTAATTTTTGTCGGTTGCTGCAGTGTTATTCCGATTGCTTTAGTGAATACTTTATTGCAAGTTAGCGTACCGGATGAATTTCGCGGCAGGGTGATGAGTTTGTTTATGATTACTTTTGCCGGGATTGTGCCGTTCGGGAATTTAATTGCCGGAACCCTGGCGCAGTCCTGGGGAGTATCCGCCGCTCTTTTTTTCTGTGGCGCAGCCTGTTTGGTATTGTTTAGTTTGATTAATTTTCTGTTTCCGGGTTTGAAAAGATTATAAAAACCAAGTTAGACAAAAACTATAAGGAGCTTGCCCTTATTCGCTGACGCTCACAAGGACTGCGTTAGATAAAAGATATAAGGAGCTTGATTTTTTAATATATTTTGTTAGAATTAATATTAATAAGCCTGTCTGCCGGCAGATGGGGAGGTGAATAGATTTCGGCAATTTAAAGATAACAAAACGTCATAATAATCGATTTAATAAAGCATAAGAGAGGAGATGGGCATGAAGAGGTTATTAAGTTTAATGGTGGTGGTTTTAGTTTTGGTGGCATTATCTGGTTGCGGTAAAAAACAGGAGATGGAGGAGCTACAGCCGATTACTATGGAATCTTTAAGCACGGTTGGTAGTCCCACTCAGGTTACACCGGACATTAAGGTCTCTGAGAGTAAAATTTTATCTACTAATGCAGGTGTTCCGGTTAAAGAAGTTTTACCTTTACCGCCTCAGGGCCCGTATAAGCCGACAGGTATCGAAATTCAGACAGTTTTAAAAAATGCGGGTTTTTACGCCGGTAATATCGACGGAAAGATTGGCCCGAAGAGTAAGCAAGCCATTGAGGATTTTCAAAAGGCAAATGGTTTAAAAGTTGATGGTAAGGTCGGTCCGAAAACCTGGGAAGTGATGAGTAAATATTCTAGTCCGGCAGTCGAGCCGATTAAGCGCTAGTTTAAAATTTTCGCTTGAGAAAAAGATTTGTTTAAAGATAATCCCGGCATTTTATGCTGGGATTATCTTTTTTAAGGTGTTATAATATTCCTATATGAATAAATTTCCGCAGAGTTTTCTTTGGGGTGCAGCGACTTCAGCGCATCAGGTTGAGGGGCAGAATATTTATAATGACTGGTGGCAAGCTGAGCAGGATCATCTCATAAAAGAAGCTTCCAATTCAGCCTGTAAACATTACGAACTTTATGCAGAAGATTTTGCGATTGCTAAACAACTTAATCATAACTGTCATCGTTTTTCCATAGAATGGAGCCGGATTGAACCGCAAGAGGGTAAATTTCAGCCTTTAGAAATCGAGCACTACCGTAAAATTATTACGGATTTAAAGAGCAAGGGGATAGAGCCGGTAGTCACCTTGCATCATTTTACTAATCCAATTTGGTTTAGCCAAAAAGGCGGCTGGACTAAATTTAAGCTGCAAAGATATTTCCTGCGTTTTGTAGATAAAATGGTCAGGGAATTTGCCGGCCAAGTAAAATTCTGGATAACTATAAACGAACCCCTGGTTTATTCTTCGCATGCCTATCTCTTAGGTGCCTGGCCCCCTAAGGGGCATTCGTTATTTAAGACAACCAAAGTAACTCTGAATTTGGCCAGCGCGCATATTAAAGCCTATCGGATTATACACCGGATTTATCGGCAGAAGGGCTTGCTTAAGCCCATGGTGAGCATCGCGGCTAACCTGCAGGCATTTGAGATCTGTCAGCCGACACTAAAAAATAAATTGGCCGCTTATTTACGGGATAAATTATATAATTTTTATTTTATTGAAATACTTCTGCGCAAAAAGGCCCTGGATTATATCGGGGTTAATTATTATGGCCGGAATCTGGCGGATACCCGCAGCTGGGGGATCAGGCATTTGTTGCTGGATACCTGTCAAGATAACCATTTCCCATTACGTAAAAACTCTTTAGGCTGGGACATCTATCCGCAGGGGTTGTATAAACTTTTAATTTCTCTTAAAAAATATAATTTACCGGTTTTGATTACGGAAAACGGCATTTGTACTCAAGACGATGATTTAAGGTGGGATTATATCCGCGAACATTTGGAAGAATTACACCGGGCTATCGGCCAGGGGGTTAAGCTTATCGGGTATATTTATTGGTCGTTGATAGATAATTTTGAGTGGGATAAGGGGTTTGTCCCCCGTTTTGGGCTGGTGGATGTGAATTATCAAAATTATCAACGTACGATAAAGCCCAGCGCGAGAAAATTGGCGGAAGTTTTTAAAAACGGTGAAATTTAAATGAATCTAGAGGATAAAAAGTTTGTTATCGGAGAGTTGTCATTTTTTGCCGGCTTAAGCAAAAAAGAGTTAGCCATAATTGATGCGCGGAGCCAGATTGTGGAATACCGTAAAGGCCAGATTATTTATGAGGAAGGCTCTGCGCCGAGCGCTTTTTATTGCATTCTTTCCGGCCGGGTCCAAATTTATACTAAGGATAAAACCGGCAACCGGTTAATTTTAGAGTATCTGCACCGGGGTAAATATTTCGGCATTATTTCTTTACTCACCAATGAAACACATTCGGTTACCAGCGAAGTAATGAATGATTGTGTTATTTTGGTGATCCAGAGAGATGATTTTAATTTTCTGCTGCAAAGTATTCCGCATTTAGCTATTGATTTGAGCCGGACATTAAGCCGCCGGCTTAAGCGTAAAGACATCCATCAGAAAAAAATATTTGAAAGTACGGTTATTTCGGTATTTAGCTCTTATGCGCAGGCAGGAAAAACCGTTTATGCCTTAAATCTAAGCTTAAGCCTTAACCGTGAAACACATAAATCCGTCATTATTTTAGACATTTTATCTAAAGGCAAGATGCACACCTTGCCGCATAAGCTAGAGATTCAGCAATCGCCCGTATTTGACCTATCTTCTGTTCTGGATATCCGTGCTTTGCCCAAGGATTTTATTTCTAAAAGTAATTTTGGCGTAGACCTGTTTTGTTTTTATTATGAAGAGGATAATGATTCCTGCCTTAAAAGGCTAATCGAAATATTAAGTATTTTAGTTAATGATTATCATTACATTATTTTAGACTTGCCGGCGGCCATGGATCGCTCGATTATCAGCATGCTTAATCAAAGCGATTTGATTCATATCTTGAGCAGCCCTGATCCGGGTGATTTAAAACGTACAAATAACCTGATTAACCGGTTAAGGACGGATTTTAATTTTGATGCGGCTAAAATAAAGACGATAATTAATGAATATAAGTTAGCTAAGATTGACCATTTTGATCAACTGGAGATTTTGGGCCAGGATATCTTTGCGACTATTCCTAAGATTAAATTTGATTCTCCGGTCCGTTTGATTATTGATGCCTCGGATTGCGAGTATTCCCAGGCAGTCAGACGCATTGCCCGTCAGCTGGGGGATTGTCAGGTGGGGTTAGTGCTGGGGGTTGGTGTAGGGTATGGTTTTTGTCATGTGGGAGTATTAAAGGTTATCGAGGAAGAAAGTATACCGATTGACATTATTGTCGGCTCGAGTATCGGCTCGCTAATTGCCAGCCTCTGGGCTGTCGGTAAAAGTAGCCGTGAAATTTTAGAGATTACCCGCGAGTTTAGAGAACCCAAACATATTTGGGGTTTAATTGATATAACTTTCCCGCGCCTGGGTTTTATCAAAGGCAATAAATTATACCGATTTTTAAAGAAGCATTTAGGAGATAAAACCTTTTATGATGTAAAACTTCCCTTAAAAATAATCGCTAGTGATGTGCATAAGAAAGAGCCGAAAATTTTAGATAAGGGGCTTTTAGTTGATGCGATCATGGCGAGTTGTTCCATGCCGGGAGTATTCGCCCCTTTTAAATTTAAGGAAGAGGTGCTTTTTGATGGAGGGGTGACCTGTCCTTTACCCACGGAGCCCTTAATGCAGATGGGGATTAAAAAGATTATCGCGGTTAATGTTACTCCTTCTCGGGAGGATATTCTAAAGCAACTGAAAAAACTTAAAGAAGGAGTTCCCGCGGAGCTTGACGGGGAGGCCCGGAAAGCCAGGCGCCCAGGTTTGTTTGTCCGCCTAAAAAATATTTTTAGTTTAAACATCGTGGATATTATTTTTAGTAGTGTTGAAGTTTTGCAGTCTGAGGTTGCCCGGCGGGAAGGTGAGTTGGCGGATATTGTTTTGCATCCGGATACTACCGGCTTATTCTGGCTGGATCTGCATCGGGCTGATGAATTCGCTAAACGCGGTGAAGCGGAGGCGCGTAAACATCTGAATGAAATTCGACAACTGATCAACGAATGATTGGAGGGTCTATGAAAAGTAATAAGCGATTTATTTTAAGCGCTATATCCTGTTTAATAGTTACTGTTTTATTGGGATGTACTACAGTTAAAGAGATGGGCAAGGGTTTTGTCGGTGTGTCTACGCAGGTTTTGGAAGAAAAGCGCCAGGATGCTTTAAAAAAATCTTTTGCCCTACGATACAGTGACTGTTATGTTAGAGTTAAGGATATTCTGAATCTGAAGGATAAAGAGTCATATATCTACGCAGAGGATTTTAAGAAAAAGATGATTGCTATCTATCTTTCTTCAACAGACACTACTCCGGTAGGAATATTTTTTACCGAAGAAACAGGGGCAAATACCTTGATTGAAATATCCAGCCCGAGTATTTATGCTAAAGAGGAAATCGCCAACAGAATTTTTAGTGGTTTGGCTGTTGATCGCCAAAGCCAGAAGGAGAAGCAGACTGATGTCAAAGAAAAAACTAGCAATTAGTGATCTGATTAAAGAGTGCCATCGCGTTGCTAAAGCTAAGGGGTGGTGGGATGATTTGCGTAATGACGGAGAGTTAATCGCGCTTATGCATTCTGAGCTATCTGAGGCTTTGGAGGCAATGCGTAGTCATGACCAAGAAAATAATCTGGCGGAGGAATTAGCAGATTGTTGCATCCGCATATTTGATTATTGCGGTTCACGAAAGATAGACCTGGAAAAAGCGTTATTAAAGAAAATCGAATATAATAAAACCCGGCCTTATCGGCACGGGAAAAAGTTTTAAGAAGCATAAAGGAGGACCAATGCCATACGATAGCAGCTTGGATACACAGGTGTTTACGCGTTTTTGGGAGAATGATTCCGGTAAGATTGTGGTGAGCGTTTATTCATATAATAAGGGAGTTAAAAAGATTCAAATCGTTAGAGAGGTAAAGGATAGAAATGGCGAGTATGCTTTTGCGAAACTTGGGCGCCTGGTAAAAGAAGAAGCGGAAGGGGTGTTGCCGTTAATCCAGGAAGCGCTTAAAACTATGTAGCAAAATGATGGCGCAGAAAAAAACAAGGGATAGCTGGGGGTCGCGTTTGGGAATGATTATGGCGGTGGCGGGTTCTGCCATTGGCCTGGGAAATTTCTTGCGTTTTCCGGCTAAAGCTGCCTCTAACGGCGGGGGAGCGTTCATGATCCCCTATTTTATTTCTCTGCTGCTTTTAGGGATACCGCTGATGTGGATTGAATGGACCCTGGGCCGTTACGGAGGAGGATTTGAGCATGGTACTGCTCCCGGAATATTCCACAGCCTCTGGCGTAAAAATCGTTTTATTAAATATTTCGGAGTGATCGGAATATTCGGCCCGTTAGTTATTTTTATCTATTATATATTTATTGAATCCTGGACTCTGGCTTACAGCTTTTTTGCTTTAACCGGTAAGTATACCGCTCTTTTGGATCAGCATTCTTTGCGCAGTTTTTTGATCGGTTTCCAGGGCCTAGAAAAGAATCAGTATTTTAATGGTATAGCCACCGCCTATGTATTCTTTCTAATTACATTTTTACTGAATATTTGGGTAATTTATTATGGGATAAAAGGGGGGATTGAAAAACTCTGTAAGTGGGCAATGCCGCTATTGTTTATTTTTGGCTTAATACTGATGGTTAGGGTGCTTACTTTAGGGGCTCCGGATTTAAGCCGGCCGGGTTGGAATGTTTCCGCAGGATTTGGTTTTTTATGGAACCCGGATTTTTCTGCGCTTAAGTCGGCTAAAGTTTGGCTAGAGGCAGCCGGACAGATATTTTTTACTCTAAGCGTGGGTATCGGAGTAATTCTTACCTACGCTAGTTATTTGAAAAAAGCCGACGATGTTGTGCTTTCTGGGCTTACCGCCGCGGTTACTAATGAGGTTGCCGAAGTTATTTTGGGGGCAAGTATTATTATTCCGGCGGCATTTATATTTTTTGGTCCGGTGGATATTAAATCAATTGCCCAATCCGGGGTATTTAATTTAGGTTTTGTAACTATGCCGCTGGTTTTAAATAAATTACCCTGGCCGCAGCTTTTCGGATTCTTCTGGTTTTTTCTATTATTTTTAGCCGGAATAACCTCTTCGGTTTCTTTAGCGCAGCCGGCGGTGGCTTTTTTGGAAGACGAATTTAATATTAAAAGAAAGCGTGCGGTTTCGATCTTTGGGGTCGCTTCTTTTATTTTATGCCAGCCGGCAATATTTTTCTTAGGGCGCGGGGTAGTTGATGAGTTGGATTTCTGGGGTGGTACATTTTTTTTAGTAGTTTTTGCTACGATTGAGACTGTGCTTTTTGTTTGGGTTTTTGGTATGGATCGAGCCTGGGAAGAGATACATAAAGGCGCGGATATGGCCATCCCGAAGGTTTATAAATTTATTATTAAGTATATTACTCCTTTATTTTTATTTATTATATTAGGTATGTGGTTCATACAGGAATGGTTGCCGATAATTATAATGAAAAATGTTTCTAGCCCAAACAAGCCGTTTATTTTTGGTACCCGGTTGGGTTTATTATTGATCTTTATAATTTTATCAATTTTAGTTAAGATTGCCTGGCGTTTAAGATCTTCCAGACAGGGGGAATCTAAATGAAATTATCCGGATGGATATTTCTAATTCTTTCCTGGGGATTAATTATTGGCCTTACAGTTTTTTGTTTTGCCAAAGTTTTTTTAAAAAAGAAGTAAAGTAGAAGAGTATTTATTAATTTTTTCTCTTTTCTTTTTAAGGAATTTGTGTACAATATATCAAAAGATTAGAGAATTTCTAGCCGAGATAGCTCAGTGGTAGAGCGCGGCCCTGAAAAGGCCGGCGTGGGGGGTCCGATTCCCTCTCTCGGCATTTGAATAAAAAAGACCAGTTCAATTGAGAACTGGTCTTTTTTATTACTTTTGTTAGAAACTTATATCTTTTTTACGTTAGTTGCCTGGTCACCTTTGGGTCCCTGGGTAACTTCAAATTCAACTTCATCGCCTTCCGCTAAAGATTTATATCCTTCTCCAGTGATAGCGCTGAAATGAATGAAAACATCTTTGCCATCTTCAGAAGTAACAAATCCGTAACCTTTTTGGTTACTAAACCATTTTACTTTGCCTTTTGCCATTTTGTTTCTCACCTCCTCTTAAGATAAAAAAAATCCGCAAAGCATAGTTATTTTTTGTTGCTGCTTTGCGGTTTGTACGTGTTACTAATCAATTTCTTTGTTTCTCCTCTAAACTAACCTTACTTAATATAAATATAGCATGGATTATCAATTTGTCAACCTTTTTCCTAAATTCAAAGCGAGTAATTGACTATTGTTCAGGAATTGGTATAATGTGGAAAATTTGCCGATGTAGCTCAGTTGGTAGAGCAGGACTTTCGTAAAGTCAAGGTCGGTGGTTCGATTCCACTCATCGGCTTAACTTATGGCAAAATTTCGTGAAGTTTTAAAAAATCGTAATTTCTTTTTATTGTGGAGCGGCCAGATTGTCTCACAGTTAGGGGATAGGTTGGGCCAGATGGCGCTGATTGCTTTTGTCTACTTGCGCGCGCCGGGTTCAACGCTGCAAATTGCCAAAATTCTTTCCTTTACGATCATTCCGGTATTTCTGATCGGCCCCTTAGCCGGGGTTTATGTGGACCGTTGGGATCGCCGGCGCACGATGTATGTTTGCGATTTTCTGCGCAGTTTGCTGGTTTTTACCATTCCCTTATTTCTATTTTATACTAAAAGCTTAGGCCCGGTTTATTTAATTATTTTTATTGCTTTTTCTATCGGCAGGTTTTTTGTCCCGGCTAAGCTTTCGATTATTCCGGATTTAGTGGAAAAAAAAGATTTGCTGATCGCCAATTCTCTGATTAATACCTCGGGAATGATTGCTGCCGTCTTGGGCTTCGGGATAAGCGGCGTATTGGTCGAAAAGTTGGGGGCGAAAAGCGGGTTTTATTTAGATTCCTTAAGTTTTTTAATTTCCGGGGTGCTTATTTTTTTAATTTCTAAGCGGTTTGCGGCCGCGATGGATTTTAATGCCGAATTTCGGCAGGTGAGCAGGGAGATTGTAGAGGTAATCAGAAAGTCGGTATTTGCCGAGGTTAAGGAAGGTGTTTTTTATTTCATCCGTAAAAAAGACATTCGTTTTACGGCGGGGATTATTTTTGCGCTTTGGTCGGCATTGGGCGCGGTTTATGTGGTGGTGATTGCTTTTGTGCAGAAGACATTGCATTCGGCAACCAAAGACCTCGGGCTTTTGGTGATGTTTTTGGGAATCGGATTATTCCTGGGTTCTTTAATTTACGGCAAGTTTGGCCAGCGTGTTTCGCATTATAAGATTATATTTACTTGCTTAGTTGCCAGTGGTATAATGCTCGTCATCTTTGCTTTAGGAATATATTATTATCCTAATTTTGTGGTCGCGGCATTTTTGGCTTTATCTTTAGGTTTGATTATCGCCCCGATTATGATTGCTTCCAATACCATTATTCATAATGTCAGCGATAATGAGATGTTGGGTAAGATTTTTAGTTCCTTAGAAATTGTTATGCATCTGGGGTTTTTGATATTTATGTTTATCAGTAGTATGCTTGCGGAAAAATTTTCGCACGTATTAATTCTGGTTAGCGTGGGTTGTTTATTAAGCGTGCTGGGTTTAGCCAGTTTGATTTTTAATCGAAAGGCGGCATGGTTAGATTAGCGGAGAATAAACATTATTCAGAAGATAAACTGACACAAAACTTGCCGCTTCCGGCCAAGGTCTACCTTCCTTTAATTCAACATTTAGGTAAAGTTTGTAATCCACTGGTTAAGGCCGGTGATGTTGTTAGGCTCGGCCAAAAGATTGCCAGTGTGCAGGCGCATGTTTACGCTCCGGTTCATGCTTCGATATCCGGTAAAGTATTAGCAATTCAAGATTGGCCGCATCCGGTTTTAGGTAGAGCTAAAGCCGTGGTCATTGAAGGCGATGGCCAGGATGACCCGGCAGAATTTTGCTTGAAAGACCAGCGGCAGATAGATGAATTAACGGCGCAGGATTTAAGAGAAATTGTTTTAGATGCCGGGATCGTGGGGATGGGCGGGGCAAGCTTTCCTACGCATATAAAACTTAATTCGCCTAAGCCGCTGCATACTTTAATTATTAACGGCGCAGAGTGCGAGCCGTATTTAACCGCGGATGCGCGATTGATGGTTGAAAAGACTGCGCAGATATCTTTGGGCATTGCCTTAATCGCTAGATGTTTAGGTGTGCGGGATGTTTATATCGGAATAGAAAAAAATAAACCGGAAGCAATCGAGGCTTTCTCCGGGGTTCCGGGGATTAAGGTTAAGGTTCTACCGTCGGAGTATCCGCAAGGCGGGGAAAAACAGTTAATTAAAAGTATTTTAGGTAAAGAAATTCCCCGAAGCAAACTTCCTTTTGATATCGGCGTTTTGGTGCAAAATGTAGCAACAGTCTATGCAATTTATGAAGCGGTATATCGAGGCAAGCCTTTGATTGAGCGGATAGTTACGGTTACGGGTAGTTGCCTGGCGAGTCCTAAGAATTTACTCGTACGCATAGGCACGCCGATAAAGGACTTAATGGAGTTTTGCGGGCCGCTTAAAGAGTTGCCGGCAAAAATTATTATCGGTGGGCCGATGATGGGCATTGCTCAGTATACGGACCAGGTCCCGATAATAAAATCCAGCAGCGGTTTATTGCTGATGAATAAAAATGAAGCTAAGATTTTAGATGAAAATCCCTGCATCCGTTGTGCAGCGTGTGTGCGTGGATGCCCGGTGGGCCTGATGCCTTGTCAGATTAACTTAGCTTCCGAGAGATTTCTTTGGGGCCTTACGAAAGAATACGGGGCGAGTGATTGCATAGAATGCGGGATATGTAATTATGTTTGCCCATCCAATCGTAAATTATTACAGACGATTAAAAGGGCAAAGTTAGAGGTAGTTAAATGAAAGAGATGGCACGTTACGGTTTTATTCTGGCGTTGATTTGTATCGTTGCCGCAGGGTTACTGGCGGTAGTCAATAAGCTTACTGGCCCTAAGATTCTTGCTGCCGCGCAATCTGAGGAACAGGCAGCGCTTAAAGAGATTATGCCCTTAGCGGCAAAATTTTCCGCAGTTAGATCTGCCACGGATAAAGAAATATTGTATTATAAAGCATTTGATAATCAGGAAAAGCTTATGGGTTTTGTTTTTAAGGCTCGCGGGAAGGGGTATTCCAGCGTTATTGAAACTCTGGCCGGAATATTTCTGGATGAAAAAATCAGCGCAATTAAAATTTTATCTTTAAATGAGACTCCGGGGTTAGGAATGCGGGTCACCGAAGATAAATTTATTAGCCAGTTTAAAAATCAGGATGCTTTAAGCTTGTCCGATGTTCAGGCAATTACCGGAGCAACAATTTCCAGCCGTGCGGTAATAAATTCAGTGATGAAGAAAGCGCAAGAGATAAAAGAGTTGATAAAAAATGATCAATAATCTTATTGTTTCAGGTTCGCCGCATATTCATAAGCCAGAATCTATTTCCCGGATTATGTGGACGGTGGTAATCAGCCTTATCCCCGCCGGGATTGCGGGTGTAATTATATTTGGGCTAGACGCTTTATGGGTGACTTTGGTGGCGGTGGTTGCCGCAGTATTAACGGAATTGGTCTTTGGGATATGCACGAAGAAGAAGATTACGGTTTTGGATGGGTCGGCGGTAATTACCGGTGTATTGTTAGCTTTTAATCTTCCTTCTGGGGTACCCTTGTGGTTGCCGATAGTGGGCGCGGTATTTTCGATTGCCATTGGCAAACAGGTTTTTGGAGGTTTAGGGCAGAACATTTTTAATCCGGCGCTGGTGGGTAGAGTTTTTCTGATGGCCTCCTGGCCAAAATATATGACTACCTTTACCCGGCCGTTTAGTTATGATGCTATAACTAGCGCAACTCCTTTAGCGATGCTTAAAGAAGGGAAGCTTCTGGAACATATTTCATACTGGGATTTGTTTTTAGGTAAACATGGCGGCTGTATTGGCGAAGTGTGTATCCTGGCTTTATTAATCGGGGCAGCGATACTTTTAATTAAAGGTTATATCTCTTGGCATATTCCGGCAACTTATATTTTTACTACAGCAATATTTACCTATATCTTTGGAGGGGCGCAGCTTTTTAGCGGAGATTGGCTATTTCATATACTCAGCGGTGGATTGATTCTTGGGGCATTTTTTATGGCTACGGATTACGTGGCGACTCCTTTAACGGCTAAGGGGCAGCTAATTTTCGGTATTGGTTGCGGTTTACTTACGGCGGTGATTCGGATTTGGGGAGGCTATCCTGAAGGCGTATCTTATGCCATATTGATGATGAACGCGGCAACTCCTTTTATTGATCGGTATACCAAGAATAAAATTTACGGAACAAGATGAAGAACTTAATTAAAGAATTTACTAAGGGCATAATTAAAGAAAATCCGACCTTTGTTTTGGCTCTAGGACTATGTCCGACTCTGGCAGTTTCTGTCTCTGTAGCTAATGCCATTGGCATGGGGATTGCCGCGACCTTTGTGCTTTTAGGCTCCAGTTTAATTATTTCATTAGTTAGGGATTTTATTCCGGAAAAGATCCGCATACCCTGTTACATTGTAATTATCGCTACTTTTGTGACTATCGCTGAACTGTGCATGAAGGCTTATAGCCCGGCATTGGATCGTTCTTTAGGTATTTATGTTCCGCTGATTGTGGTTAACTGTATAGTTTTAGGCCGCGCAGAAGCATTTGCCTGTAAGAATAATACCGCGCGTTCATTCTTTGATGGTTTAGGTATGGGGGTAGGTTTTACTTTGGCGCTTATTTTGATTTCGGCGATCAGGGAATTTTTGGGTTCCGGCCAAATTTTGGGCCATGTTTTGATTAAGGGGTTTGAACCGGTTTTTGTTTTCGGTATGCCTTCAGGTGCCCTGTTAGTCATCGGCCTTTTATTAGGTTTCTTCAATCTGCTTAAGGATAAAAGGGCATGAACATTCAAGAATATTTAACAATTTTTATCTCTGCGGTATTTGTCTACAATGTTATCCTTTCGCGTTTTTTAGGCCTTTGTTCATTTATTGCTATTTCTAAAGAGACTAAACCGGCACTAGCAATGAGCTCGGCAGTGATGTTTGTCATTGTGATGTCCAGCGCGATTACCTGGTTTGTTTATCGTTTTTTACTTTTGCCGTTTAATCTGACTTATCTGCGCACCATTTCGTTTATTTTGGTCATTGCTACTTTTGTGCAGTTGGTCGAAATGGTGATTAAAAAATTAAGCCCGCAACTGTACCGCGCCTTTGGAATTTATTTACCATTAATTACCGTAAACTGCGCGGTATTAGGCGTGGCGGTATTAAATATTGATATGTTTTTTATAAACGGTAAGTCGGTGGCGGGAAGTTTTTATTATTCTGTTTTTCAGGGTGTATGTGTAGGTTTAGGATATACTTTGGCGATGCTTTTAATGTCGGGTATCCGGGAGAGGCTTGAGCTTTGCAATGTTCCTAAGCCGCTGAAGGATTTTCCTTTAGCATTTATTATTGCCTCAATTTTAAGTTTAAGTTTTATGGGGTTTAGCGGATTCAAATTCTAATTATATGGAAATCTTAATTGCGATTCTGGTTTTAGGAGTTTTGGGTTTAATCTTTGGCATCGGCTTAGCGATTGCCTCAAAGAAATTAGCGGTTGCGGCTAATCCGAAATTAGATCAGGTGCAGCATCTGCTTCCCGGATCAAATTGCGGGGCATGCGGAAATCCGGGTTGTTTTGGCTTTGCGGAAAGTTTAGTCAGCGGAAAGAATACGGTAGAAGGCTGCCGGGTCTGTAATGATGACTCTCGAGAAAAGATTGCCAAAATTCTGGGTTTGGCGCTGGAGAAACAAAATAAAAAAATCGCCACATTGCATTGTAATGGCGGTTTAAGGGTTAAGGACAAATATTTATATAACGGAGTTAATGATTGCATCGCGGCGAATTTAGTTTTAGGAGGGCAAAAAGCCTGTGTTTTTGCTTGTTTGGGTTTTGGCACATGCGTAAAAGCTTGCCCGTTCGGAGCGATCAGTATGTCTGCGGAATTTCTGCCGGTGGTGGATAAGTTTAAATGCCGTTCTTGCAATAAATGTGTTTTGGCCTGCCCGAAAAAATTATTTTCACTGATCGCCATAGCAAATATTGTTTATGTGGCCTGTAACTCACATGATTTAGGTAAAGATGTTAAGGGGGTTTGTTCCGTGGGTTGTATTGCCTGTAAATTATGCGAGAAGGCTTGCAAATTTGATGCTATTGCTGTTTCAGATAATCTGGCGGTTATTGATTATCATAAGTGTACTTCTTGCCTGGAGTGCGTCAAGGTTTGTCCGGCTAAGACAATCAGGATAAAAGAATGAGTAAAGTAGGAATAAATTTAGCCATATTTGCTTCAGGTAATGGAAGTAATTTTGCTGCGTTGGTTAAAGCCGCAAAAGAGAAGAAGATTAAAGTTAAGTTTATAGTGTTAGTATCTGATAAGCCAGAAGCTTTCGTCGTTAAGCGCGCGCAAAAAGCTAAAATAACAGTAATTTTAGTCAGGCGTGAAGATTTTGCCAGTCGCGCTGATTTTGAAGCAGCGATAATTCAGAGATTAAAAAGTTACAGAATGGATTTAATTGCACTGGCGGGATTTATGCGCATGCTTAGCCCCGGTTTTGTAAAACTTTACCGTAAGCGGATTATAAACATTCATCCTTCATTGCTTCCCGCATTTAAGGGGGCGCACGCAATTGCCGACGCTTTAGATGCGAAAGCAAGTTTTACCGGAGTGACCGTGCATTTTGTGGATAATCAGATGGATCATGGCCCGCTTATCTTGCAGAAGGAAATTAAAATTAAGCGTACAGATACTTTAAATTCTCTTGAAAAAAGAGTTCACGCCCTAGAACATAAGCTTTATCCTCAGGCAATTAATAAAATATTCTAATCTTTAGAGCCATTTAAAACTGCCGTACGGTTTAGAATGGTTTTTCTCGTATTCAGCAGGTTGGTCATTTCCAAAAGAGAAAAATTTCGAAAGTTATAAGTATCCACAGTATAACTAATAATTTTTAAGACTTCTTTGTCAATGTCTGCGTTTTTCTCTACCTCTGGTTTCTGGAATTTAATGCGTATGCGATTTTGAATTTGCCCAACGATAAAATCTTCCAAAGTTATATTTTGGTAATTTAGGTGTGTGCCTTCAGTGTCGCCGATAATTAAAGCGGAGACCAAAGTATCCTGAACAATGCGATGCTGATATTCGGTTTGCGAAATAAGGCCGTAAGATAATTTTTTTAAATCTGACAAATGGAAGATTTGTTTTATTTCAAAACCGTTTTTAATATCGGCGGTAACTATACAAAAAAACAAAGGGTTATTTGTTTTAGAGTTATCCGTGCTAAACAGCACTCTGCGGATTACCTGCAGTACGTTAAAAATTTTTTCATTAACCTTCTTGTCTAAAGACATCTCTTGATTTACTTCTTTTTCGTCAACCGGTTTAATCGCGTAGCTAACTTTTAAGATTCCTTCAGAAAGTGAGTTTTTATTATCTTCAATTAAAAATCTTTCAATGTATTTTTCCGGTTTTGGCGGTTTGGTAACGATATCCTCTAGCGGCATATAAACCCAAAGTGTTTGGCCGATTAATTTAGTTGTCAGGTTCAGCTGGTATTCTTTTTTACAGATATCCTTAACTGCTTGGGTTATGTCTTCTTTTAAAAATGACGGTGCTACAGAGGAGTTACAGGCGGATAAAAATAAGATAAAAGGGAGGATTTTAAGGCCGACTTTTGCCAAACTCTTTGAAGATAGCTTCAATTTCATCATAATTAAGCTCAGATTTATCTACCAGCTCTTTAGCCAGCCGGTCCATAAGAGATTCTTCTTTTTTCAGCAGGGCGGTTACTTCAATAAGGCAGCTGTTTAATATATCTTGCACATCTGCGTCGAGTTTAGCCTTGACCTCTTCGGAGATTTTATTCACAATTTCCCAATTGCCTAAAAATCCGCTTTTTCCCATGCCGCAAACCCAGACCATCTGGTGGGCATAATGCATCGCACTGGAAAAATCTCCGTATACGCCGCTGGTGGTAGCATTATATTTAATTTTTTCCGCAGCATATGAACCAAGGTTGATTTTTATTTTACTAAGCAGGTCATTAGAATCTTCAATAAACGTGTCTTCTCTGTCCGGGATCCAGGTTGCTCCGCCGGTTGGCCCGCGGGGAGTGATGGTTATTTTAAAGACATCTTTAGAGGGCGCAAGGAGATAAGTGGTGATGGCGTGCCCGGTTTCATGGTAGGCAGTTTGCCATTTCTCTTTTTCGCTTAATCTTACTCTGCGTTTTATGCCCAGGGCAATTCTTTCCCGCGCCTCATCAATTTCCTTCATAGAAATTAATGTACTTTGATTGCGCACGGTGATCAGAGCAGCTTCGCGTACGATATTTGCAATATCTGCGGGATTCTGTCCGACCGTGATACGTGCCAGCCGGTCAATTTTTACATCCTCAGCGTTATATTTTACACTTTTTAAGTAATAGGCAAAAAGTTTAGCGCGGTCCTCAAGATTTGGTTTATCAACAATGATTTTTCGGTCAAATCTGCCCGGCCTAAGCAGGGCAGGATCAAGGTAGGTTTCCGGAGCGTTAGTCGCGCCGATTAAAATGATATTATAGTCTTTATCTTTTAAGCCATCCATTTCAACCAGCAGTTGATTTAAGGTAGTATTATGTTCGGTGCTCCCGCCGAATCCGCGGTCCATGGAACGCTGTGCACCAATGGCATCGATTTCATCAATAAAAATAATACAGCCGCCTTCCAGTTCTGCTAATTGCTGCGCTTTTTTAAAGAGAGAACGTACGCGGCCGGCTCCTACACCGACAAACATTTCTACAAATTCCGATCCGGACATAGAGATAAAGGGAAGCTTAGTTTCCGTAGCGATAGCTTTAGCCAGGTAAGTTTTTCCGCAGCCTGGAGGCCCGAGCATTAGAATGCCTTTGAGAATTTTCCCGCCGATCCGTTGAAGGCTGGCGCGGTCGGTAATTAATTTAACGATTTCCAGGGCTTCCTGTTTAGCTTCGTCCATGCCGATAACATCATCCCAGGTGATCCCAATATCGCCTCCGGAAACGGATTTTTTGTTAGTTTGAGAAAATGATGAAGCTCCGCGTTTAAAATAGAGCCAGTACATTAAATAGGTGTAGACAAAACCAAAGATCAACGCCATGATAATTTGTAGATATAATTGCAGAGGAATCATTGCTAACTGTGATTGCCGCAGGTAAGATTCAGATTCATTCCAGGCGCGCATACCGACAATCACAAGGTAGGTTAAAGAGATGGCTAAGCCGGCCAGAAAAGTAAAAAGCAGCACTTTTAGCCAGTGCAGTTTTACGTAGAATTTAAATTTTTTCCAGTTCATCTTTTGCTCCAATTTTTGCGGATATGAATATATAGAAAATAACATATCCGGAACCTTAAGTCAATTCTTTTCTTCCTTGACTTAGATTTTTTTGTGTGTATAATTATTAAGTTGTCTAAAAAATATTAAATTATATTAAGGAGAGCTGAAGATGACTAAAATCAAACGAGTTTTCGCACGGGAAATTCTAGATTCACGCGGTAATCCTACAATTGAAGTGGATTGTCTTCTGGCTAATGGTATTTTAGGCCGGGCGGCGGTTCCTTCGGGGGCTTCTACCGGAGATAATGAGGCTTTAGAGTTAAGAGACAATGATTCGGCCAGGTATTCAGGTAAAGGAGTGTTAAAAGCAGTAGCCAATGTGAATACTTTGATTAATTCTGCCATTAAAGGCCAAGCGGCAGATTTTGTTAAGATTGATAAACTTTTAATTAAACTCGACGGTACGGAGTTTAAGTCTAAGTTGGGGGCAAATGCTATTCTGGGAGTCTCTATGGCGGTGGCTAAGGCCGCCGCGCTTGCTAAAAAACAGCCGCTTTATCGGTTTCTCGGAGGGGAAAAAGCAAAAATTTTACCGGTTCCCCAGATGAATATTTTAAACGGCGGCATGCATGCCGATAACAATTTAGATATTCAAGAGTTTATGATTATGCCTGCCGGCGCGCCTACTTTTTCTGATGCCCTGCGGATGGCCACCGAAGTTTTTCATAAGTTAAAATCAATCCTTAAATCTAAAAAACTTTCGACATCTGTCGGTGACGAAGGAGGTTTTGCTCCTAATCTTAACTCTAATGAAGAGGCTTTAGGTCTGATTATTGAGGCGATAAAAGCAGCCGGATATATCCCGGGTAAAGATATTTCTTTAGCCTTGGATTGCGCGGCCAGCTCTTTCTGTAAAGACGGGAAATATACTTTTGAAGGCTCGCAGAAAACCTCTGCGGATTTAATTGCTATTTATGAAGGATGGCTCTTGAAATACCCTATTTTGTCAATCGAAGACGGGCTCTCTGAGCATGATTGGAGTGGTTGGCAGGAGATGACCAAGAGGATTGGCGATAAAGTACAGCTGGTCGGGGACGATATTTTTGTTACCAATCCTAAGATATTCAAAAAAGGGATTGCAGAAAGAATAGGCAATGCTATACTAATTAAAGTTAATCAAATTGGTTCGTTATCGGAGACATTGGAAGCGATTGCGATTGCCAAGAAGAATAAATACAAGGCGATAATTTCGCATCGTTCCGGGGAAACCGAAGATACCACGATTGCGCATTTAGCGGTGGCGACTGGTGTAGGGCAAATTAAAACTGGTTCATTATCGCGCACCGATAGAATTTGTAAGTATAACGAACTGCTCAGGATTCAAGAGGAATTAGGTAAAAAAGCAGTTTATGCGGGGACAGTTAGTAAGAAATAAATGCTCTCCACGTTAAGAAAGTCGTTTTGGCTTTTTAGTTTTGCAGTTTTGCTTTTGATTTTATTTCTGCCGGGCTACACTAAGCTGCAGGAATCAAGGGTTAAGAATCGTCAATTAGAAGAAAAGTTTCGCAAGATAGCAATTGAAAATTCTCTGCTTCAGGAAGAACTCAAGCGGGTCCAGAATGATCCGTTTTATCAGGAGAAAATCGCCCGGGATAAGATGGGTGTGGTAAGAAAAGGCGAGATTCCGATTAAGATTTTCTCCAGTAAGAAGCAGGAAAATCGGCTTTGGTAAGTAAATTAATAAGTTGCTTTTTTTATAATAATAAGTGTTATAATGTATCTGTTCTTTAAAAAGTTTCGCGGGGTGGAGCAGCCTGGTAGCTCGCAAGGCTCAAATGGATACAAAACTCAAAGCAGATATTGCGGAATCAGCTGTAACAACTAAGCTTCTTAAAAGAGGTTTTAGGGTGTTACAACCTGTAGGGGATCGATTAGCCTATGATTTAGGAGTGGATCTCGGAGGCAGGTTGTTGCGCATACAGGTGAAGAGTGCTTGGTTCAATGCCAAAGACAACTGTTATATTGTCGATGGCCGGAGGACCAAGACAAATCGCCGGCGGATGTTAAGAAAACACTATAGCGCTGAAGATTTTGATTTCGCAATTATTTACCTTGCTGATTTAGAGGTATTTTATGTTATGCCCGTAACAGTTTTTTCTAGTTATGGAAGTACGGTAACATTGATAGAAAAAACTAAAAGGCAGCGTAAGCCTAAGTCAGCAGAGTATAGAGAGCGTTGGGATTTGTTATCCGATGGGCTCTTCAGCCGGTAACGGTTGAAGGATAACCTGTCAAATTCGGTGAAGCCTTAATTTGCAAAGGTAATACCGAGCCAAGCTCTGGATAAAACAGAGAAGGTGTAGAGACTAAACGGCAGGGATCCGCCATAGAATTTTGGCGGATCAAGATATAGTCCAGACTACGAATTCACTATTTGTGGAGCAGCGCAAGCTGAAGTAGTAAGCATAACCTTGAGGTCGTCCGTTCAAATCGGGCCCCCGCAATTAACTAACAGAAACCCGCTATAAAAGGCGGGTTTTTTGTTTATTCTATCCTAGTTAGAGTTACAAGGTTTACCTGTTTACTGTATTGCTTGCAATTTTAGAATTTAAGTAGGATAATACATTCATAAAAAAAGGAGAAAGTAATGAAAAATTTCACTAAGCTTGGGTTAATAATTTCTTGTATTGTATTTTTTAGCTTCATTAATGGTTTAGCCCAGGCAGACGATCATCAGCTGGATATTAGTAACCCGGAGTTTTCGCGAATGGATAAAGACCAGGACGGTCTTATGTCTTGTACCGAAATGCAAGCGTATCAGCCGGATTTATTTACTGAGGTGGATTTCGGTAAAATGGATAATAATAATGATAATTTGGTTTCTGAAGCCGAATATACGGCTTATTCCGACTCTGTGCATTAATATTCAGGTAAATGGAGAATAATGCATAAGAAAAAAAATAAGTGGATAATCGTCAAAAAGTGGCTGGTTGTTTTAGGAATTATATTGTTAGGGATCTGCGCATTTTTTATAGTTAGTAATATAGACCGTTATATTATGTTGAATAGCATACATAATGAAAAGATAGATTTTACGGGTATGCAATCAGCCTATAATAAAATTAAGTCTAAAAAAGGTTTAACTGATGAAGAAATGAAAAGCCTCATTTTAAAGAAAATCAGTGGCAAAGCAAATAATCGGTAAAGACTGATTAATGAAGAAATGCAATTTTGATGAGTTTTTAGGTGTTCGTTTTTTATTGTTTTAATGTCCGGTTAGAGGTACAATAATAAAATAGGAGGGCGAAATGAAAAAGATTATTGTGCTTTTGTGTTTGGGGTTAATCGGTTGTGCCGGAATAGCCAAAGAAAGCAAAACGTCACCCCAGATTATAAAAAAACCAGCAGTAGCTAATGAATTGGAAATGGATAGCATCATCTCTGTATTTAGTGAAGCCATAAAAAAGACTCCTAATTATGCCGGAGCCTATTATAATAGAGCGATTGCTTATTTTTATAAAAATAATTATGAATTATGCTGGCAGGATGTACATATGGCAGAGTCTTTGGGCTGTAAATTTAGCGCTGATTTCCTTAAATCGTTAAAGGCAGCTTCGCATAGAGAAAAATAAAGGTTTATCTATTTTTTAAAAGTAAGCGTAGCAAGTTTTAGCTGAATAATACAAATTAAAAAGGAGGCCGAAATTATGGCAATTGTTAACTATTCATTTCAAAAAAATCTTAAAGAACAAGCAAGAAAAAAGAAACAAGAGGAGAAAAGATTATTGAAGTTAAATAAGAAGATGGCCAAGTTAAAAGAAAATCCGGAACCGGTTATTAATCAGGATGGAGTTTGAGTTTTTACTGTTCTGTTTAACTGCCTACCAGGGGATTTATAATTTAGCTAAATTCCCTAATCGCATTTTTAAATGTCCTGGAACAACTTAAACACTTATTTTAATTTTAATTCCGATGGAAAATAATCTGTATAATTTTACGGATAATCTGGGCAGTTTTAAATCTTTTTCCGCAGATAAGATAAAAAGCCTGTATTTACCGCTTTGCAATGAAGCGATTATGTCTTCTGTAACTGCGGATTTACACGGAGACATAAAAAGCGGCCAGAATAGTTTTTTGCTAGAGCCAGCCAGCAGAGTTGACCTTTCTGTTTCTAGGGCTTCCAGAAATTTTTGGGTTTACGTAAATAAAGAAAAAATTTGGTCTGCCGCGGGAGTTTCTAAAGACTTTAAGCAGATTCGCCAGGACGAATTTACTCTGGAAGCCGGGCAACTTTGGCAGCGGATTAGCCGTAAGAATAATAAAATAGGTTTAAAATCTGAAATCCTATCTTTTATACCTATCGGCCCAGACGCATTGGAGGTTATGCAGGTTAGGATTATTAATGTTAGCCAAAGAAAGATAAGTTTTATTCCTTATTTAGCAGTACCTTTATATACCCGCAGTGCCGATAATTTACGTGATCATCGCCAGGTGACTTCTCTCTTAACCCGGATTAAAGAGGAAAAGTATGGAATTAAAATTAAACCAACATTGCTTTTTGATGAATCCGGGCATCAGCCGAATAATACGGTTTATTATGTAGCTGCCTGTGATAATAAAGGCAGGGGGCCGCAGTATATTTATCCTACGCAGGAAATTTTTTGCGGAGAATCCGGAGACCTGGAATTCCCGGAGGCTGTTTTCGGAAATAAACATCTTTCGGCTCAGAAAATATCCGTTCAAGGTAAAGAACCCATGGGGGCAATGCGTTTTGCAAAAGTTACTTTGGCACCTGGTGTCAAAGTAACTTATACCGTGATTATGGGCATTAGCCAGAAGGATTGCAACTTAAGCTCTTTAATAAGTAAATTTGACAAAAGTGCAAAATTAAATGTACGTTTTGAAAAAACTAAAAGTTTTTGGCAAAACCAGTCTAAGCTGCTGGATATTTCAAGCGGCAATCATCATTTTGATAATTGGCTGCGTTGGGTGAACATCCAGCCAGTTTTAAGAAAGATATTCGGTTGTTCATTCCTGCCCGATTTTGATTATGGCAAAGGCGGCCGGGGCTGGCGTGATCTCTGGCAGGACTGCTTGGGGCTTATTTTAAATAATCCGCAGTCAGTTCGGCAGCTGTTAATTAATAATTTTTGTGGTGTCAAGATTGATGGATCAAATGCTACAATTATCGGTAAAAATCCGGGTGAATTTATCGCTGATCGTAATAATCTCAGCCGGGTATGGATGGACCATGGGGTTTGGCCTTTAATTACTCTGGATTTATATATTCATGAGACTGCGGATTTGAAAATTTTATTTGCGCCGGCAACTTATTTCAGGAATCACCAGGTAAACCGCGCCAGAGATATTGATCATCGCTGGAATTTAGCATACGGGAACCGGCTAAAAACAAAAACCGGAAAGATTTATTCCGGTACGGTGTTAGAACACCTGCTTGTTCAAAATTTGGTGCAGTTTTACAATGTTGGCGTGCATAATCATGTGCGCCTGGAGGGCGCAGATTGGAATGATGGCCTGGATATGGCCAAAGAGCATGGGGAGAGCGTAGCTTTTTCTTCGATGTATGCTCAGAATCTTTTTACTTTATCGCAATTATTGCTTAAAGGGGGTATTAAAGATCTGGAAGTGGCCCAGGAGATTAAATTACTACTGGTTGATTTTGACTATTCGAATATCGCGCAAAAACACAGGATTCTTAAGCAGTATTTTTCTAAAACTAAAGAGCATCTCTCGGGTAAAAAAATCCGCCTGGATGCGCTAAATTTGAGTGATTCTTTAAGAAAAAAATCACTTTGGATGAAGGGGTATATCCAAAAAAAAGAATGGTTAAAAGCAGGGTTCTTTAATGGGTATTATGATAATCGTAAACAGAGAGTGGATGGGATAAAAGGAAACTTAGTGCGGATGACTTTGGCTTCCCAGGTATTTCCGATTATGAGCCAGGTAGCCAATGCCGCTCAGATTAAGAAGATATTAACGAATGTCCAGCGTTATCTATACGACCGGTCTGTCGGAGGGATTCGTTTAAATACCGATTTTAAGAAAGAACAGCATGATTTGGGCAGGGCGTTTTCTTTTGCTTATGGAGACAAGGAAAATGGTGCGGTGTTCAGTCATATGGTGGTGATGTTCGCGTATGCTTTATATAAACAGGGTTATTCTCAAGAGGGGTGGGAGGTTTTAAGCTCTCTGTATAGGCTGGCCGCGAATACCGTAAAAAGTAAAATTTATCCTTGCCTGCCGGAATATTTTGATCTTCAGGGCCGGGGGATGTATCCGTATTTGACCGGTTCAGCGAGCTGGTTCATGTTTACCCTGCTTACCCAGTCATTCGGGGTTAGGGGGCAAAACGGGGACTTGCTGATTGAACCCAAATTTTCCAGCGAACAATTTAAATCGGTAAATAAATTAAGTATTACGCGTGTTTTTGCCGGCAGAAGACTAAAGATAGTTTTCTTAAATCCTCAGCGTCTAAAAGCAGGTAAATATCGTATTAAACGTTTCATGTTAAATGCAGAGCAGATTCCTGTAGAAGATAAAGCCCAAGTAGTTATTTCCAGAGAAGTTATCATTAGTCTGCCTAAAAATAAGCTTAATATAATCGAAGTACATTTAGGGTAGAATGGGTGCCCAATCCCGCTGCGCGGGATTTCGCTAGATTAAAACTTATTGGTGCTCAATTTTTTACTTTACAATATATATTAATCCCGTTATAATAAATTCTTCGAGGTTATAGAAAAAGGAAAAATAAATGAAAGAAAAAGTTCTAAAATTAGGGTTGCCTAAAGGGAGTCTTCAAGAGTCTACTTTTAGGATGCTGAAGAAGGCCGGATTTAATGTGAATCTTCCTAGCTCACGTTCTTATACTCCGTCGATAGATGATGTTCAAATCCAAGCGACCTTGCTGCGGGCCCAAGAGATGTCGCGTTATGTTCAGGACGGGGCATTGGATTGCGGGATTACCGGTAACGACTGGATTCTGGAGAACAGGTCGGATGTAGTGAGAATTACAGATTTAACTTATTCCAAACAAAGCTTAAATAAGGTGAGATGGGTTTTAGCCGTACCGCAGGATTCCGGGATAAAAAAAATCAAAGATTTAAGCGGTAAGCGTGTGGCTACCGAATTAGTCAATGTCGCTAAGGATTATTTCCAGAAAAATAAAGTTAAAGTCGAAGTGGAGTTTAGTTGGGGAGCAACGGAAGTCAAGGTCAGTGCAGGGTTGGTGGATGCCATTGTCGAACTTACCGAAACAGGCAGTTCTTTAAAGGCGAATAAATTAATTGAGATTGCCACTCTTTGTGAGTCGGTTACTCAGTTTATCGCCAATAAAAGCGCTTACAAAGATAGCTGGAAGAGGGAGAAGATGGAACAGATCGCTCTTCTTTTAAAAGGAGCGATTGCCGCCGAAGAAAAAGTCGGCTTAAAGATGAATGTAAAAAAAGAAAATCTTAAAGCAGTTATCGCCAAACTGCCGGCGTTAAAGAACCCCACAATTTCCGGCTTAAGCGCTGATGGTTGGTTTGCTATTGAGACAATTATAGACGAGAAAATTGTCAGGGTACTTATTCCCGCGTTAAAAGCAGCCGGTGCCTGCGGGATTATAGAATACCCGTTGAATAAAGTAATTTATTAAATAGAGAAAGAGGTAGTTATGCCTTGCGGAAAGAAAAGAAAAAGACAAAAAATCAAAACCCATAAACGTAAGAAATTACGTCGTCGCCTGCGTCACTTGAAGAAAAGAGCCTGGGGTGGTAAGGGTTAAATATTTTAACAGTGTAATCTGTTTTTGCCTTACATTGGCCTTAAGCGTTTTACCTGCACAGGCCTTCGATGAGCAAAGCCACAAAGAAGATACTAAAAGCTTAAGCCACTATATTGCCGGGGTTTATTGCGAAAATCTCGGGGATTTAGAAGGAGCGGTTGGAGAGTATCAAAAGGCATTAGAAACTGACCCCCAAAGCTCCTTGTTGCATTTGAACTTAGCAGCAGTTTTTATCCAAAAAAATAATCCGGTTTTAGCCATTGAAGAATTAAAGCAGTCCATTAGCCTGGCTCCGGAAGCGGTACAGCCGCATATTTTATTGGCTTTAGTTTATGCCGGACAGGATAAAGCGGATTTAGCGGCCGGAGAATATATTTTGGCTCTTGAAAACGCTACGAAGTTTGAGCCGAAGAATGTTGATATTTATAAGGGTTTAGGCGTAATTTATCTGCAGCAGAAGAAATTAAAACAAGCCGAGGGTATTTTTAAACTGATTCTAAAATTGGCTCCGGCAGATCCGGAAGCGCATTTTTATTTGGGTAACATTTATTATAATTTACAAGATTATCCTTCTGCAGAGAAGGAGTTAAAGAGCGCGATAAAATTAAAACCTGATTATCATGAAGCCTTGAATTTCCTGGGGTATTTTTATTTAGAACAGGATAAAAATATTAATCAGGCGGGTTTAATGATTAAGCGGGCTTTAGTTTTTGAACCGGAAAATGGCGCTTACCTGGATAGTTTGGGCTGGTTTTATTACAAAAAAGGAAAGCTTAAGGAAGCATTAAGTTACCTAGAAAAAGCAGCATCTTTATTCAGCGATCCGGTGATTTATGATCATCTCGGGGATGTTTACTTAAAATTAGGCAATCTCGATAGCGCAAAATTAAATTGGGATAAATCCCTTAAGTTAGACTCTCAAAGCGATAAGGTAAAAGCAAAGTTGTTCAAACTTAATCATGGAAAGTAAGCAATTAACTACCGAAGAATTAATCCTTCAGGCCCGCCAAATTCGGCGTTTAATAATCCAGATGTTAGCTTGTGCCGGTTCAGGGCATCCCGGAGGAAGCCTCTCGGCAGCCGATTTAATTACCGCGCTATATTTTAATGTTTTACGTTTTAATCCTGCCGATCCGCAATGGCCGGATCGAGACCGTTTTCATATGTCTAAAGGCCATGCCTGTCCGCTTTGGTATGCGGTATTAGCCCAGTCGGGTTATTTTGAAAAAGAAAAATTATTTACTTTACGAAAATTTGGTTCAATTCTCCAGGGGCATCCGGATCGTAAAACGCCGGGAGTGGAGTCTGCTTCCGGTTCACTTGGACAGGGGCTTTCTATTGCTTTGGGGATGAGCCTGGCGGCAAGGGTGGATAAAAAAGATTACCGGGTTTATTGTTTATTAGGCGATGGAGAGGTGCAGGAGGGGAGCATTTGGGAGGCAGCCATGGCTTGCGCTCATTTTTCCTGCGATAATCTTTGTGCTATTTTGGATTTTAATGGTTGTCAGATTGACGGAAGATGCGAAGATATTATGGGGATTGAGCCTTTGGCGGATAAATGGCAGGCATTTGGCTGGCATGTTATTCAGATTAACGGCCATGATATGCAGCAGATTCTCGCGGCGTATGCGCAAGCTAAAACAATTAAAAATAAACCGTCGATTATTATTGCCCGCACCGTGAAAGGTAAAGGTGTGTCTTTTATGGAGGGAGTCGTGGGTTTCCATGGCCGAGCGCCTACGCAAGAAGAGGCCCGTAAGGCCTTAGAGGAATTAGCCTAATGGCAGAACAGCTTTATCAAAGAGATGTTTATGGCGAGACCTTAGTAAAACTGGGGTTATTGGATAAAAATATCGTGGTTTTAGATGCCGATCTTTCCAGCTCTACCCGCACTAACCTTTTCGCCAAGCAATTTCCGGACAGATTCTTTAATTTTGGAGTTGCTGAGCAGAATATGATGGCCGCGGCTGCCGGTTTAGCTAGCTGCGGCAAGACTGTTTTTCTTTCAACATTTGCCGTTTTTGCCGCCGGCCGCGCTTGGGACCAGGTGCGGGTTTCGATAAGCTATAATAATTTTAATGTTAAAATCGTCGCCACGCATGCCGGTGTTACTGTCGGGCCGGATGGAGCTAGTCATCAGGCTTTGGAGGATATCGCGTTAATGCGGGTTTTACCAAACATGAATATTATTGTTCCCAGTGATGGGCCGCAGACAGAGGATGCCATCATGGCGGCTGCGGATACAACCGGGCCTTTTTATATTCGCTTAGGCCGGTCTAAAACCCCGACTATTGAAAATAAAGGTGAGTTTAAATTCGGGCAAGCTCAACTTTTAACTAAAGGTAATGATGTTACGGTTATCGCTTGCGGCATGATGGTTACTCAGGCGCTTATCGCCGTAAAAAATTTAGCGGCCAAAGGCGTTCAGGCACGCCTGATTAACATGCATACGATTCGGCCTATTGATCGTGAAATCATTCTTAAATGCGCACGTGAAACGAAATTGATTGTTGTTTGCGAAGAGCATAATATTTTTGGCGGTTTGGCTTCCTGCGTCGATGAAGTAGTTGCCGAAAATTTCCCGGTTAAGGTAATCCGCATCGGCGTGCGTAATCGTTTCGGCCAGTCAGGCGATCTGGACGAACTTTTAACAGAATATAATTTAAGCAGCCTGGATATCGAGAAAACAGTTTTAGCTAATATCTCGAAAAAATAAGTTTATGAAGCTTTCCTCTTTGCCGTTGGTGATTAAATCCTTCGCCAAAATAAATCTCTATCTGCAGGTTTTAAACAAGCGTAAAGATAAGTTTCATAATTTAAGCACTTTGTTTGCGCGCATCGATTTAGCGGATACGATAATTTTTAGAAATCGGCCGGATGGTTTAATTAAAATTAAGTGTGATAATCCGGATGTGCCTAAGGATAAGACTAATCTTTGTTACCGCGCTGCGGCATTATTAAAGCAGGAGCTCAGGTTAAGTTTTGGGGTTCAGATAGAGCTTAAGAAATGCATACCCGTGGGTGCAGGCTTAGGCGGAGGCTCATCGAACGCTGCCGGTGTGCTTTTGGGATTAAATAAATTTTGGAATTTAAATTTGCCTAAAACAAGATTGGTAAATTTAGGGGCGAAATTAGGTAGTGATATTCCGTTTTTTATTCATCAGGTAAAATTTGCTTTGGGGAGTCAGCGCGGAGACAAAATTAAACCGTTAATTTCTTTGGATAAGCTTAAACTTTGCTTTATCCTGGTTTATCCTAGCTTTAAGGTTTCTACGCCTTTGATTTATCAGAAATTTGATGCTTATTTGCCAGCGGGCAGGGGTTTTTCTCGGTTGACAAGGCCACGCGGTAATGTTAAAATACTAACTTCACAGCTACTGAAAAAGGGCAAAGCAATTGATGGGGGTTATTTATTTAACGGTTTAGAGGTTATTACTAGTAGCCTTTATCCTGTAGTTAATCAGGTTAAAAAAGCTCTTTCTAGCATGGGGTTAGATAAAGTGATCATGTCCGGGAGCGGCCCGGCGGTATTTGCAATCTGTGATTCTTGCCGGCAGGCTCAGAGCTTAAGGAATAAGCTGCGTAAACAATATAAATCCTGGCAGGTTTTCGTAGTTTCAACGGTTTAGTTGGCTTAAGGCACCCCGCGCTAATTGGTATTGCGCGGGTGTTGTTTCCGTAGACAAGGTGCAGGCGTGGAGATAACGGAAGTCAGAATAATATTAAAGGATGCTCAGGATAAGAAATTAAAAGCCTACGCTACGGTTACTTTTGATAACGTTTTTGTGGTAAGAGATATTAAGGTGATCCAGGGGGGTACGGAGTTATTTATCGCCATGCCTTCCCGTAAAGTAAAGCAGGCATGTCCTAAGTGTGCTTTTAAGAATGAATTGCGTAGTAAATATTGTAATCAATGTGCAGCGCCCTTGCCGGTGGAAGCTAATCCGCAACGCGCAGAAGAGATACCGAGCAGCCAGGCAGAGCATCGGGATGTTGCTCATCCGATAACGCAGTCATTTAGGGAGCACTTACAGAAAAAAATTCTTGAGGTTTATATCCAGGAAAAAGCCAAAGTGCAAGCTGGTTTAATTCCGGAATAGTACTGGGATGTCGTCCAATGGTAGGACTCCAGAATTTGGGTCTGGCTATCATGGTTCGAATCCATGCGTCCCAACCAAGTAATCGGGTGTCCCTTTGGAGGACGTCCCCCATAATTCATAACACAAAATGAATATGAAAAAAGAGATCGCCGTAATAATTTTAGCTGCAGGTAAAAGCACGCGCATGAAATCCGAGTTGCCTAAAGTATTGCATAAACTTTGCGGCCGGCCGATGCTCGGCTACGTTTTGGATTTAGTAACTGCCTTAAAACCGGCGCAGGCGGTTGCAGTTTTAGGGTATAAACAAGAGTTAGTGCGTGAATTTATACCTAAAGGCATTAAAATTGCCATCCAGAAAAAACTTATTGGCACAGCGGATGCTGTAAAAGCGGGATTGGCGGCATTAAAAGGTTTTAAAGGTACGGTACTTGTTCTTTACGGGGATAATCCTCTTCTAAAAAAAGAGACATTGAAGAAGCTTCTGGATTATCATTTAGAGAATAATGTTGATGCCACGCTGTTAACGGCGGAATTAAAGAAGCCTTTTGGTTATGGCCGGATTATGCGTGATAAATATTCCAGCATCTGCGGTATAGTCGAAGAAAAAGATGCCGATGAGGTTCAGAAAGATATTAAAGAGATTAATACCGGGATTATGGTTTTTAAAAAAGACAGGTTAGCTGGTAATTTAAAAAATATCCGGCCGAATAATCGTAAAAAGGAATATTATTTAACGGATATAATCGAAATTTTAGCTAAGCAGGGTCTTTTGGTTGACGGGGTAAAGGCCCAAGATGCCCAGGAAGCCTTGGGGATTAATACTCGTGCCGAATTGGCCAAGGCCAATTCTCTTATGCAAAAAACGATTAATGATAAATTGATGCAGGATGGCGTAACCGTAATTGACCCGGCATCTGCCTTTATTAATTTTGGTACTAAAATCGGCAGGGATACCGTGATTTATCCCTTTACAGTAATTGAAAGGGATGTTAAAATTGGAAAACGTTGTTTCCTGGGGCCTTTTGCGCATCTGCGTGAAGGTGTTCGTTTAGGAGATGATGTGACTGCCGGTAACTTCATTGAGATGGTACGCTGCCGGATTGGCAATAAAACATTCGTTAAACACTTTTCTTATCTTGGAGATAGTTCTGTAGGTGCAAACGTGAATATCGGAGCCGGTACAGTTACGGCTAATTTCGATGGTCAGCATAAAAATTACACGTCGATTAAAAATAATGTCAATATTGGTTCGGATACGATAATTGTTGCTCCGGTAAAAATTGGTAAGTTTGCCATTACCGGTGCCGGTTCGGTCGTGACGAGAAATGTCCCGGATAAGGCAGTGGTGGTCGGGGTTCCGGCGAGAATCTTAAGGAAGAAGGGGTAAGGATGGATAAACTAGCGATTTTTAGCGGTAACGCAAATCCGGATTTAGCGCTTAGTATTTGTAAAGATTTAAAGGTAAAATTGCAGGATGCCTTGGTCGGTAGATTCAGCGAAGGCGAGATCCGGGTTAAGATTAATGAGAATGTGCGCGGCAAAGATGTTTTTATAGTGCAGCCTACTTGTCCGCCCTCAAATGATAATCTTATGGAGCTTTTAATTATGATGGATGCTTTGCGCAGGGCATCGGCGAATAGGATTACTGCGGTTATTCCTTATTTTGGTTATGCGCGTCAGGACAGGAAAGATCAGCCGCGTGTACCGATTACCGCCAAATTAGTGGCCAATCTTTTAACTACCGCCGGAGCAAACCGGATCTTAACTATGGATTTGCACGCCGGACAGATTCAGGGATTTTTTGATATCCCCGTGGATCATCTTTTTTCTGTGGGGGTATTAGTAGACTATTTCGCAAAAATGAATATTAAAGATCTGGTGGCTGTTTCTCCGGATGTTGGTTCAATTAAGATGGCCAGGGCTTATGCTAAAAGAATTTCTTCAGGCTTGGCGATTATCGACAAGCGCCGGGTTTCACCAGAAAAAGCCGAGGCGATACATATTATGGGTGAGGTTGAAGATAAAAATGTGATTATTGTTGATGATATGATTGCTACGGGCAGCTCGCTGATTGAGGCGGTGGGGGCTTTAAAGAAAGCTAAGGCTAAAACTATTTATGCGGCAATTGCGCATGGTATTTTATCCGGACCGGCAATTGAACGTATTGAACAATGTAAGGGGCTGGAGAAACTGTTGATTACGGATAGCGTGCCTTTATCTGAAGATAAGAAGCATCCTAAGATTGAGGTGCTTTCGGTAGCTAGCCTTTTAGCGGAAGCAATAAAAAGAATACACAACGAGGAATCAGTTAGCTGCCTATTTGATTAAATGATTTATCCCGACGAATGATTATGGGTCGGGGAAAGCAAAAAATAAAGGAGAAATAAGAAATGGAAGAGATTGTTTTGGAAGCAGAGTTAAGAGAAGGGAAAGGAAGGGCGAGTTCTAAAGATTTAAGAGAGAGCGGTTATTTGCCCGCAGTGGTCTATTTTCATGGCAAGGACGCTTTATCGGTAAAAATTTTACGGGGTGCGCTCTTAAAATTAGTGCATCAGTATCGTTTAGAAAGCGTAATTATTAACCTAAAAATTAAAGATGATAAAAAGGCCAAGGGCCGGCCTTGCCTGGTTAAAGAGATTCAGTATCATCCGGTGCGTGAAGATATTATCCATGTAGATTTTAATGAAATTTCCTTAACTGAGGCAATTAAGGTTAATGTTCCGATTCAGGTTAAGGGTGAAGCGATCGGTGTTAAGCAGGAGGGTGGTTCTTTAGAGCATTTACTTTGGGAGATTGAAGTAGAATGTTTACCGACAAATATTCCTAAAGACATACAAGTAGATATTACTGCTCTTAAAATGGGCGATGCTATTCATGTTAAGGATATTGTTTTTCCGGAAGGAATTAAACCTTTAAATGATCCGTCCGCGGTTGTTTTACATGTGGTTGCTCCGATGAAAGAAGAAGCTCCGGCTGAGGCAATTGAAGGCGATACATCTAAGGAGCCTGAAGTAATTAAAGAGAAGAAAGAGGTTCCCGGCGAGGACGCTCCAGCTGAGGCAGCCAAAGAGAAAGATAAGAAGTAGTAAATGGTTTCTGACAGGACAAAACTGATTGTGGGTTTAGGAAATCCCGGACTAATCTATGCCGGAAGCCGGCACAATATTGGTTTTACGGTTTTAAAATCTTTAGCCAGTTCTTTAAAAATTAATTTTAAGAGGGACCGTTCGGTTTCTGCATTAGTGGCTCAAGATAAACTATTTCAGCAGGAGATAGTTTTAGCTTTGCCGCAGACCTATATGAATTTAAGCGGTATAGCCGTTAAAGCTTTGCTTAAGAAGTTTAAGGTGGACGGAAAAGATCTTTTAGTAGTCTGCGATGATCTAGATTTAGAGTTGGGTAAAATAAAGATACGCCCGCAGGGCTCAAGTGGCGGGCAGCGCGGCATGGAATCGATCATTGAGCATTTAGGGACGCAGGATTTTTGCCGTTTGCGTATTGGGATTGGACGGCCGAAAAGCGCGGCAAGCCAAGATACCGCAAAGTATGTCCTTTCAGGTTTTTTACGTAAGGAGAAAGCAGATGTTAAACAGATAGAAGAGGATGCCGTTAGCTGCTGTATGAGCTGGGTAGAAAATGGCATAGTGCAAACGATGAACATATTTAACCTAAGGAGTAAAAATGAACAAGTATGAAGCGATGGTAATTGTTAAGCCCGACTTATCCGACGAAGGTAAGAAAACGTTGTTTAAACAGATTGACGATACCATAATTAAGAATAGCGGACAGATAACTCAGTCCGGGGTTTGGGCAGAAAGACGTAAATTGTGTTTTCCGATTAATAAATTTATGGAAGGGATTTATTATCTGGCGGCTTTTACTGCGCCGGCCGCGGCGATTAAAGAAGTACGCAATACCTACAAGCTTAATGAAAATATTTTGAGAGTTTTATTTACCCGGATGGATGCCTAAGCTTAATTAAACGTCTGTAAATTTTGCGGACAGAAAGAACTTAAAATGGCCAGTTATAACAAAGTATTATTGATGGGTAATCTTACCAAGGACCCGGAGTTACGTTATACTCCCTCCGGCATGGCAGTGGCTAATTTACGCCTGGCGGTGAACCGTAAATACCGCACTAAAGATCAAGAGTTAAAAGAAGAAGTTTGTTTTATTACCGCAGTTGTTTGGAATAAACAAGCGGAAACCTGTAATCAATATTTGCATAAAGGAAGCAGCCTTTTTGTTGAGGGCCGGCTGCAATCGCGTTCATGGGAGGATACTACCGGTGCTAAGCGTTCAGTGATTGAAGTCCGAGCAGAGCGTGTGCAATTTATGGGTGCTCCGGGCCAAGCGAAGGCACCGAGCCCGGTTAATTCCGCGCCGCCTGAGGTATTATCTGAGGAATCAAATAGTGAATCAACATGGTTAGCAGAAAGTGAGGATGAAACACATGAAGGTTAAAACCAGAGGTTTCGGTAAGGATAAAAAGATTATTAAAAAGAAGAAGGATTCGCTGGGCCCGGTAAGAAAAAGATTCTGCCGGTTCTGTGCGGATAAGTTAGGCAGTATTGATTATAAGGATATTAAGAGGTTAGAAGTTTTTATGACGGAGAAGGGCAAGATTAATGCCAGCCGTTTTTCCGGTAATTGCGCTAAGCATCAGAGGAGAATTAAAGAGCTGATTAATAAGGCGAGATTTTTATCTCTGCTTCCTTATACTCGATAAATCAAAATGGAAGTAATTTTAATTCAAGACGTAGATAAGATCGGCCGGGTAGGAACGGTAGTTTGCGTTAAAGAGGGGTTTGCCAGGAATTTTCTTTTTCCGCATAATTTGGCTAAGCCGGCTACAGCCAGCAGCCTTGAAAAATTAAAGCAAGATCAACTCGCTCGGTCTGCACAATCTGCTAAAATTAAAGAAGAGTTAGAGTTAGTTAAGCAGCGTTTAAGTACGCTGGTTTTAACTATTTCAGCATTAACTCAAGGTGAAGAAAAATTATACGGCAGTATCAGCGGCCATGAAATAGCCGAGGCTTTGAAAGCTGAGGGTTTTGCAATTAATAAGAATATCATTGATCTGGCGGAGCCGATAAAATCATTAGGAATTTACCAGATACCGGTAAAGCTGCATCCGGAAGTAATTGCCACAGTTAAATTGCAGGTTGTAAAGAAGTAATGCCTTCATTAAATATGGCCAAAGACTTAATTTTAGATAAGCTTCCCCCACAAAATCTTGATGCGGAAATGGCGGTATTAGGATCTATGCTGCTGGATGAAGAAGCAGTTTCAATCTCTGCTGAGAAATTGGACGCTACTTGTTTCTATAAAGATACTCACCGCAAAATTTTTCAGGCAATTCTTGATCTCTATAATACAAATAAAGCGGTGGATTTAATTACCCTGACGAATGCTTTAAAAATGGACGGCGCTCTCGACCTGATCGGTGGGGCAAGCTATTTAACTTCTTTGGCCAATGCTGTTCCTACTGCGGCGAATATTAATCACTATGCCGGAATTGTCCGTGAAAAATACATCTTAAGGACTTTAATTAACAACTCTACCAAAATCATTACGGTTTGCCATGAAAGCCAAGGGAATGTCGATGAAGTTGTGGATACCGCGGAAAAGCTTATCTTTGAGGTCAGCGACCGTAAAAATCAAGGTACCTATTTGCAGCTTAAAGAGATTGTTAAAGAAAGCATAGAAACAATTGATCGGCTTTATCAGAATAAGGCACACGTTACCGGAATACCTACCGGCTATATAGATTTTGATATAAAAACTGCGGGGCTGCAACCATCAGATTTGATCATTATTGCCGGCCGGCCCTCTATGGGTAAAAGTGCTTTTGCTTTAGGGATTGCCGAATATGCCGGAGTAATCGAGAAGGTGCCTACGGCGATCTTTAGCCTGGAGATGTCTAAAGAGCAGTTAGTACAAAGGATGCTTTGTTCACACGCACGGGTAGACGCGCATAAAGTAAGAACCGGGTATTTGGCGACGAGTGACTGGCCGCGTTTGACCGCGGCTGCCGGGAAGCTTTCGGAAGCACCGATATTTATTGATGATACTCCGGCAATCTCGGTAATGGAGTTGCGTGCCAGGGCCCGGCGTTTAAAATCTCACCATGACATAAAATTGATTATTTTAGACTACATGCAGTTAATGCGCGGATCGGCGATGAACATGGAGAGCAGGCAACAGGAGATCTCTGAAATTTCACGTTCCCTTAAAGCTTTAGCCAGGGAGTTGAATGTGCCGGTAATTGCGATTAGCCAGCTATCCCGGGCGGTCGAATCGCGTACGGATCATCGGCCGCAACTTTCAGATTTAAGAGAGTCCGGAGCAATTGAACAGGACGCGGATGTGGTGGTGCTTATCTTAAGGGAGGAGTATTATAGCCCTTCTCCGGATAATCAAGGTATCGCCGAAGCAATTATTGCCAAACAACGTAATGGCCCGGTGGGATCTTTGAAACTAGCTTTTATCAAAGAGTTTACCAGATTTGACAATCTATCCCGGGTTGAATAATATTTGATTTAAGAGGCCTAATCTTATATAATAATAGAAATGCTTAAATTCATTTTTGCACTTTTAACCGCGTTGTTTCTTTTAAACAGCAGTTCTTTGGCTTTTGCTGAAGAAAATCCGCAGAATCAAGCTGCTCCGGCAGTATCGGAAACTACTCCCACAGCCCCTCAAGCTGCTTCGGCAGTATTAAAAAATGTAACGGCTATAGAAATTACGGGTAATAAATCAATCAGCTCTAATGTTATTGTCTCTAAGATGAAGACGCGTATCGGCAGCGCTTATCAGGAGAATATTGTTAGCGATGATTTAAAGAGGCTGTATTTATTAGGTTTTTTTAGCGATATTAAAATCGATACTCAAGATTATAAGGCCGGCTTAAAAATCTTGATTACTGTCGTCGAAAGGCCGATTATAGAAAAGATTAGTTTTTCGGGAACCAATCTTATCACCATGAAGGATGAAAAATTAAAGCAGCAGCTAAAATCCCGAGAAACACAGTACTTAGACTATCCTAGCCTGGCCGAAGACGTGCGGATATTAAAAAAGATGTATGAAAAAATGGGTTATAGCCAAGCGGATATTTCTTATAAAGTCGACCAGAATACTCAAACCAATAAAGCAAATATAGTTTTTACGGTTGTGGAAGGCAAGAAGGTGCGCATTAAGGATATTCTTATCGAAGGTAATCAAAATATCCCTAAAGGGCGTATTTTAAAATTGCTTAAGACTAAACGCGCCTGGTTTTTTAATGCCGGAGTTTTAAAAGACGAAGTACTCAAAGAAGATGCCGAACGGATCAAATCTTTTTATCAGCGGGAAGGTTTTACGGATGTGGTCGTAGCCTATGAGGTTAAACCCGACGTTAATAAGTCATACCTGTTATTTATTACGATTAAAATTACCGAAGGTAAAAAATACCTGGTGGGTTCGGTGGCGGTGCAAGGCAACAAAGATGTTACCGAGAAAGAGATCTTAAAAACCCTGACTGATTGTATTCCCGGAAAAGTTTTTAGCCAGGAGTCGATGAAGAAAGATTTAACGGGTATCCAGGGGTTATATTTTGACCGGGGATATATTTCCGCACAGGTCCAGGATTCCAGCTTAGTGAATACTGAAAGCGGACGGGTGGATGTAACTTATCAGATTACTGAAAACCAGGTTGTTTATGTAGATAAAATTAAGATTCGGGGTAATATTAAAACCAAGGATGTGGTTGTCCGCAGGGAAATGCGGATTCACCCGGGAGAAAAATTCGACGGAGAGAAGTTGCGCCGCAGTAAAGAAAGGCTGACTAATCTAGGGTATTTTGAAGAAGTCAGCTATGATACCGAGGAGACTGGCCAGCCGAATAAAAAGAACTTAGTGGTGGATGTAAAAGAAACTAAGACCGGGGCTTTTAGTTTCGGCGGCGGTTACAGCACCGTTGACCAATTTGTAGGTTTTGTGGAGGTAGAGCAGAAGAATTTTGATTGGAAAAATTGGCCTTATTTTACCGGTGCTGGACAAAGTTTAAAGGTGCGTGCCTCTATCGGAAACCTAAGTAATGGTTTCGAATTAAGTTTTACTGAACCCTGGATGTTTGATTATCCGGTTTCTTTCGGGTTTGATTTATACCGTCGTACGCATACGCGTGATACTGACTCAGGATATGCATATGATGAAGCGGTGACCGGAGGTGATTTGCGTTTGGGCAAGGAGCTCTCTGAATATTTAAGAGGCGATCTTACATATCGTTTAGATCAAATAGATATTAGTAATCTTGATAGCGATAATACTTCTCAAGATTTGAAAGACGAAGCGGCAGAAAGCCCTTATTTAGTTAGTGTTATTACTCCAAGTTTGACTTATGATTCCAGAGATAACGTTTTTGATACGCGGAAAGGTAACTTACTTACCGGAGCATTTGATTTTGCTGGCGGTCCGCTGGGAGGAGACAAAAATTACTGGAAATTTTTTGGACGGGCTTCACATTATTTCCCTATGCCGCGTGGTGCCGTACTTGAGGTAAGAGGTAGATTAGGGTTAGCGCAACCTTATAGCAGCACAGAAAAGATACCAATTTCTGAAAGATTTTTTGCTGGTGGCGCCTATACAATTAGGGGCTATGAGGAAAGAAAAGTAGGCCCTGTTGACGGAAACGGGGATCCCTTGGGTGGCGCATCGATGATAATTGGTAATATTGAATATACCTATCCTTTATTTAGTTTTTTAAAAGTAGCAGCTTTCTATGATGTCGGTAATGTTTGGGATAAGCTGGGGGATATATTCTCTAATAAAAACTCTTCTTACACAGATTCTTCTGGGAATAGTCATGAGGCACTAAATTCTGGAGGATTTAAATCTGGCCTTGGTATAGGTTTGCGTATTAAAACTCCCATTGGCCCGATTATGTTGGATTATGGTTTTCCGATGGATCCGGAGTCAGGAGATTCTAGTAGAAGCAAGAGCGGGCGGTTTCACTTTAGCGCCAGCCATGGATTTTAATAAAAATTATTAACTAATAGGAGGGAATAGAAATGAGGAAGACAACAGTAATTTTAAGCGGGGTAATTATTGGCTTGGCTTTATTTGTAGGTAGCGCGCAGGCTGCGGATAAATTCGGCTACATTGATTTAAGCCGTACTTTTAGCGAATATAATAAAACCAAAGGATATGATAAAACATTAAGCGATAAAGAAAAGACTTATACCGAAGAACGTGATAAAAAAGTTGCCGATTTAAAAGCTTTTCAAGATAAGCTGACTTTACTTAATGATAAAGAAAGAGAAGCCAAGGCCGCTGAGCTTCAGGCCAAGGTAAAAGATTTTCAGGATTATGACCGTCAGAAACAGGATACTTTGCGTAAAGAGCAGGATGTGCGTATGAAAGAAATTCTTAAAGATATCGAAGAAGCGGTAAAGAAATATTCTGAAAAAGAAGGATATACGCTGGTGCTTAATGACCGGGTACTGGTTTATCAGACCAAGAGTATGGATATTACCAGCCAGGTTATTGCTATTTTAAACGGCGGTAAATAAAGGCACAAGTTGATGAAAAAAACTTTAAATGAAATAGCGAAGCTTATTGACGGAAAGGTTATCGGTAACGGGGATATCCTGATTACCGGAGCTTCCGGGATCAGAGAGGCAGCGGAAGGGGACATTACTTTTCTGGCTAATTCCCGATATAGCCCGCTGATGGATAAAACGCGCGCGGCAGCGATTATTACCTCAAGTGATGCCCAGGAAACGACTAAACCGATTATTGTCACCGAGAATCCTTCTTTGGCCTTCGTTAAAATCATCTCGATGTTTATGCCGGATGATGCCGGTCATCCTAGCGGTATAGATTATACTGCGGTTATCGGCAAGAATGTTTCTTTGGGGAAAGGCGTAACCATCGGAGCATATTCGGTAATCGGGGATAATGTCGAAATCGGGGATAATGCCATAATTTATGCCGGTTGTTATATCGGCCATCACACAAAAATAGGCGCTCAAACATTAATTTATCCCCATGTTTCCGTACGTGAACGGATTAGTATCGGTAAAGGTGTAATTATCCATTCCGGAGCAGTAATCGGTTCGGATGGTTTTGGATTTGCTACGATTAAAGGAGCGCACCATAAAATTCCTCAAGTGGGGACAGTGGAAATTAATGATGATGTAGAGATTGGGGCTAATGTTACTATTGACCGGGCGCGTTTTGATAAAACGGTTATTGGGCGCGGCACTAAAATTGATAACCTGGTACAGATCGGCCACAATGTTGTAATCGGTGAAAATTCTTTGATTGTTGCCCAGGCGGGTGTTGCCGGAAGCACGATTGTCGGCAACAATGTAGTTTTGGGCGGGCAGTCGGGATTAGTGGGCCACATTACTCTTGGTGATAATGCTATTGTAACGGCTCAATCCGGAGTAGCTAAATCTGTCCCGGCGGATACAATGGTCTCGGGTTATCCGGCGCGGCCCTTTATGACTACGCAGAGAGTTAATGCTAGTTTGCAAAACCTACCCAAACTATTTAATCTGGTTAAGGAATTAAAGAAAAAGATTGAAGAGTTGGAAGCCAGATTGGATAAAAAATAATGGAAAATCAAAAGACAATTGCCAGCCAAATTTCGCTTTCGGGCGTTGGCATACATACGGGAAATAAGGTGAATGTAACCTTTAAACCCGCGCCGGCGTCTTCCGGAGTAGTTTTTATCCGTACGGATATCCCCGGAGCTTCGAGAATACAGGCGAATGTCCTTTCATTTTTGGCGAGTAAATTCAGCCGCCGCAGTTCAATCGGCAATAATGAAGCAGAGGTGCAGACGATTGAGCATCTTATGTCGGCTTTATCCAGCCTGGGGATAGATAATATTAATGTCGAGATAGATAATAATGAGCTTCCGGGTTTAGACGGAAGCGCCATTAATTTTGTAGAGGCGCTGGAAAAGGCAGGAATAGTCCAGCAGGAGCAGGAAAAGTATATTCATGTAATTAAAGAGCCTATATCTATTGAAGACGGGCCGTCTTCAATTACCATCGTGCCGGCAAAAGAGTTTAAGATTTCTTATACTTTAAATTACGATCATCCGATGCTCACGGCGCAATTTTTAGAGATAGGCGTTAATGCGGAATCTTTTAAAAAAGAAATTGCCCCGGCGCGCACTTTTTGTCTTGAGGGTGAAGCTTCCGAATTGCAAAATCAGGGTTTAGGCTTAGGGGCCAATTATGAGAACACTTTGGTTGTCGGTAAAACAGGGGTAATTAAGAATAAGCTAAGATTTAAGGATGAGTTTGTCAGGCACAAAATACTTGATTTGATCGGTGATCTTGGCCTGGCCGGTTGCCCGATTCGGGGGCACGTGATTGCGTTAAAAAGCGGGCATGCTTTAAATTTAAAGATTGCCCAGAAGATCTACGAGCAAAAAATAAAAGCACAAGGAGCGATGACTATGGAAGGGATTTTAGATGTTAATGAAATTATGAAGATTATCCCGCACCGGGAACCGTTTTTATTTGTGGATCGGGTGACTATTTTGGAAAAAGGCAAACGCGCCACCGGTATTAAAAACGTAACAATAAATGATTATTTCTTTAGAGGCCATTTTCCGGGACGGCCGGTTATGCCGGGAGTAATCATTGTTGAAGCGATGGCCCAGGTTGGCGGGGTAATGATGCTCGCTTCGGAAGAGAACAAGGGAAAGCTGGCTTTCTTTTTATCGATTAATAATGTAAAATTCCGTAAGCCGGTAGTTCCCGGCGATCAGTTGGTTCTTGAGGTTGAGGCGATTAAAGTAAAGTCTAAAACCGGCCAAGTCCGCGGCCGGGCATTAGTTGACGGAAAAGTAGTGGCGGAAGCGGATTTTGTCTGTGCCTTGGTTAATAATTAATTATGCGGATACATCCTAGTGCGATAATTTCTCCTAAAGCAAAATTAGCCGATAACGTTAGCGTTGGGCCATATAGTGTAATTAGCGATAACGTGAGTATCGGCGCGGATACTAAAATTGGCGCGCATTGCGTAATTGAAGGCAATACGTCGATTGGTAAAAATTGTGAAATATTTACCGGAGCCGTAGTGGGTAGCCGCCCGCAAGACCTTAAATTTAAAGGTGAAAAAGTTTTTTTAGAGATTGGTAATAACAATATTATCCGCGAGTATTGCACGCTTAATCCGGGCACTTCGGAAGGCGCTAAAACTATTGTGGGTGATGATAATTTATTGATGGCTTATTCGCATGTTGCTCATGATTGCCGGGTCGGTAACGGTTGTGTTTTGGCCAATAATAGCACTTTGGCCGGACATGTGGCCATCGAAGATAAGGCAGTTATCGGTGGTTTAGTAGCGATTCATCAGTTTGTGCGCATTGGCATGCTGGCAATCATCGGAGGTTGCTCTAAGGTGGTTCAGGACATTCCCCCGTTTTCCACTTGCGATGGCCATCCGGCGCGCATCTATGGCTTAAATCTTATCGGTTTAAGGCGTAAAGGTATTGGCCACGATTCGATTAAAAAAATTGATCAGGCTTTTAAAATAATATTTAATTCCGGGTTATCCGCTAAACATGCCCTGGAAAGAGTAGAAAAAGAAATAGAAAAAACCGAAGAGATAAATTACCTGGTTAATTTCGTTAAGAGTTCTGAGCGTGGTTTAACCCGCTCCTGCCGCTAAATTAATGAAAAAAATCGGTTTAATTGCCGGAAATAGAAAATTTCCCCTGCTTTTTGCTGCCAGTGCTCAAAAAAAAGGCTGTAAAATTATCGCTGTTGCCATTAAAGGCGACACCTCCTTAAAATTAAAAAAGTTTGTTGATAAAATTTATTGGCTTAAACTTTCGCAATTCCAGAAGATGTTTGATATTTTTAAAGCCGAAGCTGTAGAGGCGGTGGTAATGGCCGGGCAAATCAGCCCGCGCAGGTTGTTCAGTAAAGAAACTCAAGCCAGCCCGGAATTAAGGCAAATACTCGATGCCCTTAAAGATAAGAAGGCGGATACTTTATTCGGGGCAGTAGCCAAAAAATTAGAAGCCGCCGGGCTTACTCTTCTAGATTCCACTACTTTTATCGATGAATATTTACCTAAAAAAGGCACGCTTACAAAACAAGGGCCGGATTTCAATACCTGGGAAGATGTTTATTTCGGTTTGAATTTGGCTAAAGCCGTGGCTAATCTGGATATTGGCCAGACGGTTGCCGTGAAAAGTAAAGCTATTGTTGCCGTGGAGGCTTTTGAAGGTACGGATAATTTAATCCGCCGGGCAGGAAAAATCGGCCGCGGCAAGGTGGTCATTGTTAAGGTAAGCAAGCCTAAACAGGATATGCGTTTTGATATCCCGGTTATTGGGTTGAATACGATTAAGAATCTGGTTAGGGCAAAATGTAGCTGCCTTGCTTTTGAAGCCGGTAAGACACTTTTTATCGATCAAGAAGAAAGTATTAAGCTGGCAGATAAAAAAGGTGTCTGTATTGTTGCGGTATAAGTAGGTAGAAGTTATTAAAAAATCTTGACAGTGATTGTTTGTAGTGTAAGAATATAGGCATTTCCCGCCTCAGAAGCTATACCAAAATTCTTTACGATAATTTTGGCATATTCGGCGGGATTTCGCCAGATTAAAACTTAAGGTGCTTAAAAAAGGAGGGAGTTATGCCACGGACAACAGAAGCAAAACCAACGGAGTTTAAGTTATATGCCCCGGGGGCCAAGAAAGTTGTGATTTCCGGAAGTTTCAATAAATGGGACACGAAGAAATTGCTTGCCAAGAAAGACAGTAAGGGCAGCTGGGCAGCTAAGGTTGCTCTTAAGCCGGGTAGACATGAGTATAAATTTATCGTAGACGGGAATTGGATAAACGACCCTCACTGCACCTCTTGTGTAGCTAATTCCGTCGGTTCGCACAATTGTGTAATTGAGGTTAAATAAATTATTTTTTAATAATTGTAGAGTTAACTTTAGGGCGCTGCTGGAAGAGTAGCGCCCTTATCCTTACTTACTCGCTAACGCTCGTAAGTATTTCGCTAGATACAATCTTTAAGGTGCTCAATATGATATGAAATATATCTATGGACCGATAAAATCGCGCAGGCTGGGATTATCATTGGGTTTAAGCCTTACTCTGAATAAAACATGCGACCTGGATTGCATTTATTGCCAATGGGGCAGTGTTGGTAAGACGGTTTTTGTGAGGAAGGAATACGTTAAAGCCGATGAGATTATTCTGGAATTGAAATCTTGGATGCAAAAATATCCTAAAGCAGCCCAGGAGTTGAAATTTATCACTCTTTCCGGGTTGGGTGAGCCGACATTAAACACCTGTATCGGAGAGCTTATTGATCAGGCAAGAAATACTACCGGTTTAAAAATTGCGGTAATTACTAATTCTACGCTTTTAGGGGATTCCGCGGTACGTAAAGGGCTTTTGAAAGCAGATTTAATCGTTCCTTCTTTAGATGCGGTGGATCCGGAGATATTTAAACAAATCGACCGGCCGCATGCCGGAATAAAATTAAATGAAATTATTGACGGTTTGGTTGCTTTAAGAAAAGAATTTCAAGGCCAGATTTGGCTTGAGGTGATGCTTATCGCCGGCATGAATGACGGCCTTGTGCATATTGAAGAGTTAAAAAAGGTAATTCAGCGGATAAATCCGGACAAAATTCAGATTAATTCTCCGGTGCGCTCAACCGCTGAGAAAAACGTTCTTCCCGTTGACAAAGCTAAGCTAGAGAAGATTAAAGAGATTTTAGGGAATAAAGCAGAGATTGTTTAGGTTTTGCGCCTGTAGCTCAACTGGATAGAGCGCTAGCCTTCGGAGCTAGGCGTTGCAGGTTCAACTCCTGCCAGGCGCATATTTGTATATTGAATTTTCTAAGTTTTTAAGGTAGAATAAATAAAATAATTTGGGCCATTAGCTCAGTTGGTAGAGCAGGACACTCTTAATGTCAAGGTCGTTGGTTCGATCCCAACATGGCTCACCAATTAAATATGAAACGTTTCCCCGGTGTAATCTATCTTGCGTTGATTTTATCGCTATCCGCAATATCATTAGGGCAAGCTTCGCCTTTTCCTCCTCAGTGTATTTGTAATGTTAAAGCCAAAGTTCTCGCGTTTACCGGAAGAACCGAAAAAGTTGAATTATCGCTTAAGGAAGCTGAGAATCAAAATATCATTGAGATGGCTATTGAGATTATGAGTATTGAAAGTATTGTTCGTGAGTTTTCTAGTGAAGCAACCTGCCAAAACCAGTATAAAGTCGGACAAAAAATCAAGCTTCTACCGGTTAGCGCTAATTCTATTCCTTCCGATGTCAAGACTGGCAGTATTGTTCAGGGAGATATTGAACGTTCCGGAGGCTGCGAAATGAGCATAGCTAATTCTAATGAGGCGGAATGTTTTGAGGGGTACGAATTAAGCAAAATCAGGGTTATAGCCAATCCTTCCTAAAATCCACAGCTCCAGATATCTTATTGAAAGAATTAAAATCTAAGGGTATAATGTAAATACTTATTTAGTTAGCCTGTTGGTACACGGATAACCGCAACTATTTGATATGCTGAGGGGAAATGCTGGATATAAAATTTATTAAAGAAAATCAGGATCTAGTCAGACAAGCAATTAAAAACCGTGCTTTAAAGATTGATATTGATTGTGCCATTAAAATTGATGACGCGCGGCGTAAAGCTTTAAGTGAGTTTGAGGAGTTAGCTTCTTTGCGTAATAAAGCTAACGACCAGATCGGTGTTTTGCTTAAAGAGAAGAAAGATGCTCAGGCTAAAATTTCGTCGATGAAAGAAATTTCCCGGCGGATTGGTGAGTTGGAAGGGCAAATAAAAGAGCAGGGTATGGAATTAAATAAGCTGCTTTTAAATATTCCCAATGTGCCGCATGCAACTTTGCCGGTGGGGGATGTTTCGGCGAATAAAATTGTGCGTAGCTGGGGAGAGCTGAAAAAATTTAACTTTAAGCCGCTTAATCATATTGAACTTTGCCAGAATTTAGATATTGTAGATTTTAACCGGGCGACTAAAATTACCGGATCAAATTTTATTCTGTTTAAGGGCTGGGGAGCAAAGCTTGAGCGGGCACTGATAAATTTTATGCTGGATTTGCATACTAATAAACATGGCTATACTGAAATCTTTCCGCCTTTTTTGGTTAACCGCGCTTCGATGTTGGGCACCGGGCAGCTTCCCAAATTGGAAGAAGATATGTATAAATTAAAAGATGATGATCTTTTCCTCATTCCTACCGCAGAAGTGCCGGTAACCAATATGTTTCGTGATGAGATATTGGAGGAGGACAAGCTTCCGATATATTATACTGCTTATACGGCGTGCTTCAGAAGAGAGGCGGGTTCTTACGGGAAAGATACTAAAGGATTAATTCGCGTGCATGAATTTGATAAGGTGGAGATGGTTAAATTTGTAAAGCCCGAGGATTCTTTTGATGAATTGGAGAAATTGGTCACTAATGCTGAGGAGGTCTTGCAGCTTTTAGAATTGCCTTATCGGGTGGTGATGCTGGCGACGCAGGATTTAAGTTTTTCTGCCAGTAAGTGTTATGATTTAGAAGCATATGTTGCCGGAACCGATAAGTGGCTTGAGGTATCCAGTTGTAGTAACTTTGAAGGTTTTCAGGCGCGTCGGGCAAATATAAGATTTCGTCGTAAGGAAGGGAAAAAAATTGAATTTGTACACACCTTAAACGGTTCAGGTGTTGCTTTAGCCCGTACCGTAGTGGCGATATTAGAGAATTATCAACAGGAGGACGGTTCGGTTTTGATTCCCAAAGCCCTGCAACCGTATTTAAATGGCCAAGAAAGAATTTCCTGAGAAGCAAGTATTAAAAGCCAAAGAAAAACCCGTCCAAAATGATCCGGGCGGGCTTTCTGGTGATTTCTCCAGCAAAATTTCCGGGTTATCGAGTAAACTCTTCGGGGTAATTAAGTTTATTCTGGCGATGATTATTTTGCCCCTGGTTTATTCATCAGTCGTATCTTTTATTAATGAATTTACTCAGATAGATAAGGGTTTACAGCAGATTTTTTATAATGGCATAATCAGTTTTTTAGCAATCTACCTGTTTATTTGGGAGCCGGCGGTAATTTATAATAAAGGCCATAAGCTATTGGAAATATGTTTTAGTTTCTTTAAGCCAATGGTTAATGTCGCGCCTTTCCTTTTACCGATATATGCGATTTTATTTTTTATTATTTACGGTTTATTGTCGTTGGGTATTCGGTCAAATTGGCTGATTGAATATACTCTTTTTTTGATTGGTTTTAGCAGCATTTTGCATTTGACCTTTTCTGCTAAGTCTATTCGTTCAAAAAAAGGAGATTTCCTGAAGGCAAATTATATCTTTGGGTTTTCGTTTATTTTTATTTTGAATCTGGCTTTGTTGTCACTGGGGTTTAGTTTTATGTTTAATGAGTTTTCGTTTGTTAATTTCTGCAACATTTCTTTTACTATATTTAAGAATATATTTCTTACGGCTTTCAAGCAGCTTTTCCTGTTTTAGGTCTGGTGGGGTGGCTGAGTGGTCGATAGCGGCGGTCTTGAAAACCGTTGTGGGCGTAAGTCCACCCAGAGTTCGAATCTCTGCCCCACCGAATAATTTTTGGAGGCGTCGCATAGCTGGTTGAGTGCACCGGTTTCGAAAACCGGAATGGTCGTAAGGCCATCGGAGGTTCGAACCCTCCCGCCTCCGTTAGTTAATTTTAGCCTGAATGAAATAGGATATGATTTTGGAGAGGTGGCAGAGTGGTCGAATGCGCGCGCCTGGAAAGCGCGTGTTCTGAAAGGAACCCAGGGTTCGAATCCCTGCCTCTCCGAATTGTTTTTGTTTGATTTATCAGTTTCATTTGGGGAAATAAGATACAGAAAAGATTTTGATGGCGCTATAAAAATGTATACTAATGCGGCAGATTTGGATCCTGAATGTTTTGAAGTATACGCTGACAGGGAATTAGATTATTGCAATAAAAAGAGTTTTAAAGCCGGAGGCCGAAATGATTGAAGTCGAAGTACTAAAGTTAGCATTAGTTAAGGAAGAAGCTGCGATTAAGACATATCAGGAAATGTTAATCAGCTATCCGGCTTTGGGTGAGCTGCTTTCTTTCTTGGTGACTGAAGAACAGAAGCACAAAAAATTAATTGAGAAAAAGATTGTAGAGTTATCTTGCTGCTAAGGTTTGTTTAAATATGAGTAAGCTGCAGTATTGTTCCTAGGGATCAGGTAAAAATGAAATGGAACTTTAAACAAGGATTTACTCTTACCGAGTTGCTTTTAGCAGTCATTATTCTTGCTTTTTCTATTACCGGTATTCTTTTGCTTTTCGTAAATTGCGCCTTCTTTAATGAAGCCAACCGTAATCTGAGTGTTGCGTCCAGCCATTCCCAATTTGTAATGGAGGAAATCAGGGGAGAAGCTTCTACGGGTTTAGCAGCCTGAAAGTCCACATTGACGCAGGAAACTGGGATTGGGATACTGCTACAATAAATTCTCGAGGTTTAACCGCTTTAAATAATGAAGTAATTGATACTTTTGCCTCGGGTACAGAGCCATTAGATGTTTTGATTACTGTAACCTGGAAAGATCGCAGCGGTAGAGATAGAAGCGCAGCTATTGAAACATTAATCGGGCCCGGATGAAAAAAATTAACAGAGCAGGTTTTACGTTACTGGAAGTTCTGATTGTTGCGGTTATTTTCTCCTTTATTATCGCGGGTATCTATGGGGTAATGAATGTGGCCAATATCAGTTATCCTACGGAGTTAGGTATGCTGGGTTTGCAACAGCAGGCCAGGCAGGGCATGCAGTGGATTACCCGGGAAACCCGGGAAGCTTCTTTAATTACAATCATTCCCGGAACGGACAGCGACGCAATCTCTTTTGATACTCCTAATGAAAACGGGATTCAATATGCGGTAGTGAATAATCAGGTAATTCGAAGCCATAACGGGAACAGGACGATAGCTTTCAATATCTCTGCTTTAAGATTCTCGCGAACCGGGGGAATTTTACAAATCCAAATTAATGCCGCGGCCACAGTTTTGCTTAAACCGTTAGCATTTTCTCTTACTGAAAAAGTGAGGTTGAGGAATGAATAAACGGGGCGCAGCTTTAATAATTTCTTACATGGTTATCGCGGTATTGACTATTTTAGGCGGGGCTTTTATGTTAAGCAGTATCTCAGAGAGTAAGATTTCTAATAATTATTTTCAATCTAATCAAGCGCTCTGGCTGGCAGATGCTGGGATCCAAAAAGCAGTTTGGGAATTAAATAAGAATAGTTGTGCCGGATGTTTACAGTGCGGAACAGCTACTCTTTGCGAAAATTGTGCTTGCAGTAATGCAAATAAATGCGTATCCGGGACATTCGGTTCTATCGGCGATTACGACGCTACAATAGACAGCGTTAATGCGATTATAACTTCAGTTGGTTCAGTTCCTGATAGAAACGCGGTAAACAAGGTATCCCGCACAGTACAAGTTACTTTGGATGAGGTGGGTACCGGACCGTTTTTTGACTACGCGCTATTTACCAATGGTTCAATCTCCCTTTCCAATAGCGCATCGATCGATAGTTATGATTCATCAATAGGAGATTATAATGTGGGCGGCAATATTGGTACTAATGGCGACGTGGGGACCAATAGTACCGGGACACCGGCGATTACCTTAAGCAATACTGCTGCGATAAATGGCGATGTCAGCGTAGGGGGGAGCAACCCGAATACCGCTATCGGAATTTACAATAGCGCAGTGATTAGCGGGACTAAGAGCGGAAGTATCAACGTTCCTCTAGCTTCGGTGCCGGTACCGACTCCGCCGGCAGGTAGTTGGGCGCCTTGCACTTCTTGCAGCCTTTGGGGTACGAACACCGGAGATTTAGGGTCGGGGAGTTATTCGGCATCAGGCCTTTCCTTAAGTAACAGCTCTCAGTTAAATATAAATGGTATTGTGACACTTTATATTACCGGCAATGTCAGCTTAAGCAATAGCACAAAACTTAAGATTAATCCAGGCGGTAAATTGACACTTTATGTTGACGGGGTGCTTTCTCTTTCGAATACTGCTGAATTTAATAATTTATCTAAAACTCCCAGTAACCTCAATATCTATAGCAGAAAATCCGGTGGTAGCGGGGTGACCTTTTCCAATAACACTGTTATGTACGGAACGGTATATGCTCCGGATACAGCCGTTACTTTTTCAAATAGTTTTCAAGCTTATGGCGCGATAGTGGCCAAATCTACCACCCTTTCTAACAGTTCCAAAATCCATTATGACGAAGCCTTAGGGCAAGCCTCCGGGCAGGGAGGGGGAAGTTCTTCAGGTTATACAATTAGCCATTGGCAGGAGATGTAATACAGGTTTTTTTAAGAGATCCCCGCCGGAAGAGCTTAATTTATTGACAATAAAACAGTTATGTTATAGTATGTTGTAGCGACGAGAATTAAAAAGAGTGCGTCTGTCCGTTGTTGGAGAATTACAATTAAATATGCAAATATTAAAATCCATTAAAGCGCAGCTTGTTATCTATTTGCTTTGCTTTGCTATTTTTTTAGCAATTAAAGATAAGAGCGCCGCATTTTTATTGACCGCCGGACTGGCTGTGTTTTCGGCTTTAGGTATTGAATCCGTCATATTATATTTTAAAACTAAGGCTTGGAAGATAACGGAAAGCTCCGTTATCACCGGTTTAATTATCGGCTATGTACTTTCTAGCGACCAGGCGTGGTGGAAGTTTACAGTTGCTTGCGCGCTGGCGATACTTTCCAAGTATCTAATTGTTTTTAAGAAAAAGCATATTTTCAACCCCGCGGCTTTTGGTATTTTTCTGACGATTATTTTATTCGGCGCTTCCACCCAATGGAAAGGGACATATGTTTGGTATGTGCTTTTACCTTGTGGTATTTATTTTGCTCAAAAAATAGGGAAATTAAAAATAGTTATCGGTTATCTTCTGGCTACTTTTGTTTTATTCGCAACTCAAGCCGTTATATACAGGATTCCTTTAGGACATATTTTAGGCTATTTGAGTTATTTCTATATTTTTGTTATGATCGTCGAGCCTAAAACATCACCGAGTAACCCCAGAGGGAAGATTATTTTTGGAGTGGGGATTGCTGTTTTAATTTTTATATTTACGGAATTTGGAGTTAAGTTTGACGCAGAGTTGTTCAGTTTATTAATTTTAAATCTGGGGACGGTTCTGTTTTTTCAAAAACAAAACCGTCCCCTTGATTCTAAACAAGGAGCGATGAAATGAAAAAAATCGTAATATTATCTGGTTTTTTTGTTTTTTTTGTATGGAGTGCAGTTGCTTATGCTCATCCGCCTTCGGACATTAAAATAACTTTTGATCCAAAGACAAAGATATTGGGTGCAGTTATTATCCATGGTGTAAGTAATCCTGCCGCGCATTATATTAAAAAAGTTGACGTATTTTTAAACGGAAAAGAAATAATTCAGCAGGAGATATCCCGGCAAGATAATTTTAATAGTCAGACGGTTAGTTATTTTATACCTGATGCTAAAGCCGGCGATGTATTTTCTGTTGAAGGCTATTGTAGTATAAGCGGGAAGTTAGAAAAGCAGTTAAAATAAAAAGCGCTGGTATAGTTAATTTAATAAGTGACGCATTAGGGGGGATTAGATGAATATATTTGTAGGCAATTTATCTTTCGAAGCTAAAGAAATAGATGTTCAGAGGGTTTTTATGGGGTTCGGCGTAGTTACGTCGGTGGCCATTGTGATGGAAAAAAAAGGTAAAAAATCACGGGGGTTTGGGTTCGTCGAGATGCCTGATGAACAGGAGGCGCTTGCGGCGATTGCTCAGTTGCAGGGTAAAGATATTTTAGGCCGGCCGATTAATGTTACGGCGGCTGTATCTAAGGGGCCGAAAAGCGAACCCGTTGGCAGAAGGAATAAAAATTCAAGCGTAGCCGGGGATGATTATCAGGATGGTCATCGGCATGGTCCTTCTTTTGTGCGAACAGGAAAATATAAAGAAGGAAGGCGTTCGCTAAGTTATTTAAAGAAAAGAACGGATGCCGGAATTACCGCTCCGGTTCCTGAACGTAGATATAAATCTAATCCGATGCGTTGGCTCAAGAAACCAAGAACGCAAGCTCGTTTTGCGAAACCTGAAGGCGAGCTTAAGCCTTGGCAGCGGCCTCAAACTGAATCAAATCCGTGGAAAAAACCTATGGCTAAATCGGGTCCGTGGAGAAAAACTGAAGGTGAGCTTAAACCTTGGCAGAAAGCTCAAGGTGAATCTAAGCCTTGGGAAAAAAGCCGGGGTGGATCTCGGCCTTGGATCAAGAGTGAAAGTGGCGAGTCTAAACCTTGGAAAAAGACTGCCAGCGCTGTATCCAGGCCTTGGAAAAAAACTGCCAGCGCCGCTAAACCTTGGCGTAAAGGTAGCGCTGATCGTCAGCAATCCGGATTCAAAAAACGCAGTAGTTTTACCCGGTCATAAGAAATGAAATTAAAGCTTAATCTTTTTCCCGTAGTCCCGGATATGGAAGAAAAGATGGCGGCGATCCTGCAGGAAGCGGTGGATGGCCGTGCGAGCATTGTGGAGATTGCTTATGGGACAGCTGCGGAAAGCGTAAAGAAACGCATCCTTAATTTTTTAAACAAAAAAGAGAACCGTCAGCTGTATTCTAGATTAGAGAAAACGGATAAAGGATGGGGAAGAATTTATCTACATTTTAGGTGGAAGTAAAATACATTATGAAAAATAATCTGATTGACGAATTTTATTCATTAGTGCAGGTTGATGATCTCGACGGACATTATGCCCAGGATATAAAAAATAACGATTATTTCGGTATGCCTCTGGAGGCAATTGTTAAGTCGGAAAAAAGATTGCGTTCAAATTCAGAGCGCTGTATTGCTTATTTTTCGATGGAGTATGGTTTGGCTACCAGCTGTTATAATCAATTCTCCAGCCAATTACCGCTTAATCCTTTGAATCAGGTTCCTGAAAATGCGGTTTTTTCAAATTTTCGCGTGGCGGATTATTTTTTTGCTTTACATCAGAATAATATTATTGATCTGCCGATTTACAGCGGTGGCTTAGGTGTTTTAGCCGGGGATACAGTGAAGACTATGGCGGATTATAATCTTCCGGTGGCGGCTATTGGAATACTTTGGAGTTCGGGTTATTTTAGGCAAAAGTTTTGGTTTAAGTATGGCCAGGCTCCTGAGAAAATGCACTGGGATCCGTATACCTATCCGGGGTTAATCCCTTTAAAAAATAAAATCAAGGTTTCTTTAAAATCCGAAGATGTCTACCTTAGGCTGTGGAAATACTATGTTTATAGCCATCAGCATGATGCGGTTGTACCCTTGATATTATTAGATTCTAATGTTGAGCCAAATAGCCAGCGTGCCAGGAATTTGACGGACCAGCTTTATCGTAGTGATAATGTATTCTTAAAGTTGTTACAGAGGGTGATGCTGGGTTTTGGAGGGGTAAGCGCCTTAAATGATTTAGGTTATAATATCGATACTTATCATCTTAATGAGGGGCATGCGGTTTTTGCTTTTATTGCCAAAGCCAGGGGTATGGGTAAAGATGACCTGGAAAATTTAAAAAGTAAATTTGTTTATACCTGTCATACTCCAGTTGAGGCTGGCCATGACCGGTTCAATTTTGATGATTTGAATAAGGTGCTTAAAAAAGAGGACACAGAGATCATTGAGAAATTCGGAAAAGAGCGTTCGGGGGTAGCTAATCTTACGTTGCTTTCGATGAATATTTCTTCGGCGATAAATGCCGTTTCTCATAACCATCAGAAGGTAATGCATATTCAATTTCCTAATTATAAAGATCAGATACAATATGTTACTAATGGCGTGCATCCGTATACCTGGATGTCGCAGGGATTTCAGGAACTTTTTAATAAATTTCCGGTAACCTTTCCTGATTTTAAAGCCAATCCGATGATTCTGTCGAAGGCCGCAGAGCTTAAAGGGAATGCTGATTTTCGTGCGCAGTTGTGGCAGGCGCATCAATCGAACAAAGCTGATTTGTGTAAATTCTTAGAGAAGTGGAAATTGGATAAAAATCTTTTTACTATCTGTTGGGCCAGGAGAGTGGCGGCGTATAAGCGGCCCAGCCTTATTTTGCATGATATTAGCAGGTTAGTGCGTATTGCTCAGAAATTTGGGCCTTTGCAGATTATTCTGGCCGGTAAGGCGCATCCGAATGATAATCTGGGCTTTACTTATATTAATGAGATGTTAGATAAAGTAGACAAACTAAATGCGGATTATGATAAATTAAAAATTATTGTGTTGGAAAATTATGATATTTCGCTGGGTAAAAAACTTACTTCCGGTGTTGATGTCTGGCTGAATAATCCTTTACCGCCTTTTGAGGCTTCCGGTACCAGCGGAATGAAAGCGATTCTTAATGGAGTTTTACAGATGAGCACAGTTGACGGTTGGGTGGCCGAGGCAACCGACAGAAAGATTGGCGCATTTTTTGGATATCAAAATAGTGAAGGTAGCGTTGGTAATGAATCTGACCTGCATATGAATGATGATTCTGAAGAGCTGTATCTTTCTTTAGAAAATATGGTTAGTTTGTATTATAAAGCCAACAGCCAGGGAAAAGTTGAGCTTAGTTGTGATTGGATAGATAGAATGATCGAGTGTATTTGTGTTGCCGGTTATTTTAATACCTATCGCATGCTTGATCAGTATAAGCAGCAAATCTGGAAAATTTCTTGAAACTCTGTAAATTTTGTAAGACAATATTTATTAAATAGGAGGGAATAATGAAAGCAAAAAAAACAATTAAAAAAGCAAAGGCAAAGAAAGTAAATAAAACCACAAAAGCGAAGAAAAAACTTTCCCGTTATTGCCGATCTGGCAGGGTCTTGTGGTAAAAGCTGCCAAGATAATTCCACCAGTTGTTTTATTCCATAAATTAGGCCGGTATCTGGGCATCTCTACATCTACGGGAGATTTTTACGAGCTGCCCCCGGAAATATTCAATTCATTAGAAAAGTGGAATAAAGAAATATCCATTTTTTCGCCCTCTCCTTTTAAGCAAAAAGCTGCAGCTTTGGTAAAGAAGCTGAATATTCCCTCTGAAATAATAAAACTTTTTCCAGTTTCTGACAAAAAAATATCATTTAAAACCGATAGGAACGCGGCTGCTGGTCTTACTGATTTAACCCTTAATTTGACGTCAAGCTGTAATCTTCGCTGTGTTTATTGCTGGAATGACCACGGCAAATACTCCAACCGAAGATTTTTGGGAAAGAAAAAAGGGGAATTTAGCAGTAATGTTAAAGATGAATACATGTTAATTGAAACCGCTTTAAAAGCAGTGGATATTTTAGTCGGGAGGCGCGGCAAAGACAAGGACCTGGTGGTTGATTTTTACGGTGGCGAGCCTTTGATGAACCTCAAGACACTTAGGGCAACGGTTGACTATTGCAGGGAAAATCAATCAAAATGGAAAACAAAATTTCATTTTCTATTGGCAACAAATGGGACTCTTTTAACTCCAGATATAGCTGAAGAATTGATTGATAAAGGAGTGCAAATCGCTGTTAGCATCGATGGCCCCAAAGCCATACATGATAATAACCGGCCGTTTATCAACCAAAAGGGAAGTTTTGATATAATTTTATCAAATCTTAAAAGAATGCCCAAGATGGTAATGAAGAGGTTAGTAGGCCGCACTACGGTAACTCCATTTTTCCCTGATATGGTAAAATTATATGAGAATTTAAGGAATTTAGGGTTTGAGCGGATTGAACTTTTTGAGAGTGAAGATGCATGCCATAGGTTTCTCCCCGGGCAAGAGGCAAGTTTTTTCAGTACGGAAGATAGCTATAAGCTTTTATGTAAAACATATGAAAAGCTGGCATTGAAATATATTGATGATGTTGTTTCGGGAAATTTGAATTATAGTAAAACGTTCTTCAATCGGTTTTTTAAATTAATGCAAAGGTTGTATTATAATCACGAGGTTTCAGGGGGCTGTCCTGCCGCCAAAGGACAGATTGCGGTAGGCATTGACGGTAAAATTTATCCGTGTACTTCATTTCTAGGAGTGCATGAATTTGAATTGGGAAACGTGGATCAAGGTATCAACGAAAGTAAATTTCAGGCGTTTATTAAAAAGATAAATAAGCGGTTCGAATATTGCCAGAAAGATTGTGATTTATTTAGTCTTTGCCGATCAACGGGCTCTTGTTTGAATGTCAACTATTTCTTCAATGGAGATCCTGCTGTGCCGCATAAAAAAAGTTGCGCTCTTTTTGCTGAAAAATTAGCTTTAGCTGCTGCAAGCTTGTCAATTCTTTCTGAAAAAATTCCTCATCGATTAGAAAAATTGTTTGGGTTTGATCCGATCGGCAGAAGAGGGAATAAATTATATTGATACAATTTATTTTTAAAGAATAAATTTAGATTCTATTGTTAACCACAACACGCTAATTTTGCTATAACATACGAGAACTTCTTTCTTTACAGCTTGTAATTAATCTGGTATTATTAACTTTCACTTCTACGATTTAAGATATACCTTTGTTTTTTAAAGCAGTTTTTAAATAAAACTACGCAACGGTTTGTAGCCAGGGAATAAATTAATTAAATAGCTGCGCCCATAGCTCAACTGGATAGAGCACTAGCCTACGGAGCTGGTTGTTGCTGGTTCGACCCCAGCTGGGCGCAATAAAATAGGGACTGTTTCCGAAAGGGACTGTCCCTAAAATTTATGAATAATCGGATTAATGAATTATATATGCAAGCGGCCTTGAAAGAGGCTCAGCAGGCTTTTCAGGAAGAAGAAGTACCGGTTGGGGCAGTAATTGTCCATCAGGGTAAGATTATTGCCCGAGGCCATAACCAGGTTGAGCGCTTAAAAGACCCCACTGCTCATGCCGAAATAATTGCCATTACCAGCGCTGCAAACTATCTGGGGACAAAGTGGTTGAATGAAGCTAGCCTCTATGTTACAATTGAACCGTGCAGTATGTGTGCCGGGGCATTGGTTTTGGCGCGCATAAAAAATTTATATTTTGGCGCCAGCGACCCTAAAGCTGGTGCAAGCGGTTCAGTAATTAATATTGTAAACCATAAAAAATTAAATCATCGTATTAAGGCTACGGGCGGTATTCTACAGGAAGAATGCAGCAGCATCTTAAAGGATTTTTTTAAAAAGAAACGCAAGGGATAGCAAATATCATTTTTGGAGAGATGGCTGAGTGGTCGAAAGCAACTCACTGCTAATGAGTTGACCTGGGTAACTGGGTCCCTGGGTTCGAATCCCAGTCTCTCCGTAGATTGGGAAATGGAGCGTCTTTAAAGAAGGGACGGAAGGTACCTTCCGTCGAAAAAACGAGGCGGCGCTCTTTTAAAATAAAGTTCGAACCAATCTTTTTCAGAAATTTCTTCTGGGATTCTAAATTTCCCTCTGAAATTGCGTAATGTGCTTTGTTTAAAGAGGTTACAAATTCTCTCGCCGGTTCAAACCAATTATTGCCCCCAGCAGCAAAATCCTTTAGTTCTTCCTGCAATTTTTTCTTTTCGTTGATTAAACTTTCTTTTTTATTTTGATATTCTTCAAGAACGATTTCGCCCGCAAGGTAAATATCTATTAGCTTATCTATCTTATTATTAACATTAGCTATTTTTGTTTCTAAATTTTGCTGCTGGGGGCGTGATGATTGGACAGCATTATATTTATCTTTTTCTAACTGCCCTATGAATTTCTTTGTCCAATCATCACACAAAGAAACTTTTTGAATGAACTTGGCGATTTGCGCGGCAAGTTCTTCTTCGCGCACGTATTTTTGAGAGCAGTTTGTATAACGTTTAGTGCAACGATAATAAACATACCCTTTCTGAAGTTCTGCGGTAATTGCCCTGCCGCATTCGCCGCAAATCATACCCAAATCCCTAAAAACAAAATACTTTATTGATTTCTTTGGCTTGCCGCGCCTAAGCATTACTTCTTGGCATCTATCAAAAAGTTTCTTTGTAATAATTGGTTCGTGAGTGCCTTCGTAAGTTTCGCCCTTGTAGCGGAATACGCCATAGTAAAGAGGGTTTTTGAGCATGGTCTGATACTGGCTTCTGCTTAAAGGCCTGTCTTTTCTGCCAACTAATCCTATGGAGTTAATTTTGTTTCTTATTTCTTCAAGAGTATGCTCACCAGAAGAGTAAAACTCAAAAACCCTCTTTATGAAAGGAGCTTTGCCCTCATCCAAAATAATCGCCCGAGTCCTACGGTCATTAATATAGCCAATTGGCGCCCATTGAGGCCAGATACCTTTGCTTAACTTTAACCTTATACCTCTACGGATATTTTCAGAAAGCGCGTCTATGTAATATTTGCTCTGGCCGAAAGCAATAGAGAGGACGAACTTACCTTGTGCGTTATTGTCGAGGCGGTAGGTAGGGAATTTCAGGTCTTTAATGACGCCTCGATCTAACATGTAAATGATCTTTCCGCCATCTACGGAATTGCGCGCCAATCTATCCGGATGCCAAGCGAGTATTCCTTCGGCTTCGCCTTTTTCCATTGCTTTGAGCATGTCGTTAAATAGTGGCCGCCCCGGTTCTTTAGCGGTATATTTTTCAACCACTTCCTTATAAACAAAAAGATCCTCTCTCTTAGCGAAGGCGCGCAATTCCACAAGTTGGGCCTCAATGGACAATATTTGTCTATCTTCATCATCGGTTGATTTCCTTGTATAAATAAAATAATTCATAGGGCAAAGCTCCTTTCTGATAGAGAAGAGGGAAATTTAGAATTCAGCCATTTAATTTTGAGCCCCAACTACTCAAAATTAAATGGTAAAAAGATTGGTGAAGAACTTTATTTTAAAAGAGCGCCGCCTCGTTTTTTCGACGGAAGGTACCTTCCGTCCCTTCTTTAAAGACGCTCCATTTCCCAATCTACGGAGCGTTTATCGTCGTATTCGAACGATTTTTAACGCGCCATTGTTGTAATCTATATTATCAATAGGTACCGCCGCTTGGGCGGCTCCCGTATCTTGCGATTCACCGTTCGGC